>TARA_B110000211_G_scaffold126_1_pt1 | contig 12980 bp, 8 predicted proteins | sample TARA_B110000211 | Tara Oceans TARA_B110000211 (sample SAMEA4397516) | marine metagenome | biome: Polar Biome; feature: [DCM] deep chlorophyll maximum layer (ENVO:01000326); material: water (ENVO:00002006), including particulate matter (ENVO:01000060) such as... | depth 30 m
GCAGTTAATGGTTTAATGGGAGCAGCTTATGGATCAGCAGGTGAGAGATGCATGGCACAATCAGTAGCAATAGCGGTAGGCGGCATAGGTGATAAATTAATTGAAAGTTTAGCTAAAAAGGTTGAAGTTCTAAAAGTTGGACCTGGTATGGATAAAAAATCAGAGATGGGTCCGCTTGTAACTAAAGAACATTTAGAAAAAGTAAAAAGCTATATTGATCTCGGGGAAAAAGAAGGTGCAAAACTAATTGTCGACGGAAGGAATTTAAAATTACAAGGTTATGAGAATGGATATTATCTAGGCGGATGTTTATTTGATCATGTTAAAAAAGAGATGCGTATATATAAAGAAGAAATATTTGGTCCAGTGTTGTCAGTTGTAAGAGCAAAAGATTTCGAAGAAGCACTAAAATTAGTAAATGATCATGAATTTGGTAATGGCGCAACTATTTTTACCAGAGACGGTGATGCAGGAAGGACTTTCGCCAGTAATGCGCAAATAGGAATGATAGGTATAAATATTCCAATACCAGTTCCCATGGCCTTCCATAGTTTTGGTGGTTGGAAGAGATCTTTGTTTGGAGACCAACACATGCACGGACCAGAAGGGGTTAGATTTTATACAAAATTAAAAACTATTACGTCGAGATGGCCATCAGGTTTAAGATCTGATCCAGAGTTTGTTATGCCAACAATGAAATAATTATGAAAAAAAAAATTTCACTTATAGGAGCAGGTCAAATTGGGGGCACGCTAGCTCACTTAATAGCCTTGAAAGAGCTTGCACATATTGTCTTATTTGACGTAGCTGAAGGCATAGCAAAAGGTAAAGCTTTAGATATTGCTCAATCTTCCTCTGTTGAGGGGTTTGATGTAGATATTAAAGGGACTAATAATTATGAAGAAACAAAGAATTCTGATGTAATCATTATCACAGCGGGTGTGCCTAGGAAGCCAGGTATGACCAGAGATGATTTACTGGGAATAAATTTAAAAATTATTAAACAAGTAGCTGAAGGAATTAAAAATTCATCACCAAAAGCCTTCGTAATATGTATTACAAATCCCCTAGATGTAATTGTTATGGCACTACAAAAATACTCTGGTCTTCCGAAAAATATGGTTGTTGGTATGGCAGGTATACTAGACACATCTAGATTTAAATATTTTCTTTCTCAAGAGCTTAAGGTGCCGGTTAAAAAAATTAATTCATTAGTTCTAGGTGGGCACGGAGACACTATGGTTTCAATGTTAAATCATACAACAGTTGATGGCACACCCATTTTAGAATTAGTAAATCAAGGCAAAATAAAAAAAGAGTCTTTAGAGTCTATAGTTAATAGAACTAAAAATGGCGGAGCAGAAATAGTGAAGTTGCTTGAAAAAGGTTCTGCATTTTATGCGCCCGCAGCATCTGGTGTTGAAATGGCTGAAAGTTATCTAAAAGATTTAAAAAAACAATTACCTTGCGCAGCTTACCTTGATGGAGAATACGGGGTTAAAGATTTGTATGCAGGAGTTCCTGCAGTAATTGGAAAAAATGGAATTGAACAAATTGTCGAAATTAATCTAGATAAAGGAGAAAAAAAAGATTTTGAACACTCAATTAGTGCTGTTAAGGAATTGTTTTCTTCAGCAAGAAAAATTGATAAAAATTTGTAAAATTTAAATTTTTTTTAAAATAAACAAAATATTTTTTCCGAACTTGTAAAAAAAAAGTCTATCTAAAATCATAGTTATCGGCGTAAATAATTTATCCCATAAAAATATTTTAAATGTCGAAGGATAAGTTTCATTTTTAAAAAAAAATTTATTTGCATAATATAAAAAATATCCCATAAAATCTAAAAAATACAATTTTTCTAATTTAGTTCCTTTTAGTTTTAACTTTTTGAAAAAAACTAAGTCATATCTTTTATGATGACCAACTGCTTTGTCAAATTTACTGTAAAGTTTGTTATGTGCTGGGACTAGAACTATAAGATAACCATTTTTTTTTAATTTATTTTTGGCAATGACCAACTCTTTTCTATCTTCTTTTATGTGTTCTAAAACATTTAGATACATAATAGTGTCATATTTTTTTTTTAATTTTTTTGTTTCTATATTATGAATTGTAAATTTTTCATTTTTAAATTTTTTTTTGATTAAAGAAAAATTATTTTTATCTATTTCGGTAAGTGCAATTTTTTCAGATAAATGCATGTAATTAGATGTAAAGCTTCCTATTCCAGCTCCTACCTCTAGGACACTTGTCTTAATGTATTTTTTTATTTTTTTATATATATAAAACCTCCATACTTTGGCTTTATCAAAATTTTCTAATTCTTTTCCAGGATAATCCATTATAATTAATTACAAAATATATTATATATTTCAGAAATGTTTAATTCTTTAAAATTCTTGTATCCATTTTTATTATTAATTTTATCCGTGTCTGTAAATAATTATTATGGCTCATTAGGAGTCTTCCCGGTAGATAGTTTTGCTTTTTTTGACTCTGCTTATTCAATAAATCAAGGAATTGTTCCATTTAGAGATTATTGGGTTATGAACGGAGCAATTGTTGATTTAATACAGTCAATTTTCTTTAATTTTTTTGGAACAAGCTGGACAATTTATCTCCTTCACTCATCTTTGGTTAACGCCCTTTTTGTTATAACGACTTATTTTTTTTTTCAAAATCTTGGTTTGAATAGTCATAACAGTTTATTTTACTCAACTCTTGTAACTATACTGGCCTATCCTACCGTGGGAGTTCCTTTCCCAGATCATCATTCTATAATTTTTTCTATAATTGGGTTTTATGTTTTAAGTTTTGCTATATTAAAAAAAAAATATATTTACTGGTTTGTCTTACCAATACCTTTTTTTATTGGATTTTTTTCTAAGCAGGTACCAGCAGCCTATTTTTTTTTAATATTAATTATTTATTTTATTTTTTATTTTTTAAAAAAGGAGAGAACAAGACAGTTAACAGCATTATTAGTAAGTAGCATTATCTTAATAATTTTATTGTTGATATATTTAAATTTTAATAAAATTACTATTCAAGACTTTACAGTACAATATTTTCTATTTCCTCAGACAATAGGGCAATTCAGAGTTACCAACCTTGATTTAAATTTTTATTTTTTTAAATTAATTAATGAATTAAAATTTATTAGTTTAGCCACAGTTCTTTATTTGACAGTAATAATTAATAAATATTTTATAAAAAAAAATAAATTTAAATTTACTAGTTTTTTAAATTTTCTATTATTTTTATCTATTATTTTTATCTCAGTCACTCATCAAGTACTGACAAAAAATCAAAATTTTATTTTTTTTTTAATACCTATTATTTTAGGTGTTACACATTCAGAATTATTGAACAAAGAAAATAAGTATAAGTTTTTTATTTATTTTTTATTAATTTTATCTTTTTTAACAACAGTGAAATATCATCTCAGGTTTAACGTTGAAAGAAAATTTATGGAACTTGAAAATATTGACAAAAATAAATATCAAAATGTAGAAAAACTATCAAAAAATTTGAAGGGTTTAAAGTGGGTGACGCCACAATTCAATGAGAATCGTGAAGAAGAAATTGAATTATTACATGCTTCAATTAATTATTTAAAAAATAATAATCAGAAAAAAATTATATTGACTGAATATCAGTTTATTTTAGCCGAAATAAATTACAAAATATATTCTCCCAATCGTTGGTATACTATGGACGGAGTAAGCTACCCATTAAGTGACAATAAGTATTTTGACTATTATAAGAAATTCTACAGAAATGTACTTATAAGAAATGAAATTGATACAGTTTTTACTATTATGCCTATGAATTTAGAAGATATTCAATTTTTTTTTGAAAAAAATTGTATAAACACCTCTAAAATAAATAAAATTTTATACAAACATAATATAAAAGATTGCTTTTGAATTATCGCGCTAATCATTTATAAATAATTCTTCTAATGAATATTCACGAACATCAAGCTAAAGAAATACTAAAAGAATTTGGGGCTCCAGTTTCCAAAGGAGTGGTAATAATTTCCTTAGACGAAATAGATAGAAAAATTAAAGAATTAAATTCAAAAGAATTTGTTGTGAAAGCTCAAATACATGCCGGAGGTAGAGGTAAAGGTGGTGGGGTTAAATTAGTTAAAAGCATTGAGGAATTGAAGATCGAAGCAAAGAAAATGCTTGGAATGAATTTAATTACCCATCAGACAGGTTCTAAAGGCAGAACGGTAAGAAAAATTTATATAGAAGAAGCTTCGGACATATCAAAGGAGCTTTACCTGTCTTGTTTAGTTGATAGAGCAAGCTCAAAAATTGCCTTTATAAGCAGTACAGAAGGAGGAATGGATATTGAGAAGGTCGCCTCTCAAAATCCAGAAAAAATTATAACAAATAAAATTGATTTTAAAAGCGATCTCGAAATTGATGAAATAGAAAAAATAGTAAAACCATTTAATTTAAATGATGCTCAGAAATTAAGTGTACGAAAATTAATTAAAGCTCTTTATAAAATTTTGATTGAAAAAGATGCAACTTTGATCGAAATAAATCCTCTTATAATTACTAAAGATGAAAGAGTTGTATGCTTAGATGCAAAAATGAATTTCGATGATAACTCACTGTTCAGAAGACCTGAAATTTTAGAATTACGAGATTTAAATGAAGAAGAGCCAGCTGAAATAGAAGCTAGTAAACATGACTTAGCTTATATTAAACTTAATGGTTCAATTGGATGTATGGTAAATGGAGCAGGATTAGCTATGGCTACTATGGATATTATAAAACTGTATGGTAAAGAGCCAGCAAATTTTTTAGATGTGGGAGGCGGAGCGTCAAAAGAAAAGGTGTCAGCTGCTTTTAAATTAATACTTTCAGATAAAAATGTTAAAGGAATTTTAATTAATATCTTTGGCGGTATAATGAGATGCGATGTAATTGCCCAAGGGGTACTTGATGCAGCAAGAGAAACTAATTTGAATGTCCCCCTTGTTGTTAGATTAGCGGGCACTAATTTTAAAGAAGGAAAAAAAATATTAGACACATCTGGACTTAAGATTCTATCTGCTAGTGATTTAAATGATGCGGCAAAAAAAATAGTAGAGGCAATAAAATAAATGTCCATACTAGTAAATAAAAATACAAAACTTATTTGCCAAGGTTTTACAGGCACACATGGAACTTTTCATTCCGAACAAGCTTTGAAGTATGGAACTCAATTAGTGGGTGGTGTTACACCAAAAAAAGGAGGACAAAAACATCTCGGCCTACCGGTTTTTGATACAGTTGAAGAAGCAAAAAAAACTACAGATGCCAGCGCAACAATGATTTATGTGCCTCCAAAGTTTGCTGCAGCCGCTATAATTGAAGCTATTGAAGCAAAAATAGAACTTATTGTTTGTATTACTGAAGGAATACCAATTATAGACATGATCAGAGTAAAGAAAATTTTAACTAAAAGTAATAGTCGCCTAATCGGACCTAATTGTCCTGGAATTATAACTCCTAGCGAATGCAAAATAGGCATTATGCCAGGAAGTATTCATAAAAAAGGTTCAGTTGGAATTGTATCTAGATCAGGAACTTTAACTTATGAAGCCGTTGCTCAAACCACAGCAATCGGTATGGGCCAATCTACCTGTATAGGTATTGGAGGAGACCCGATTAACGGAACTAATTTTATTGATTGTCTGGATTTATTTTTAAAAGATGAAGAAACAGGATCTATTGTTATGATAGGAGAAATTGGCGGATCTGCAGAAGAAGAAGCCTCTGAATTTGTCAAAAGGTCAAAAGTTAAAAAACCTATGGTTGGGTTTATTGCAGGACTTACTGCACCGCCAGGAAGAAGAATGGGACATGCAGGGGCAATTATATCTGGTGGAAAAGGTGGGGCAGCAGACAAGATTGAAAAGATGAAATCTGCAGGAATTACAATCACAAAATCTCCCGCAGATATTGGGAAAACATTACTTGAAAAACTAAATAGTAAATAAAAAAAAATATATGTTATTATGAGATATTAAAATGTCATCATCTCAAGACAACAATATATTTAAAAAAACTTCTTTTTTAGTTGGTAACAATTCAGCTTTTATTGAAAAATATTATTCAGAGTACTTAGATAATCCAAATAAATTACCTACAGGATGGAAAGAGTTTTTCGATGGTCTTAAAGAGAACAAAGAAGATATCTCTAGAACCCTAAACGGTCCTAGCTGGGCCCCAAAAAAAAATAAAAAAACTATTTCTCAATTAGAAAATTTACCCGAAGAAGCAGTCCCAGAAAAAAATATTATTGTTAATCCTTCTCAAGTTGAAGAATCTACAAAAAATTCTGTAAGAGCTATAATGTTAATTCGAGCTTATAGGATTAGGGGTCACTTAGTTGCAAATCTCGATCCTTTAGGACTCATGACTAGAGATGAACATCCTGAGCTAAAATCTGAAACCTACGGCTTTACAAAAAATGATTTAAATAAAAAAATATTTTTGGATGGTGTATTGGGAATTCAAGAAGGAACTTTAAAAGAGATTTTAGAAATTTTAAAAAAAACTTATTGCGGGAATATAGGCTATGAGTTTATGCATATGGGAGATCCAGATGAGAAATCTTGGATTAGAGATAGAATTGAAGGACCAAAAAAAGAAATAAATTTCACGGAAAATGGAAAAAAAGCGATCTTGAATAAAATTATTGAAGCGGAAGGCTTTGAAAAATATTTACATATTAAATTTGTTGGGACCAAACGATTTGGAATTGACGGAGGTGAATCTTTAATTCCTGCACTTGAACAAATTATAAAAAGAGGAGGAAATTTAGGTGTAAAAGAAATCAAGATCGGCATGTCTCACCGTGGAAGATTAAATGTTTTAGCCAATGTGATGGGTAAACCCTTTAAAGCAATTTTTAATGAGTTCTTTGGAAGCAATGTTGCTTTAAAAAGAGATTTTGAAGGAGATGTAAAGTATCATTTGGGAGCGTCCTCGAATCGAGAATTTGACAACAACCTTGTCCATATTAGTTTAACAGACAACCCCTCACATTTAGAAGCCGTTAACCCGGTAGTATTAGGTCAAGTAAGAGCAAAACAATTTTTTCATAAAGACCCAGAAAGAAAAAAAGTAATACCAGTTTTAATACATGGTGATGCAGCATTTGCAGGACAGGGAATAGTTGCAGAATGTTTTGCAATGTCGGGTTTGCCTGGACACAACATAGGAGGAACTATTCACATTATAGTTAATAATCAAATAGGTTTTACAACGTCACCTAGGTTTGCAAGGTCTTCACCTTATCCAAGTGAAGTTGCAAAAATTGCGCAAGCACCTATTTTACATGTGAACGGTGACGATCCCGAAGCAGTGGTTCATTGTGCAAAAATTGCAACTGAATTTAGACAAAAATTCAACAGAGATGTTGTTATTGACATGTTTTGCTATAGAAGATTCGGACATAATGAAGGAGACGAGCCATCTTTTACTCAGCCATTAATGTATAAAAAAATAAAAGAACATTCTACAACTTTAAAGATTTATTCTCAAAAATTAGATAATGATGGACTTATATCTAAAGAAACAACAGATCAAAAAATTAATAACTTCAAAACATTCCTTGAAAAAGAATTTATAGAATCGAAAAATTATAAACCTGAACTTACTTGGTTTGATGGTGTTTGGTCCAGATTTACACCCGCCCCAGGAAAAGATAGAAGAGGTGTGACCGGCATTGAAAAAGATAAGATTATTTCAATTGGAAAAAAAATCACAACTCTTCCAGCGAATTTTAATGTGCACAAAACTTTACAAAAAATATTTGAAGCAAAAAAAAAAATGTTTATTGATAACAAGCCAATTGATTGGTCTACAGCCGAGACCCTTGCTTTTGGGACACTTTTAGAAGAAGGTTTTTCGGTAAGGTTATCAGGACAAGACTCGGGTCGAGGAACTTTTAGTCAAAGACACTCTGTACTGAGGAACCAAAATAGTCACGAGAGGTACATACCCCTAAACAATATTTCGAAATATCAAAAAAACTTTGAAGTAATAGACACCCTCTTATCTGAATTAGCTGTTTTAGGTTTTGAGTTCGGCTATACTTTATCTGAGCCTGATACCTTAGTACTATGGGAAGCTCAGTTTGGTGATTTTGCTAATGGAGCCCAAATTATTATTGATCAATTTATTACTTCTGGTGAATCTAAGTGGGGCAGAGCAAGTGGTCTAGTAATGCTTTTGCCGCATGGATATGAAGGACAAGGACCTGAACACTCATCAGCAAGGTTGGAAAGATTTTTGCAGCTTTGTGCTCAAGACAATATACAAGTTGTGAATTGTACAACACCAGCAAATTATTTTCATGCCTTGAGAAGACAAATGCATAGAGATTTTAGAAAACCTTTAATAATTATGACTCCTAAATCTCTATTAAGACACAAACAATGCATCTCTAGTTTAGATGACTTTACCAAGGATAATTCTTTTCATAGGGTTTTGCCAGACCGTGCATATACGCATAAATTTGGACTAATTAAACTAAAAGAAGATAAAAAAATTAAAAAGGTGGTTGTTTGTTCAGGTAAGATTTATTTTGATCTAGTTGACGCAAGGGAAAAAGCTAAAAATAGTGAGGTTGTTTTTATACGTTTAGAACAAATTTATCCTTTTCCAGTAAAAAGACTAGGAAGAGAATTAAAGCGATATGCAAAAAATGCTGAAATCTATTGGTGCCAAGAAGAACCACAAAATATGGGTGCATGGAATACAGTTAAGAACTATATAGACAGAACTTTGGAGATTATCAATTATGGTAAAAAAAATGTTGAATATATTGGTAGAAGACCATCTGCCTCCACAGCGACAGGAAACCTCAATAAACATCTTGCACAACAAAAAGAAATATTAGAAAAGGTTGTTGGAAAAATTAATTAATGTCTGAACGAATATTAGTCCCTGTACTCGGAGAGTCTGTAACGGAAGCTACAGTCGCAAAGTGGTTAAAGAATGAGGGTGACAAAGTTAGCGCTGATGAAGCTGTTGTAGAATTAGAAACAGATAAAGTTAATGTTGAAGTACCTGCTCCCTCAAGCGGAATTTTAAAAAAAATATCTGTCAAAGAAGGGCAAACAGTAAATGTTGGTGCAGAACTAGGCACATTAATTGCTTCAAGCAGCTCTAATACAAACATAGCAGTAGAAGAAACAAAATATTCACCACCTCCTAAAAAACTAGAAATAGTAAGAGAGAATAAAGTTGTAGAACAGAAAAAAGATGAAAAAAAAGAGGAACCACTAATTCTTACCGAGGCTAGTGTTGAAAAAAAAACATCTAAATCTTCGATTGTAAATTTAGTCTCACCATCAGCAAGAAAAATAGCAACAGAAGCAAAAATTGATTTAAATGAAATTAAAGGTTCAGGTAAAAATGGAGTAGTGTTGAAAGAAGACCTTCTAAGTTTAATGGGTTCAGTACCTCAACCTTCTGAACGAAAAATATCTCATGGTCCAGAAGAACGAATTAAAATGACCAGATTAAGAATAACTATAGCCAAAAGACTTAAAGAAGCCCAGGATAATGCAGCTATGTTAACTACTTTTAACGAAGTGGATATGAACACAGTCATTTCAATGAGAACTGAATATAAAGAAGAATTTCAAAAAAAATATTCAGTAAAATTAGGATTCATGTCTTTTTTTGTAAAAGCTTGTGTGGTTGGTCTTAAAAACTATCCAATTATAAATGCTGAAATTCAAGGAAATGAAATAGTTTATAAAAATTATTACAATATAAGTATAGCTGTAGGAACTGATAGAGGCTTAGTTGTGCCAGTTCTTAGAAAAACAGACGAAATGTCTTTTGCCGATATAGAAAAAAATATTAATTTGTTGGGACAAAAAGCAAGAGATGGAAAAATCGTTATTGACGATCTCCAGGGTGGAACTTTTACTATTACTAATGGAGGTATCTACGGATCAATGCTATCAACTCCAATTTTAAACCCCCCTCAATCTGCTGTTTTAGGCATGCATAATATTATCGAGCGCCCAGTGGCGATTAATAAAAACGTTGTCATTCGACCAATGATGTATCTGGCACTTTCTTATGACCACAGAATTGTTGATGGCAAAGAGGCTGTTTCTTTTTTAAAAATTGTGAAAGAGTGTCTTGAAGATCCTCGAAGGTTATTTTTAAATTTATAGTATGGAAAAAAACTTTGATGTAATTATTATTGGTGGTGGGCCAGGAGGGTATGTATGCGCTATTAGAGCAGCTCAACTGGGCTTAAAAACAGCATGTATTGAATCAAGAGGAACGCTTGGCGGCACTTGTCTCAATGTAGGATGTATACCGTCAAAAAGCCTTTTGAACTTATCTGAGTCCTTCCACAAAGCTCAGAATAATTTTAACTCTCAAGGTATAGAGTTTACAGGCTTAAAGCTTAATCTGGATAAGATGATGTCAAGTAAGAATAAGTCAGTTCAAGTGTTAACTAAAGGAATCGAGTTTCTGTTTAAAAAAAACAACGTGACTTACATTAAAGGTAAAGGTGTTTTATTTTCTAATAATGATGTTTTAGTTTATGAAGGAGAAAAAAAAACATCTTATAAAGCTAAAAACATTGTAATCGCTACAGGGTCTGCGCCTACGTCACTTCCCGGTATAGAAATAGATGAAAAAAATATTATTTCTTCTACAGGCGCAATTGCACTTAAAGAAGTTCCTAAAAAACTTATTGTTATTGGAGGAGGGTATATAGGATTAGAGATGGGATCTGTTTGGTCACGTCTAGGTTCAGAGGTAATAGTGTTAGAATACTTAGATCACATTACTCCAGGCATGGATAAAGAAATTTCAAAAGAATTTTTAAAAATTTTAATAAAACAAGGTATTAAATTTAAATTAAATTCTAAAGTAACTTCAGTTAACAACAAAGACAGTCAAGTTGAGATTAATTTTATAGACAATCTAAGTTCTAAAAAAGAAATTATTTTGGCAGACAAAGTTCTAGTTTCTGTGGGCAGGAAACCTTACACTGAGGGATTAAATTTAACAAAAATAGGAATTAAAAAAGACACGCAAGGAAAAATTGAAGTAAACAATAAATTACAAACCTCTATAAACAATATCTATGCTATTGGAGATGTAATTAAAGGACCAATGTTAGCACACAAAGCAGAAGAAGAAGGAATCGCTGTAGCTGAAATTATAGCAGGTCAAGCAGGTCATGTTAATTATGATGTAATACCAGGAGTAGTTTATACTTCACCGGAAGTAGCAGCCGTTGGCAAAACTGAAGAGCAACTAAAAAAAGAAAACATAAATTATAAAGTTGGAAAGTTCCCATTTCTTGCTAATTCAAGAGCTAAAGTAAATAACGAAACTGATGGTTTTGTTAAGATATTAGCAGATAGCAAAACTGATAGAGTTCTAGGTGTTCATATGATTGGCCCACATACTGGTGATATGATTGCTGAAATGGCTTTAGCTATGGAATTTGGCGCAAGTGCTGAGGATATTGCTAGAACATGTCATGCACACCCAACTCATACTGAAGCCGTAAAAGAAGCAGCCTTAGCCGTCGATAAAAGAGCAATTCATTTTTAATTGATATAATATCAATAAGATTCTTTAAAAATGAAAGTTCCCATTCTAGTACCAAAAATTTTTAATTTCCCATTTACATACGACTCTGGCGCTCTAAAAAATTTATCTCAAGGTGATATAGTTATTGTTCCTTTTGGAAAGAATGAAGAAATAGGAGTTGTCTGGGATAAAATTCAACCATCAAATAAAAAATTCAAAATTAAAAAAATTAAGCTAAAAATTAATAATTTTAAGATTAATAAAAATTTGATTAATTTTATTAATTGGTTTTCTGCTTACAATCTGGCCTCAAAAGGCATGGTTCTGAAAATGTGTCTTGGTGATAAAAAAAATACTATCAAAATTGAAAAGCTTAAAAAAGAAAAATTAAATAAAAAAATTAAATTTAATTTAAATAAGAGTCAAAAAAAAAGTCTTGAAGAATTGAGGAAATTCGGCGAAAAATTTAATGTATCTTTACTGCAAGGGGTTACCGGATCTGGAAAAACTATAGTTTATTTTGAGAGAGTGAAAGAAGTTTTAAGCTCCGGTAAACAAGTGTTGATATTATTGCCTGAAATATTTTTAACTAATCAATTTAAGGAAAGATTTGTAGATTTTTTTGGGTTCTCACCTTCAATCTGGCATTCAAAAATAGGAATTAAAAGTAAGAGAAAAATTTGGCAAGGTGTTCTCAGCGGCAATTTAAACTTAGTAATTGGAGCTCGATCTTCTTTATTGATACCATTTAAAAACTTAGGGCTCATAGTATTAGATGAGGAACATGACCCATCATACAAACAAGACGACGGTATTATCTACCATGCACGTGACATGGCTATAGCACGAGCTTCGATAGAAAATATTCCTATACATTTAGTTTCTGCTGTCCCTTCGCTAGAAACTTATAACAATGTAAAAACAAAAAAATATAATCATTCGAAATTAATTAATCGATATAGTGATTTTCCACTTCCAGAAGCCAAAGTAATTAATTTAGAAAAAGCATCACTTAAGAGTGATCAGTTTATTGCTACAGAAACTTTAGAATTAATTAATAATTATTTGGAAAAAAAAGAACAAGTTTTATTCTTTTTAAACAGAAGAGGGTATTCACCTTTTTTAATTTGTAAGGTATGCGGTTATAAGCATTTATGTCCAAACTGTTCAATTTATCTGACCTATCATAAATTAATTAACAGACTTATTTGTCATCATTGTGGGATAAAAGTAAAAAAAGAGAAAACTTGTAATATAGCCAAAGATAATTGTAATTTTCGTATGCATGGCCCTGGTGTTGAAAAAATATATGATGAGTTAAAAAAAATTTTTCCTGCAAAAAATATTAAAATATTTTCAAGTGATTTTTTATCCAAAAAAAATGAA
>TARA_B110000211_G_scaffold58970_1_pt1 | contig 12962 bp, 6 predicted proteins | sample TARA_B110000211 | Tara Oceans TARA_B110000211 (sample SAMEA4397516) | marine metagenome | biome: Polar Biome; feature: [DCM] deep chlorophyll maximum layer (ENVO:01000326); material: water (ENVO:00002006), including particulate matter (ENVO:01000060) such as... | depth 30 m
ATAAAATACTATAATAGATAAAAATATTAATATCATTGGGTAATAAAACACCGTTTGGTCTTGCCCCAATCCAAAGGATTTCATCTCGCCATCTTTAGTAAAAAATAACTGGGGTTTATAAGTCCATATTATGTAACTCAACGCAATATAAATCGCAATAACATACAATGTTGAAAATCTAATATTTAACATTGTTATTATTAAAGATAATAAATTACTCAAAAATCGGCATTTCCGTCAAAAGTGTCATATCCTGTGCCTGCGTCATCTGGTTCCGCAGCGGTCGTCGTTTCCTTATAAACATTGTCACTTAAATCTAAAATTTTACCTAAATTAAAGCGACGGTATAATTTATGTGAAAGTTTATCCTCGTCACTTTTTTTGTCAAATTGTCGCTTCCTATTTTGATTGCCCTTCGTTTTTTTAATATTCATATAATTTTGAATGTCATATTCTCGTGTTTTAAATGTTTCAAAAATACTTGCTACTTCATCACTAAATAATGTATTAACAATTTCAATATAACCAATGTTATCAGCGAATAATGTATTTACAGTGTATAATAATTTAAGAGTTAAATCTTTAACCAAAATTATATTATGCTTTAACGATACATCGTTTTCATTTATTAGATCAATAACAACACATATATTTTTACAAATCTCATCATATTTAATCATATAACTATCTAAATTAGAAATTGAATCCAACCCATCCATTGTGATATATCTATTGCGATAAATTTCCGAAATATTATTAGCATCTTCGGTATCTAAAGTTAATTTAGTATCATAACTTTCATTAATAACATCAGTTAAAATATTATTTTTATAATTCTTATAGATCATTAAACTCTTACACATTAGGAATTTTAATAAATAAATAAATATACTCAGGGTGGTTTGTTGGTTATCGGATTTAAATTTATTTTTATAAAATAATTGTTCCTGTTCAATTTCATCCTCAAATAAAATTATACGCAGGTCATTTGCTATTTCTTCAAATTTCTCAATATAAAAACTTTCTAGTTGATGATTGTTTTCAATAAAAATTTCAGTAAATAAAGTTTTAGTATTATCGCCTAAGTTATTTAATGCTGATTCTTGTATAACGCCAATACTGGTAGCGAATTTCATCCCATTTAACTCACTCCAATCATTTGTCATAATTTCTGCCTCGTCGTCACTTATATTGATTATATCAGTTAGATTACCAACAGTATCGTCTACTTCACCCCTATCCGTAAATAAATTTTGAAGAAAAACATCTATTTTACTAATAGTTAATATATAATTATTTTTAAAGGTTATGTCTTCTGTGAAAGTTACTTCCGGGTCACACTTATCATAAATCTTATAAATTTTACTTTCAATAATTTCAATTACAGATTTTACTGTGGGTATATCTTTTTGGAGGTATTCCTTTTCAATGCTATACTCTATTTTTTCTTTAAATTCCCCAGTTTCTATATCTATATTATAGACTCCTTCATTGTCGCCTCTAAAAAATATTGCAGTATCACCCAGTTCTTCGTCCGGCGATTGTTTTAAAATTTCATCCACTATGATATTTCGTCGGTCTGCTATTAATTCTGTATACCTGTTTATTAAATTAAATAGTGGGGGGTCACCACTTTCATCAGAACTTGAGTTTTCTATTTGTTCTTTTAAAAGGTCGGCAACTACGTCATAATGGGTATCTTTAATTGTTTTAAAACTACGTTTTCTATTTATAATATTCGTGTCAGTTGGATTTAAATGCTGACCCTTATTAATATAATAAGTCGTGAATAACAACTTTAATCTATTTATATAATAAATTAGTGGTTTGTCTTCATATAAAATTTCAAAATTGGTATATTCTTGAAGGTTGCGCGTATAGTTATTATTGTTCGTTATAATGTATATGGGCGAGGATATCACATTTTTTTGATAACTCAATTTGGTATTTAATATATTCATATGAGTCAAAATTTTTTGTAACTCGGTAATATTATCTACAAATTGTGTTTTTCTAAGAGGATCTTCTTCTAAATATAAAGGGTATCCAATTTTATTTGTTTCAAAATTTTCTATATTAAAATAGTCTGTAAAGGATAAAATAATGTTACTAAAAGTCGTAGAAGACGTATAGCTATAATATGTCATATCTACCGATGTGCTTACTATGTTGAGTAATTCGTTAATCAAGAAAATATAATTGTTACATAATTTAGTTAAATGCTTGTTTAATTCGTATATTGATACGACAGTTGTTTGATTAATCTCATAGGTATCCGACAAATCTACCCTGTTTACTTTAGCAGTGTCTATTACAGGTAAAAATTCATTCCACTTTAATGTAAAATCTTCCTTAAACTCGCGTCCATGTTCGTAAGACAAACGTTTAACTTTTAGATTATTAATAAACTCCACTTGAGTTACAATATTATCAGTTTCTGTTTTGATTTTATCCATAAAAAAAGTTTTTATTGCGCGCAATTTATTAGCTTTTCCGCCGAGACTGTCTATATCTAGATTTTCAAATATAATTAAATTATTCAAAAACATCTGTTTTTTAGTTTCTTTTGCGACCTTTCCTCGTGGAATAGGTGAGAATTTAAGTCCACCCCCTAATATATTATCAAAAATTGAAATGATTTTTTTTATATAGAACCCCGTTGATGTCTTTTTATTGCTTAATGTGTTTTCAATAATTTTAAAGATACTGTCTATAATATAATCCCTACTATAATATAAATTTTGAATTAAATAATTTTTTCCACTTGCTCTCAATGAAGGGATCTTAGAAATCATCAGATATGGATTTATTTTATATTCTGGTAAACTATATTGTAAAATCACAGTTAAATATTTAAGCGCCATAATAAATTTATACCCCCTGATATACATATTAAATAACTGTTGGATATTACCCAATAAAACAATTATCATTATGTTTGTATCAGAATTTTTAGTTAAAAACTGTAATAACCGATTTACATCGCCGATATTTTTTAACAATAAATTATCGTCCACTGGAATTATGTTATGTGGATTTTTCAGATTAAATTTATTAATTTCTTCCTGAAGACCTTTCGTAAAGCGTTTTTCCAAATCAGAATAATCATCTGGGGTTTTTTGATCAACCTCCTTTACAAACTTGCTTTTTTTTAATCTTTCAAACTCAGTTTCATTAAGTTTAGTATCTATAATGGTGCCACCTACTTGAGTCCCCTTTTTCTTTTTCTTTTTCTTCTTTTTTGATTTTTTCGCGTCGGTATCTTTGGAACTCTTTTTTGAGTTAAGAGATTGAGTAAACTTAAAAATTTTAATCATACATTTTTTAATTACATTAGTTTTAATGAAATTATCATATAATTTGCTTGCGGATAAACCCTCTATCTCTGTTAAAATAAATTTAAAATCGGTATCACTTAACGAAATACCTAATTCGGTTATAATATATTTCAAGGCCAAAATTTCAGGTTTTTTAGTATAAGTATTATAAAATTCATTTTCATTGCGAATAGATAAATCCTCTTCATATAACTCTATTTCTCCCTCGTCCTTAACTGCTTCTCTAAACGTAATAAGTGCATTTGACCTATCAAATCCCTCAAATGAACTATCTTTAATAGTGTCAATTGTTTCACCACATAATTTACATATATGATGATCTTCTGATACAACACCATAATCAGACTTAATTTGCTCTAAAATTTCACTTCGTTCCTCATTAGTTTTATGGTTAAAATCTTTATAGCACATATAGTGTTTACAGCATAATTTCATTACAAATTTACTAGAATTATAATAGTAAGAGTTTGAGGTATCTGATGATTTTTCTGATTCTTCGCATGAATCATTTAAACAATAGTTGATGCCATAAAGTTCTACAAATTCTAGTAACCCCTCTATTTGATCATCAAATGACTTGATTTTAAATATATCTAAGTATTTACTTATAACTGTCTTTGGTATAAGAGATGGTTTACGTGCTTTTGTAATTATATCGTGGGGTATTTGTTGTTTTTTTATTTTTAATGACTGGAGTTTAAATTTTTGTTCTACATCTGCTATTTTGGCGGTAATGTTATCTTCAATTGTAGCCTTATACTTCAGGATAATTTGACTATTTTTTATAAAAAGTCGCTTATTTGATATATCTGATATTAAATTATATAAATCTATGGGAATTGAATATTGTTCTACATTTATACAATACGAGCCGTCGCCCGCGGATGGTGGTTGAATTTTTGTAAATAATTTTTCCAATTCATCAACTTTTAATTTTAATATATTTTTATCATCGTATATAAAGGCCTTGGTTGTCCCGGTAAATTCTTCTTCGGTTACAATATGCCAAATAGTTCCACTTCTTTTAAATAAATACTTATTCTCACGGGTTTCTAATAATGCTATATCATCTGGTTTAATAGCATTTCTTAACGGATAAGTTGAAATAGACAAATTATAAAACATTTTCTTATTGTCTTCGTCGTAGTTGTCAATTAAATTTAATATATCCTCCAAATTAGTATCCGCCGCATTAAATCTAAATTTATCATAAAACTCTATTGTCTCTAAAAATTTCAGATTAATGCTATTTTTATCCATATAAATATATTTTTTTACAAGAGCATTCTCAAAAGCATCCTTAATATCAGGATTAATATCTTTAAGTTGTCGTATGCCTGAAGAATTTGGGGTGGGAATTTCTCCTACAATATTAAATAAAACTTTTAAATCAGAGTATAATGTATCATATTTTAAATCTCTATATACGTCACCTATATTATCACTATTGACTTTTTTTATAGAATTATACTCTTTAACAATACGAATACCCTTACATCTATTTAAAAAATCTACTTGTCGCTCGCGTTCTTCGTTATAAGTAAGGGTTATTGCTTTAATTTCGTCCTCCATAGTGGCAATCTTTTTCTCCATGTTAAAATTATATTTTTCTTCTTCTTCTTTAATAATACGTCTAATTTTATATAAATTTGCCAATTCAATGATTTCTTTTAAAATATTTTTAGATAAATATTCATTAGCAGAATTATTGGATATATACTCAATTGTCCGGGGGCAAAATTGACTATTTTGGTAAACCAAATTACTTTTGTTAAGTTTATTATAGTATTTTTTTATTTGGTTATAAACATCTGCGTCTAAATTATTTAATAAATTGTTTTTAAAATTACGTGAAACTAATTTTAATAGTTGTTCTTCAATATTTACATTACTTCGTAGTTTTTTCCCACTGATAAATCCATAAAGTTTTTTTAAAAGTTTTTTATGTAAGGTTTTTTTCAAAGTATATTTATTTAAAAAATCTAAAAATGGGTATACATCTTCTTCATTCTGAAGTAATTCTCTAAATAAAGTATTCATAATTTCTGATTGATTTCTAAGATTTAGCATATTTTTGTAATGCTCATTAGATAATTCCTTTACTATTTTATTATTTTGATATATTTTGTTTTTTAAAATATTAATAAATGGAGTTTGGGGGAATTGAGAAAAACTGAAATAATATTTATTTAATAATATTTCCACATCTTTCACGCCTCTTATATGTTCTAATTCAGAATTAAGAATATTAAAAATTTGCTTAAGTGAAGGAGAAATACTTTTAATATGTTGGTCCCATTGATCTTTATTTAATTTATTTTTAGTTTCACTGGGGTCAACTGACCCAATTAATACAAAATAGTCGTATTCGGGGTCGTAATTAGAATGATTAACTAACGAAAAATTCGCTATATTTTCAATAACTCTTATTGGTTTAGGTTTTATTTGAGGATCTTTAATATCAACTAAAGTTTTATAATTAGAATATAATGATGCGTATTCTTTTGAATTTTTTTCAAAATCATATATTTCACATCCACCAATAACTCTGTTGGATTCAGTAGGACTATGTATAAAAAAACCACTTACATATACCTTTTCACCCCCGTATATAGGTATTTTTTGAGGCGGCGTACTTTGAGATTTGTTAAGTTCACTACTCTTAAAATCTTTTCCTAAATAAAAAATATCTCCCGATTTATTAGTTCCATTACAGGTTTTCGTGTTACCTATTTTAATATCGTCATAGACATCTTTTAAAGAATAAATTGCCTCGTTAGATTTTCGGCTAATTATTTTATTTGAATCCTCATGAGTAAGAGTAAATTTACCTTCTTCGTCAAATTTAAGAGAAGCGCAGGCGGTATTTAATTTATTATCAGAGTTATAACTATGTCTAAATAAAGTAGTGGTATTTTTTAATGTTATGGGATAAAATTGGTCTTTAATATAACCTCTTTCTGGTAGTAAATAACTTAAATGGGGGGGAGTATAAGATATTGTTTTACCGGGTGAAGATTTTGTAAATTCCTTATCCAGAGTTGTTTCTAAACTGATACCCTCGTGTCCATTTAATTTTCTAATATAATCTATATATGTTTTTACACTACTTTCAGATGTTGATCGTTTAATGAAATTCCTACCTATATTTAGTTCTAAGCTTATATCGCCAATATCGCCGCTAATAGCATCGTCATGCTTAGTTAATAAATTTTTAATTAAAAAGGTATTGTTTAATTGTTCGTTAGTTTTTTTTAGGGAAGTATTATCATGCTCATCGCGTATAAAGATTTTTTTTTTATCTATTACAACCGGGGATATATTGGTTAAATTAAAATTATTTTGTAATAAATTTTTAAGTATTGGTTGATATTCTATATTAATAATTTTTTGAATTTCTAAAAGTTTTTTTTTATTAGGTATTAAATCTACAAATATATGAGCATCGCGAGACGAATAATTAGATTTTTCATTACCTAAAAGTTCTACAAAACCCCTATATATCTTATCTATTTCAATCAATTTTTTTATATAAGTCTTTAATTCTTGTTTTAATGTAGTTCTAACGCTATTTATAGTGTAATTACCCGAAGTAACTTTTATAGTTGATATAAGTGTTTTTTTTATAGTTAGTTGTTTTTCTAATTCTTTTTGTTTAGATATTTTAGTTTTCAATAATAACGCCCCAAATTCAATCTCGTTTTTCTCACTAATCAAATTCGTGATACTTAAACAGTTGGCCTTTTTATTAAATTTAGAATATTTAATGTCTTTGTGGATAATTTTAACTCCTATTTTGACATGTTTTTTTGATTCGAACACTACAAATTTGCGTTCCGCAGAAGTTGAAATAATCTTAGTATAAAATAATATTGGTATTTTCTCGTTATTACAAAAAATAAATACTTTCTCTTTATTAGATAATTGCTCCAATTTATTCAGCAGACTCATCTATTATACATTCATATTTTAATTATTAAAAAAAAAATCAAGTTAGATATTTATAATCAATTAAAGAAAATATATATATATGTTATATAAATGCCTCATGAATTTGTTAAATATTTAGATTCTCTGTCTCATGATATTAGGGAATCTTTAGATATTATAAGGAAAAAAAAAACAAATATAGTTATTAAAGAATTTGATAATTTAGTTATATTTAAATATAAAAATAAATACGATGACCTTGATATACGAACTTGTAGGGGTTTAATTTTAGATAAAAATACTAAAAAGGTCGTATGTCACTCAAATACCGGTACATTAAGTTTTGAGGAGTTCATTGCGAAGGTTCCGGTTAAAGATTGCGTTATTGAGGAAAACTTGGAAGGTACGTTAATAAATTTATATTATCACAATAATCTATGGAGCGTATCAACTAAATTCTGTATTAATGCTGAAAATTCTAAATTTAGAGGTAATAAATCTTTTAGACAGTATTTTGACAAATTATGTGTTATCGATAAGAATGTATTAGATATCAATTTTACTTATAGTTTTTTGTTACAAGTTCCAGAAAATAAATTAGTAAGTAATATAAAAAAAAAGAAGTTATATCATATTGAAACTCAAAATAATATTACCGGTGAAAAAATATATTTTGATATAGGTATTAAGAAACCAAATATACTTAAATTAAATGATTTAAATACATTAAAAATTAATAGTTATAGGGATTTGAATAGGGAGTTGATTAAATTAAACTGGGCAGATAGAGGATTTATGTTATATTCCAATAATAGGGACTACAGATGTAGTTTAATAAACCCAGCGTATGAAGTGCCTTTAAAATTAGTGAAAAATCAGTCAGATATTAAATATATTATATTACAAAGCTCTTATTATACTGATAATATTATAGATCTTTTGTTCTATTTCCCTGAATATGACGTGATAAAAAAACAGGTCAATGATGATATTAATAGTTTAGTGGACAGATTATATAAACTCTATAAAAATATCTTTTGCTATAAACGCAATACCATAGATGATGCTCCGTCTAAATATAATAAAATATTAGGGGATGTCCATAAAATTTATAAAAAAATTCATAGAAACAACATACTATTTAAAATAGATTCCGATAATGTAAAAAATACCCTGCTAAGAAAGGATTGCCCATATGTATACACATTATTGTATAAATAATTAGATAATAGTGTAAGAAGGTTCCTTAATTCCACTATGTTCGCTAAATAACTCAAGAAATTTTGAAATATCTATTTTTATAGCTTTCAATGCTTCAATTAATAAATACACCGAAAAGTAAATCCCAATATTTTTATTATTTAATTTTATTTCACCATCTGGATCTACATTAGTTTTAATATAAATATCCAAAAGTTCTTTTACAATAGTAGATGACATATTTTCTTTAGCGGACATCATAATCTCTATTTCTTCTATAGTAGGATGATTCATCCTATAATTGGCCAGTTTTAAATATTTTGACGTGTCCGCCAAGTTATTAATATCAATGAGAAATTTACTACGCAATTTATCTTGAATTAAATTTCCTATAGTATGATTCTCGTCTTTAATCGTAATAGAACAACCCTCATTAATATTTGTATGCTTAAATTTCCGCACATTGATTCGGTCTGAAAAAGTTTTATTAAATGTATAGAAATTGCTGGAGTCTGAGGACTTTTTAAATTTAAAACTATTAATTAAATCATCAACACATAATTCCAAATGTTTAACAGAATCAAACACTATTCTATTAGATGATACAAACCCAATACTTTCAATTGTGAATTCAAAATGATTCGCACAACCAGTGTCATTAGTTTCATATAACCTATATTTGTCTAATAAGTCATATGTACTTTTAAGATTACTAATTTCTTTTTCAGTATATGGGGTTAATTCATTGAGCACCCTGTCTTTTTTTAGATACTCTAGTTTTTTTACCCAAATTTCGTCAATTTTAGTCTGGTGTAATATTTTAAATTGATATTCTACTGTTCCTGTGGGATCGTTTCTCGTATTTAATTTACCAAATCCAGGAATAGGTGTTGCTTCTAAATGTAAAGCATTTTTATTTGTTCCGTCTAAATTTACCTTAACACAATTAATTAAAATTGGGTCATTAGTATGGATGTCTTTTTTGAAAAAATTAATTGTTGGTAAACGTTGCCCATCGGTATCTGATACAATAAAGGAATCCGTGGTAATATTACGTATATTATTTAATGTAGCACTATCCTTTAATGTTGGGGTGGATAAGTGTGTATTAATTATAAATTTAGGGGTTTTTGTTTGATCGATAAATTCCCATTTTCTTTTTGATAGTTTGGTGTCATAGAATGTTTTAAGTTTAAAGTATTCCTTTGTAACACTGTTATCGCTACATATTGGAACTAATTCTAAACGATGAATAATGAATTCGTTATGTAAAGCAGTAGTATTTTCTAATATTTGAATATCCTCGCTATTAAATGTTATAGTTGGGCATAGTGTAGAAAGGGAGCGTCGGATACTGTTGGCCAGGGGCGTTCCTATATGCTTAATATCAAAATGTGTTTTGTATATATATTCTTCACTTACATCAAAACCCGCTTGTTGGGTATTAGGAGTTTCGGTTTCTCCATTAATATTTACTGATCGTTGACTGAAATTTGTAATTTCCATGTTTGTTGTATAATAATAAGAAAATAACTTTTAAATCAAATTTATAAAATTTAATTATTGTGTAAAAACTTAAGAATAATTATATTTTATAATAAAAATGAAACCAATATTATTTTACTCAAAAACTTGTAAAAATTGCCAAAATTTATGGAAAACTTTGTTATCAAATAACCAATTAGATCAATTTATAAAAATTTGTATAGATAGTAATAGAAAAATCCCTTCCATTATAACATCCGTTCCAGCTGTATTAGTGAAAGGACGTATGCCTATATTCGGTCAAGCAATTACAATGTATATGAGTTCGGCAAATTCAGTAAAGGCGGGTCCTCAATTAGGTGGTGCGACTAAGCCAAACTTTCAGGCACCAGCGAAAGTAATAAAAAACTTAGATAAAAAACCCGCAATAAAAACTTCTACAAATGGATTAGAAAATATTTTAGATTTTAATCCTATTGAAATGAGTTCTAACTTATCCGACAGTTATTCCTTTATACAGAACAATCCCGAACCAATAGACTTTTGTTATCAATTTATTGACTCTAAAAACAGTACGGTAACTACCCAGCGTATGCCCCCTAAAAAGGGTAGTAATTTTGATTCGCGTCTTCAGGAATTACAATCGTCAAGGCAAAATATGAATATTAGATAAATAATATATTTAATATCACTGTGTAAAATATGTATTTAAAAATTATTTAATTATGTATAATTAAATGAGTTATAATAAAAAAATAGCCGACCAGATATGTAACTTGGTGTCAACACTGTGTAATCGTTTTCCTTATGATAAAAAATTATCATTGGCCCGCTCTACATTAACCGCATTAAAAAGTCATAATTCCCGTAAATTAACAGAGTTTTATATTACACAAATATACTTAAAAAAAAATATTAATAATATTTCTTTTATTCAATTAGTTAAAGATAGGAATATAGATTTTTTTTTACAGGACGATAAACTTGAACAAGGTCAGGAAATGGCGAAAAGTTTAAATTTAGGAAAAAATAATGACGAGGCTTTATTATTTATAGAAAATTTAAAAAATAATTGGCATGAATTGACCCAAGACGAAAAAGAAATTATATGGACATATTTTGATGTATTAAATTTACTAAGTGAAAAATACTTAACGCAACAATATTTAAAAGAAAAATCAACAGAAATATGAATTAATAAATAATCTAAAAATACGCCTTAATATTATTTACATAGGTATGGAAAAATTTAATAAAAATTTAGAACAGTTTATCCGAAATTTAACTAAAATAAATGGCGATGAAAACTATTTAGAACATTATGATTTTACTGATCCGGGTGATAAATATTTAAATATATTTTATAAAAATTGTGGTAAATTCAGTAATGATATCGCTAATAAAGATGAAATAATATTTTCAGAAGAAAATACTATTCTTGATAACATTGATTTTAATAAAATTTGGAATAGTAATTTAACGGATGAAGATAGATCGGTTATTTGGAATTATTTACACACCTTATATATATTTGCGTACGAGCATATTAAACAGGTTGATATTAAAAGTATTATCAAAGATTTAAAGGGCGTTTCTTCTGATGATCATAACTTGGATAGTGATACTAAAACACTATTAAATATAATTAATAGTTTAACAAATAAATTTAATCATGGTAAAATTAGCGAGGAAAATGGTGCTGATGGAGATAATGAAGATGACGACAAAAATATGTCATACGAGTTACCCCAGATTTTTAATGGAACAATAGGTAATTTAGCCAAGGAGATAGCTCAAGAAATTGACACTAATGCTATTAATTTAGATGACCCAGTGTCCTTACTTAAAGACTTAATGAGTGGCAATTTTGATGAAAATAACGACGAAACTGGTATAGTTAATCTGGTTAAAAATATTACTGGTAAAATACAAAATAAATTAAGTGACGGAGCTATTCAAGAGTCTGATTTATTATCCGACGCCGAAAGTCTTATGAAAAAATTTAGTAGTCCGGGTAATATGGGGGGACTAGAGGGTTTAGAAGGTATGGGAGATTTAGGAAGTTTATTCAGTAATCTCATGAGTAATATGGGAAATATGACTGGCGCCCAAAAAGGAAATATGAAAACAAATATGGAAAGAACGATGTCTTCCAACGAAACAAAAAAACGCTTAAAAAAAAAATTAGAAGAAAAGAAGAAACTTTTAATGCTTCAGGAAAAAATATTAGAGGATGAATTAAAAAATTTAGATACAAGTAACTTAAAAGATATTGACGAGCTGGTAAATGAAATAGAAGGATGTAACGTCCCTGTTAAGAAAAAAAGAAAAAAGAAAAAGAAACAGTTGAATTTAAATTGAATATATGAAAAAAAATAAGTATTAATATTAATAGACATGAATATTAAAACAGATGATACATTTTGGTATGACGATATTACGATTCTAGTAAAAAAAGATAAATTATTAAATTTTATCCCAAATAAAAATGCTACGCTTAATGAAAATTTAAATTCAAGTGTAAGGTTTATTATATACCTTAGTCTTTTATTGGTGTTGTCCACTAAAAATTACAATTATATAATTTTAATAGTTTTAGCATTTATCGTAACCTATATAATTAATAATGAAAAATATAATAAAATTATAGAAAATTACGATTCTTCCGTTCCGGTTGAGCCCTCTGCGAATAATCCAACTGCTAATATATTACAAAACGACTATCAAAATACTGATAGGAAACTATCTAATTTATTAAATGACAAGACTATACAAAATAAAATTAAAAAATCATTAGATCATCGGTTATACAGAGACGAGAGTGATATTTTTGACAATCTTCATTCCCAAAGAACATTTTATACAATGCCGGTTACAACTATTCCTAATAAACAAAAAGATTTTGCCAATTTTTTATATAAAATGCCCATGACATGTAAAGAAGGCAGTGGTGCGACATGTATTAATAATATGTATTCTCCTTTGGTTCAAGGGCGACTTGATAGTTCG
>TARA_B110000211_G_scaffold97564_1_pt1 | contig 12911 bp, 10 predicted proteins | sample TARA_B110000211 | Tara Oceans TARA_B110000211 (sample SAMEA4397516) | marine metagenome | biome: Polar Biome; feature: [DCM] deep chlorophyll maximum layer (ENVO:01000326); material: water (ENVO:00002006), including particulate matter (ENVO:01000060) such as... | depth 30 m
AATTTACGATAGGCCTTCTTTATCTCAACTTTAGAAGCATTTTTGGAAATATTCAATGTAGAGTAATAGTCCACCATTATTTAATAAAAGCTCCGTATTATTTAAGTAATTATTAAAATGTATATAAACATAATATTTACATAATTGCTTTATCATTAAAAGTTATGCTCCGTAAATCTATCAGAGTTTGACGATAGCACAAGCTCCAGCATGACCAGCTTTTTGCAATTATGTATTCACAATAAGGCTACCCTATCAAATCAATGTGCCACCCACGCATTAATAAATTTGATGGTCTATCTCAATGTACGTGCCATTACAATGAATCACCTCGATATGATCCGAACACGAGCGCTCCGCGGCTATAACTTTTTAAAAGAAGGGACGTGTAGTCACCCTGAGCATAATTCTGTGAGTGAGCCCTTTTTCAATCAAAGAGTCGCGATACACGGCGCCATGGGCTGCGACGCATATGGTATCAATAAATTTCTAGATTTTCTGCCGCTACCGCACGAGCTAGAGACCCTGTTTAAGCTCATAGGTAGGACCGATGTCGAGTATTATTGGGATAATTGGACATTATTTAGTACTCAGCACATGGAAGAACGTGTACTACTCTACAGGAAACATGGACAATATAATGTTATCGACTTTGCCCATATAAGTATGGGCATGGGGCATGCTATTGTGGCAGCAATTGACCCAATAGACCGTAAAATATTCTTTAGACGCGACGGCGGTTCAAATGGTTATGATCGGGAAAAAAATTGGAACGCCATACTCAACTACAAACCAGAGGACACCGACAAACATGAGTTCAGTCGGTGGTTCGAATTAGTGGAAGGGAAGGTGCCTGCCTGGGACATCGCGATGACTCTCTGTATTTGATACGAAAAATATATTGGATTATATTAGTATAATGTTTAGAAATATTTATTCACCTGAAAGCAACAAAAATATATCCATATACTCTGCGGAGGGGCGAAGTGTATTGTTAAGATATATTAATCAAATGGGTGGCGGGAAGTGTTCTTTATGTGGACATCGTGGTGTTACTAAAACAACATGCCCACGCAATCCCCGGGCATTTAATATAGGTAAACATGCCCCGCTCATCCAATCGAAGACCATATGTAAAACATATACCAAAAAGCCCCCAAAAAGCTGTGCACAACAAGATACATGCCGATGGCTACCTAAAATTGGTTGTGTATCCGACGATGAAGCGATTGAGTTCTCCAATTATAAACATAAAACTAAATTAATTGGCGCGGTTTCTTTTTATTTATGGGAAATTGTGTGTCCAAACGGCTCGACGAAGAAGATTCTTTTATTGGGTGACATACATTCTCCTCCTGGAATAACTTGTGAAAAAGAGCGACGGTGCGTGGATGTTCTCGAGTTCGTAGAATGGATTTTAAATAAAACAACAAACTGCGTCGACCTTATAATAGAGCGCCCTATGAAAAAAAGCACTAGGCCGCAATTTATAGCGAGTGATAAAACTCAAATAGGTGGCCTAAAAAAACACAGAGACTTATTACCACAGTTCGAACAGCACTTCTATGGCTGTGCATTCCATGCGCGACCCGATTTAATTACCAGGAGCAAAAAATTACAATGTCAATACAAACATTTACGTTATCATAATTTTGATATACGTTTTTCGCATAACGATTCTGACCACAGTCGGGATATTTTATATTTAGATGATTTAATCGGCGAGTGGAAAGCCGACAAAGATGGAGCACGATTATATGACCACGCTCGGGATTATAGTATCTTGGCCGATTATATACTAGGTAAACCAATTACAAATCAAAACCGCTTAAATAAAGTACTCTATCGGTGTATAGCTGATTCCACACATCCATACGATTTTACACAATTAAAAATACACATGAAAAACTATAGAAAAGCTATTCGAAAGACTTATCGAAAATTTGAAAAAACTGGGGCACAATACTTTTCACCAACACTCGATTTAAGAAATTTAATAAAGGACGAGGTCGACCAAAAGTATACTCAGAAAATCCAGACAGACGACGAAGAAGCCGATGAACTAACGCACCTTTTTACAGATTTATACCTACTTAGTCGAATATTTAGTGAATTTGAGACGACTGGGAAAAAAAAACGGCGCTCACCAAGAGGTTGCCCTCTTTTAGACGCTCGTGGGAAAAAAATAAATGTTAGTCCAAATAAAGTAATAATATTCGCAGGCGATGATCATATCGCCCTATGTAATACAATATTATCTAAGGTATTCGGCGAGGATAGTAAAACGTTTCAAACAATGTCGCCCATTGGGCATGAAAATAAAATCATTTTTAGCCGCAATATAACGCCAATTATAACTCACGACGAGGTGCCCCATCTCTGGGAAATGCAGACAAAAAACTTTGAACTCATCGTGGACGCGTTCTTGGCTTAATTACGCCCGACGTCGACTAACTTCGAATGGTGAATAGGATATAAAATATTTAAAGGGTTATGGAAACATATACTATAATGAGCACTGCAAATACGTACGGAGACTGGGTGGAGGTACCATTTATCCCTCCGCCGAACACATTAAAAACATTTTACAAATTTTTAAGAGCAAGTAAATTGAAATATTCGCCAAACGCGATCGTTAACTCCGATTTTTTATTTTTTATTTATTTTTATACATCGTCACAATTTAAAATGACTGAAAATCTAATTGACCGAATTATTAATAAGGCCAAAGCATTTTACATAGGACCTATGCAGGAAGAATTGTTTACATTAATCTCTTCGTTTCTAAGAATTAGACGCTTTGTCCAACGCAGGGGATCAACTAAATCGAATACATTTGTAAATGATATGAGTTTATCGTTTGAACCATTTACGACATCCGCGATAACACTTAAAAAGGGCGACAAGATATATCGATTTGACGAACACGAGATTATCCAAATATATAGACACAGCCTTTTAACTATAAGCAAGCATTTCTATTTATTAGGAACATTCGCCCCCCCTAAAAATCCATATACAAATGAAGATTTAACATTGAAAGATAATCTTACATTATATGCGCATTTAAAAAAATCGTTTTTAGCAAGGGGCAAATATCTCCCTAATTACCTAGAAGATTATAAACGCGCTTATTTCAGTAACCCCGTCTACTGTGCAGCCAATTTATCGAAATTACTGAAATATTCATTAACGGATTACGTCGCATCTTTAACGGAGATGAATTTTTTTACTGAATTTTATACGATGGTACATTCATCGCCGGTATTACTGGATATGTTCTGTCGGCGCTGTTACAGGCGAGTGAGCATTCAAACGATATTTCTCCAGAGTACTGTATTGTATTTATTAAATTCAAATAATATATATTGTTTCGGCACCTATACACGAGAGTTTAAAATGCAAGCTAATATACATAATCTTGTTTTTAATAAGGCGCACGCTATCGATCACCGCCGCCGACTTCGCGCCAAGCATAGAGTGCCTACATACCAGACACTGGATACCCATCCGTTAAGTATTTAGTCCGACCGTTAAAAGGAGTTCAAAGGAATGTTAGTAATGATTCGCATACTTTTTTAGAAAGCTTACGATGTTTCTTTTCACAATGACACATTTTAGTATTTTGCAAATAGAGAATCTTCTCCCGACTGTCACCCTCTCGGTGTATAAATTCGATTAGCGAAGAAAGATTCCCGAAGGCCTGTAATAATCTTTTTGATGTTGTGATCGAGACTCCGGGAATATTACACAACATCATATTTTGACAAATCGCAGGAGTTATGTTTTTATTTTTTTTTATGCATATCGTCGAGATGAGTGAGTCGTCGTATGTTTTAGTTTGTCTGAAACACGCATTATTTTTTGCTAATTTGGCATATAATGTCTGTATAAAAAAGACAGTTTCATCGCTGTTTTTTGTATGAAATATAGAGATATTATCACGGAATATACAGTTTAGCACGGAGGATACTATGGTTTTTTTCGAAACCGCGTTATATGTAAACGATTTATTATTCCGACTCATGTCGCCCTCAATAATGTATAATATCTTTCGTTTTGGAAAATTACCCAGAAGTCGGGCTTTTTGCTCGCGCCCCCGGCCATCTTTAATCGAGGCGGCGTAATCTTCGACGGTCTTGCGTTCGATTATAACGAGCGGTTCCCCCTGGAACTGAATCACATAGTCTCCGATATCTAAATTTTTAAACACAATTGGATATGACGTATCGAACAAATGCTTTATCGATTCTCGGTTATCAATAATGAGGGTCATGTATAATATGTTATGCTTTACACTTTATATAGTTGATTTAATATTCATGGTTGATATTACGTACAAATATACGATTCGTTATCAACTTTAAGCATTGGGTAGTAATTATGGTAATACCATTTCAGATGAATTAATATGGACATTCCAAGGAATTTTCAGAATATACCTAATAATTTCACAGCGATGATCCTTCACTCGTAGAATGTACAATTTTCAACGTCGTACATCATAATAAATTTGACAACAGTATTGCGTATATCGCTACACTAGAGTCATGATAACTAATACGAACAAGTGTTGGTCCCGCTTAAAATCGAATCCGAATAAACAATGTACGAATAAAAAATCGAAGGGATTACAATATTGCCTTAAGCATAATACCCTAATCGCGGATGGGATGGTTCTTTCAATATGGGATACGGTCGAGCCTAAAATTCAGCGGCGACCACCCGTGTGTATGAGTATCGGACGTCTACAAAAATTGTATAGGGGGTATATTGTGAGAAAACACATCGCGACCAGGGGTATTGCGGTATACTGTCGACACTTGTGCGTGAATCGTGTCGATTGTTTTGATTTGAATAGTATCGATGTCATACTGTGTGGGGACTTTTTCAGTTATACAGAGGACAAATTATACTGGGGGTTTCACGTGAATACATTCTCCAATATATCCTCGACCAATTTAAAAAATCCATACAATCTGGAACCAATTTCAAATAAAACAGTGGAGCGCTTTCACACCTTGCGCGCCAAATTAAACATACACACCCCCGAGTTACCGAGTGCGCGTTCGAAAGCGATTGACTTGCAACAAAAATGTATCAACACATTTCAACGCATGGATCGCTTACACAATTATACAAAATGTGAGTGGTTCATGGATTTAACTCTTCCACATCTACGAGAATTGTATATACAAATGGAAGATTTATGGAATTATCGTTTAAGTTTAACTAAAACCGATAAGAAACGCTATATTAACTCTGGGCCTATTTTTGCTCTAGCAAAAACCACCATTAAGGGAATGACGGACTATTATGAACTTGCTCATATAATATTAAACGAATTTGATCGTTTATTATTAGAAGGTAAAAGTGTTGGGGACAGAATAACCGCATCCCACTGGATACTTAGTGGTTTTACGATAGTTCATCTTGACGCTCGGTCAGCATTTCCATGGCTATATCAGTCCGCAATACCGTAGGAAACGTGTGGGGAAATATATTGGGAAATATGCTTGTAATTTAGCACCTCTGAGCTATATTTAATGTGAAATAAGCTAGAGAGTTCCTCGTCGGGTATAAAACTTCTTCGGTCCGTCGGGTTTTGTAATTTTTTCGCGCGAATATAGTCAACTAACAGTTTGCTGACTTCCATCGCGGATAGCATATCCGTATCCGTTTTAAGAAACGTTTTGAGTGTATCTGATAATTTTCCGGGTATAAGTAAATCCTTTTTTTTTCGTGTATTACCGGTGGTGTGTCGACTCTTGATCATATTATCCAGTTTCAATGCCGCCGATAATTTTAATTCCCGGAGCTCGTGGGGGTATCGTTTCAATATTAGCTCTAATGCATTACAAATATCACGGTCTCGCTGTACCACTATGGTACATAGCGCCTTTATTGTGGCTAACTGTGCTTCCAGTTCGAGGAGTTTGGACCTATTCAAAAGTTTGTATTTCTTTTTTTTAGACATTTTTTGCACAAAATCGGACATTTATACTTTATTATATAGTATAGACCTTAAGTAATTTTAATTTTAAATGCACAGAAGCTATCTTGAAGACTTTCGGCACCGTGTATGATATAGTACACGCACTTGTATTTACACGCGAACTTTACATAACTTTATTCTTCATATATAATAATAGATATGATTAATATCATAATCAGACAGTTTGATTATTTGAAATTACTAACCGAATATAATGCTCTATATTATACCGTAACGGATATCGCGATCCCGCTCGAAAACGTCAAGGGTGCATATATCTCCCAAATCGTCGCCAGCTTCGATAATATACAATGCATGCGCATCATACGCCTAACCGACACTCTTCGAATAAATAGAGACGAGGAGTGTAATAATGGGTATATCTCCGTATTTATCCCATTGGCGCCTGTACATATACCAAGTTGTCAAAACGGTCGCATCCCAAGAGGTTCAGGTAGTGTGATCTCGGCATCCATATTTACGATTACATGCGCGGAGCCTACAATAATTATAGAATTAGTTCTTAACAACTCACTCGCATTTTTATCAGATTCCATCCGCGGGATCGATATATGCAATGTACCCTGTTTTCAACTGTTATTACCAGACATGAACAATCATACTGTGCCGTATATAATAATCGACGATCTCGCTACGTTTTATTTAAATCTAGTGCCCGCCTCGACTAATTGTTGTAAATCAAAAGTCCTACTAATTATTTCAATTAACTCTCCGACATGCATACAGTCGTTATTAACACAACTACACGAACAGTCATATATATGCGACATTATTATATGGGACAATATCGGCTCGTCTGCGGTGTACGGGCGAGAACACATGAATATATTCTATTACTGTTCACCCGTTAATATCGGGGACGTTGGAAAAGTGATCCTCTCATATTTTTTCCGAGCATTTTATGAACAAGTTATATTTGTCGGCCAGGGAATTTGCATACGCGATAGACAGGCCGTCGAAAAATTTACAGGACAGGTGCGCTATAATCTTTTTCACATTTCAACGACAGCTGGTTATATACTTCGCGATTTAACGGATTATTTTAATCGACGAGTGATTAAAGATAATAGTGTCGGTGTGCAATTTATTGATATGAATTTCACATATATACCAAAGCATATTATAAATCGTACCTTTTTAAAATGGGTCCCATTTCTCGCTCGAGAGAGTATTTTGTATCTATTATCGGTATACGTTCTCCTTTATACTAAATGTAAATATTGCATATACGATATTGACATTGATGTTGGCGTCGGGGTATACGGCCGTCGGCGAAGTCGGGAGGGCTTCGCGTATTCTCTAAAATATTTACAATATCCACTACATATCGGCGAAGTATATAGAGATCCATGTCAATTAATTAAAAATGAGCGGTACATTATTAGCGATACAATGAGTATGGCGCTCATAAAATACCCCAAATTCAACTATACAAAAAACGCATATAATACACTCAAGAACCCCCACATATATATAATATTAACACTTACCGATAAAAATATTAAAAGTTCAGACATTGACCGGTGTTTAAATTCAATTTCGGACCAAACCGTCAAAAACTATAGCGTATGTATTGTGAATGATGTGTTTCAATTGGATATGCCAGTGCTGAATCTATTGAGCAATTATATAAATACGCATCCTACTTGGTTTTACATCGATGGAACTAATTATTCTGGCACATACGTGTGTCGCGACGTCGCACTGAAAAAAATGAACATCGAACCAAATGATATTGTACTCTTATTGGAGAACACGATCGAATTAATAAATCGAAATGTTCTTTATATTATGCGCTGCGCATATGTTCGCGATAATATAAACATAACCTGTAGTAATATATTCATTCATCAAAATATAGAGCTGTTTCAATTCGACAATATCAATTGGGAGCAGATATATACGTCCAGGGCTTTTTCTAAATTTACAGAGTTCACTACATTTCAAAAGTTAATAAAATACGACTATCGCAAACTCGCTAACATCCATATAAATCCGTTTAAATATTTGTTTTCATTCAGGTATAAATTGTATACAAGATTAGATTATAGGCTTTTTCGTCCAGATGATTCCGAATTCTATTTAAATAATATTTTTATTTATAATATGCTGGAACTACATACTGAACACTTGAGCACCAAAGGTTTTAAAATATTCACAAAGCCCCTTTGTCGCTCGCTAAATCCTTGCATTTTATTTAATACAAAAGGTCAATGTGAATCAAATATCCGCCGCCGCAGTGACACATCAAATATTGTATCCCAATTAAGTCTTCATTATCAATACGACTTAATATCCAATATGCGGGTAATCACAGATGATATATTTCCATTATCGACGAATAAATACTATGTATTCACGTCGTATAAAAATTGTGAATATTTAAATATTATTTTTGTAGAAAACGGGACATGGAACACAATTCAGTCATATTATAATTTATTTCAAAATATGAATACTAGCACTCTATTTATCCGTGATGATGATAATTATTTTTTAGCGGGCATTCCCGGTTGCTCGATTAATATTAAGACAACGACAGAGTATTTGAGGCGCCAAATAAAGCTAAGCCACTGTTCGAAGGTTTGTTTATATGGTACCAATGGTGCCGGATATTCAAGTATAGTGTATGGCTTACAGTTGGGCGATTGTACAGTGTATGCTACAAACCCGCACACGCATATTGATACTGATGTTGGAGCCCGGTTTACAGTCCCATGGAAGCGTCGGATGATCATATTAAATAATTACAACGAATATATCTTTGATTTGCTACACTACCAGGGCACTCGGTTGATACATTTTTTAGTACACCCGACGCAAAATTATACACACCACCATAAACGGATGTACTCCAAATTGAATGCCTACAGCTATTTTACGAATACCCCATTCGCGTCGTTAATTAATAGGGTCTCGAGCAAGTCATAGGTTAAACCTCATATTTCAATTTTGCCATCCCATTATACAGTTGTAAAACATTATAATTTATCGCGAAGAATCCGCGTACGAATGTAGTACACCCGGGTTCACTTGACCTGTACGAATACTGCAGTAAAGCATCATTAATTTTGGAGAAATTTAAAGTACCCGTGGGCTGTGCTTTCTCAGGTTCCATCGCAAAGCTATACACATAAAATCCGCCCGGATCAGCTGGGGGACTATTAGATCGTACGAGTCCTCCACAGGTGTGATGTTGAAACGGCTGTACCATGGTGTAATAATTACGATGATGTATACGAGTAAAGGGAGTATTATTTATTATTAATTCAATATCGTCTAAAATAGCACTATTATCCTTATTTTTATAAAAATATAGTCCTTCAAAGTCTTCGAGATATGCATACCAAATTAATTCCTTCACGGGATGATTAAAATATAACACTGTCTGCACTGTATTTTTAGCATTGTTTACCGATTTCATTGTGGTTTTATCAGACGATTGTACTTGTGTAATTAATAAATTATGGTCTTCGTTCGCAAACCAGGTTCGCTCCTCAATATCTAAAAATATATAGTCGCAATATAAATATACATCGTTAATGAATCGCGCGGCCGCGATAGTGTCCGACAGCTGCCGCACATCCAGGCCGGGTCCATAAAATCGGATGTCCTTCGCATCTTTTATTTTTAAATATACTATTATAGAATGCGATTGGAGTGCGATCAGGGGGAGCGCTAGTCCTGGATTCGTATTGAACCAAAACAATAATGGAACATATGATAGACTCGATTCCGTGACCGCCGCGCTGTTAAACATAGTCGAACCATCGAGCATTTTTGTCAAAAGATCATACTTTTCAGCCGTATAGGTTAGTTTAGTCCATATATCTAACCATTCGCCATAATGCGTATCGATCGTTTGTCCCCCGATCTCCACCTCAATATATTCTATAAGTTTATGACCTAACCGATCAATTGCAAGGTCGTCCTGTATAGCCGTATCGAACACCAGGTACATAGCCCCGAGTAAGTCCCCCTTACGTTCAATTTCGCACCTAATTCGCTGCCCAAGGCGTTTTTTACCGACAAAATCCTGTCTAAATTGTTCTTTACCAAAATTTGTATGCCTTCTAAACAGTTGTTTAAAAAAAGAGATTTGAGGATTTCCTGTTAGGTTTTCATTTTGTCGACCTACCGCCAGTAGTTGTAATAATCCGCCTCCCATAAGTTATATAATAATTATATAATTAATATATAATTTCTACGTGCATTAATTTGTATACGATTGTCTCGAAGAGCGGACGAGGGCGTGTTAATTCGCATAAACAATAAATCCAACGCCGTTTTCAATGCGAAATACATTATAATTTATCGCGTAAATATTTACAGCTCTCGGAGTCCCTGGTCCGGGTTTTAACTTCAGATATAATACGGCGCTATCCAATTCCGAAAAATTACAAGAACCCGATGGTTGACTCTTGAGAGGAAAGAGACAGAAAGAATAACAATGTATATTATTTCGAAGACTTATTTTCGCGTCGGTATATGAATCATAGGCTGCGACGGAAAAGGGTATTCCGTCATAATATCGATACATTTGATAGTGCGTAAAATAACTCCCCTGTCGACGCTCGCAGCGGCGTACGCCGTTTATCTCCAAGGAGCCGTGTGTAATTGTTTCGTACTTTACCGCAGAAGGGTTCGTCATATCTCCCACTGTCCAGAAAATCTCCTTAACCGGGTGACTAAATCTCAAATTAATATCCAGATTATCGGAATCTGTGTACATGATCGGTCCCTGTGTTTGTACTTGTGTGATTAGATAATCTTTTGTACATGAAGTAAAACGTTTTCTCTCTGAGTTTTCCACAAATATATATTCACCAAATACACGGATTGTCTGCAAATCCACAATGGTACTCGCATGATCGTGCAAATGAAATATCAAGTGTATATCATTATACTGTAGGGCTAATATTGGAAGGGCATCTGAAATCTGTTCACAGAACCAAAAATGTAGGGGGATATATATAGTACCGTCTTCATTCTGACCGTTTAATAATCGACTTAGTTGTAATTTTTTTTCGAGTGGAGTGCGTATATTATTATGAATACTCATCCAATCAAATGTCAGCGTGTCAATGACCTCGCCGCCAATAATTAAATCTACATATTTTAAAATATTGTATGCTTTTGAATTTTCTATATTTAGGGCAACACTATTAGTGTCAGTATACGATACATCGCACAAATTTGGATATAGTCCGGCCTCGACATATAACTTGCTAAGCAAGTCGCCGCACTTTGAAATCGAGACTTTAAAACGTCCACATGTAGCCGATATACCAGTTACATCCTGTTCTATACATTCCATTGAAAAATTTGTAGTCCTCCTAAAGACCTGTTTAAAAAAACTTATTTGGGGATTGGAGGTAAGTATGGCATCGATTGACCCCTTGGCGGTAAGTTGTATAATTGAACCCGCAGTCATATTTATAATATTACAAATTAAAAACACTATACAGACTTATGCCGACACATGTAGCTCGCGCACATTGTGCGATAAAATATTAGTTAAAAATAAAATATCATAAAAAGTTTCCGATTTTAACAGTACACCTACTAGATTGTAGACGAGTGCGACGGTCGCGTATTTATTACTAGTATTTATTCATGTGTAATACTTTCTTTCCATAGCCCATATACCCACGCAGAGTCGATATGAGGATTAACTACGCTATCCCCACCCCACTCACCCTGTCGCCGATAGGCTCGCCATAGAAAATCAGGGTGCCATTCACCACACCACCCTTCTGTGCGGACGCCTTTTTCATCATGGACCCATCCAACTATATGCTGATTTTGAGCTGGAAACGCAGAACTCGTGATAATAAATTCAATAAACTTTATCTTTTTGAACGAGCCACGGCAATCATTCACGGGAACAGTACCGATAAAATTCCGATAGGAATCATATTCATTAATTAGCACCGAATCAAATGAATAATTCCAAACAGATTCGCCACAGTCGATGTCCATAACAAATGGAGTGTCTTCGGCGCAGGTTTTCTGTAAAATTTTGACTAATGTACTAGGGAGTGGCTCATCTCTGGAGCCCGGTGCATCAGTGTAATTGCGCTCTCCATAAAAAGTAGTTAATTTTGCACGAATCGCGTTCTTAGACGCAACGATCATTAAAGCTTCGATATCAGACGGCGTAAATACTATGGTCTTTTCTTGTCGGGTAACCGCAACGTCGTGTTGTGGATATGTATACAGACACGATAATATAGACGCTAAATCACAAAATCCCGCCCAAGCACTATCTCCCCTATTGTCGTTTTGTTTTCGCGAATAGTGAGCATGTTGATATCGGCAAGCAGACGTTCCAAAAAGTGTATCGTATTTATCTAACCCCCCACCGGGGGCGTATAAATTATTATTCGGATCAAATATACAATTTTCTCCCACTACGTGCTCCCTGAACGGCCACCAATGATATGACTCGATTTTTCGACATGCGTTCCAAGTTAGAAGTATACCTGGGATTACATCGGAATCCGTTGTTGTTAATTCTAATTGTACATTGACGGGACAAGCGTCGCGACTCGTTGGTTCCGGGCTAACACGTGTTTTTGAACATACAGTTTTAAGCCATTGAAAGGTGAATACATTTCGCAACCATGACTCTATGCCCATATTGGCGTCGGTATCATAAAGCGAAGAAGCCGTATATCATCAAATTTATAAAGTAGGCACAACAACGTTAACGTACTTTCATTCGACCGCTACAATACAGGAATACTTTATTTGACGTAATATATACAGGCAAGTGTATGTGTTGGGATCTGAATATAATGTAAACAAGACATACTTATTAGGTATCGTAATAAAATTGTCGACCAAAGAGAATTAGATTCGCCTCTAAATATTAAATAATTGAATAAAAATT
>TARA_B110000211_G_scaffold172603_1_pt1 | contig 12901 bp, 8 predicted proteins | sample TARA_B110000211 | Tara Oceans TARA_B110000211 (sample SAMEA4397516) | marine metagenome | biome: Polar Biome; feature: [DCM] deep chlorophyll maximum layer (ENVO:01000326); material: water (ENVO:00002006), including particulate matter (ENVO:01000060) such as... | depth 30 m
TGATGATGTACCGGAAAGGTTCGCCCATAAGCGATCATCTCACCCAGTAATAACCCGCCAAAGAAACCCGTTAACGCAGCCTCGAGAGACACTCCGCCCAAGCTTCCAATAACGACACCAAACGCTGCACCGATAACACCACCATAAATCATTGATTTACGACGATACGTTGCGATTTTACCTTTTCTCATGTGCATATCCTCCAATTGTTCATATGAACTAGGCCATGCGGAATATTCAGCAATCTGCCGGTCTGCTATGTAGATGGTGGCAAGTCACTACATAAACAATACTGGTATAAAAATATCACAGAATGCATACCGGTCAATCTGACGCATGAGTAGATAACTAGTTCCGTATGCATAGCAGACATTTTCTGACATTTTTTTGGAGCTAATTGCTGAATTCTGGTGCGAAAAAATGGCGTTTAATTAAGCACGCACCGGCTAAGCGCATTTAAGAATATAACAATAACGGTGGCATGGGCCTTACAGCGAATTTCGATCACTTTGTCACCTTTGGAATGTGATCACCCACAAAAAAGCCGATGTCTCAGGAGAGGCATCGGCTTTATCTTACATCAGCGATCCTGAGTTCAATGAAGCATCACTGAACTCAGAAAAAGGATCAGTGCTGGTGACCGCCTTCGCCATGTACGTGACCATGAGCCAGTTCTTCTTCGCTCGCATCACGGATGCTGTCTACCTTTACAGAGAAAGCCAGAGACTTACCTGACAGCGGGTGGTTGGCATCCACAGTCACTTCGGCTTCATCTACTTCAGTCACAATTAAGTTAACTGGACCATGTTCAGTTTGCGCGGTAAATGCCATGCCCGGCTCAACGCTTTCAACGCCTTCAAATGCAGCGTGAGGTACTTTTTGAATACGCTCATCGCTGTATTCGCCGTATGCGTCTTCAGGTGCCACAGTCACTTCGAATTCGTCGCCAGTCTGCTTGCCTTCCAGAGCTGCTTCTAGGCCTGGAATGATGTTCTGTGCGCCGTGCAGATACGTCATTGGTGCGCCGCCTTCAGAAGAGTCGATAACCTCACCGCTTGCCACGTCAGTGACTTTATAGTGAATAGTTACAACTTTTTGCTGTGCAATGGTCATAGTATGTCCCGTTAAGTGTGATGCCCTACCGGGCAGAATTTGCATAACGCAAAGGCGACGTGCAGAAAGGAAATACTTCCCAGACAGGTGCCGATCTCTACGAAAGGCACCAGTATAACAAGCCAGACGCTGAGTAAAACCCCTGAGGCTGGGCATTGCTCATTAATTGATACCCGCCGGCAACAATGAACTAAGGGGGCTTACAAGAAGCGAATCATATCTATTGCTACCTTACGAGCGAGTTTTCTTACCTTACGCTCACCATCAAAGCGGACTTTTAAATATTCCTCATCTTCCGCAATCAAAGTGCCCGAGCCTAACGTCTCGTGATGCAGGCGCTGCTCTTGTTCAAACTTACGATCAATGATTCCACCCGGCTCTGCCACCGTTTGAACATTCAAGCTGGGCGCTTGTGCAGCCATGGTGAGCTTTAGGTTTTCGGCGCCTAAGTGTCTTAGATACTGAGGGAGCCATGTGCCAATAGCGCCTTCTTTCATCGACATTTCCACACTGCTAGCTCCGCCTTCAACGGCTTTAACAATCGCCTCCGCACGCTCCACCGCCAGCTCACGTTCAAAGCTGCTTGGAAGCTCTCGGTCGGTGCAATCACGTAGCGGCTTGTCCGGTGTTTTAGGCGTCATAATATGCAGCTGTTTACGTGCACGAGTCATACTGACGTACAACAAGCGACGTTCGCTCTCGATACTCGCCGGTGTTATAAACTCGCCTTCCGGGCTGTACGGAAAGTACTGCGCATTTACACCAGGGATAAGCACAATCTCCCACTCGCGCCCTTTACTTTTGTGCGCGCTCGTTAACACAATCCCTTTAGGTGGCTGACGGCGTTGTTCTTTTACACGCCGCAATAGCTGTCGCCAATGATCCAGCATCTCCGTCGCACTTAAATCGGTTTCTTTTACATAACGCAAAAACGCGCGGATGGTTTGCAAGCGATCATCAATTTGCTGAGCAGAAAATGCGTTGTCGCGAATACCCTCTTCCAAATCCGAGAGGTCGACATAATCTTTTAATAATCGCCACGCTTTAGGATCTTTTAATTCGGCATCCGAAATAATTTGCGCTCGAACTTCCAGCTGTTGTTTTTGCCATTGGCTCAGACTGCTTGGAATCGCTTTAATCAAAGCATCCGCGAGATTATCGTTGACTAATGCCAACGACTTAGCCATTTGCTCTAACTCAGCACGACGAACTTTAGGAAAGGGCGTTGTTAAAATATGCAGCCAGCTTTCTTCGCGTGAGCGAGGTTCGCGTTCGGCAAATTTTCCCGCAGAGATCTCAAGCAAGAGCCAGAAAATTCGCAATTGCCACGCTTCAAGTACAGACTGGCTGTGATCCAGCTGATACGGGATATTTGCCTGCAATAAGGCCAATTCCAGCGGCGCGGAGAGCGACCAAAGCCGATGGATCACGGCTATTTGCTCAGGTGGATAATTGGCCATTTCATCTTTAATAATACGAACACACAACGCTGCTTCGTTGCCCGCTTTATGTAAGCGCACCTGAGTTGCTGGCGTGCTTTCGTGAGATAAACCCACGACATTTTCGCGCTCGCTATTGTGATGAATCAGTTGATTAGCCACTAAGCTTAAGCGATGCCCATAACGAAATGTATGCGGTAACTGGTAGGTCGTGGTATCACCAAACTCTTTGGCAAACCGCTCAACAATAAACTCAGGGCGTGAACCGCGAAACTCATAGATCGTTTGATCCGAATCACCAATCACCATCACAGAGCCACGACCACCCCAGAGTGTATAAAGGAGCGACTGCTGCACTTCGTTGATGTCTTGGTACTCATCCACCAGCAACCATTGCATATGCCCACCAAAGCGGTCTGCTAGTTCAGGGTGTGCACGAAAGCACATCACCGGATCGTAAAGCATATCAGCGTAGCTGATACGTTGCTGCTGCTTGCGCCAGTCTTCGTATTGATAAAATAGCTCAGTAAAAATTCGACATTCGGGCGGGTAATCTAGTTCTTCAAGCACATCTGCGGCAGGCGCTAAACCGGATTTCACTAAATCAATAAAACTCAGCGCAGGCTCTACCCATTTACGCCGCTGGGACAAAATATCTTGGCGTGTATCGTCGTCGGCGATCTGTTGCAGTAAGCGCCAAATCACGCCCTCGATTTCACCATCGCTAAGAATTTTTCCCTGCCACGCAGGTAAAGCCCCTTGCTCCACTAAGGATTGATAAATTTTAAGTCCGAGGGAATGGAACGTTCGTATTTGCGGTAAATCACCGGCGCGACCTTGTGCCAATGTGCTTAAACGTTGTTCAAAGTCTTGCTGTGCGGCTTTGTTGTACATAAGCACCAGCATGCGTTTTGCTGGTAGGCCTTCCTGTAAACGTGCGAGCAAAAAATGCGTTAGGGTCGATGTTTTTCCAGCCCCCGCAACCGCAATCACACGCGCATGGCCACGCTGATGTTGAACAACGGCTTGTTGTTCAGGTGTGAGTTGGGTCGTCACTAGGCGTGCTCGCTGATAAAACAAACTTGAATGCTAAGGGCCAGCACGATGGGATGCAATTAAAAAAAGCCGGTAGGTTTCCCATACCGGCTTATGATACAACTCAAAACTAAAACATTAAACGTGCTTCATTAGAGCTGGTATTCCACTTTTTTGATTAGCTTCAGCCGCGAGTTTTTTCTCTTCTTCACTGGCATATTTTTCATCCCACTCTAATACTTTTGGCGTCATCAGCTTGTGCCAAAGCGGCGGAATCAGTGTGACAATCATAGTAGTTAGATAACCATTAATCATCATCGGTGCTTCCGGATACGGGCGCAAATCTTGATAAGGTACATCACCGTGCGCGTGGTGGTGCGAATGACGAGTAAGATTAAACATTGTCCACGAGCTAAAGCGCTTATTTGTATTCCAAGAGTGGCGAGGCTGTACTGGAGTAGTATCAGGGTTACGTACCATTCCGTAGTGCTCCATGTAGTTTACGATTTCGAGTAATGACTTACCGAATATACCCGCTACGATAAACAGGAGCATGGTCTCTAGACCTCCAGCTAAAAATGCTAATGCAACAATAAATGCACTCATTAAATAGCCACGAAGTACTGAATTATAAATTGAAATAACGCTATGTCCTGTTTTACGTAAACGTTCAGCTTCAAGTTCTAATGCACTGATATTGCCCATCAAAGTAGAGCTAAGAACATGAAAGTACACATTACGACCGCGCGGTGCTGTTGCAGGATCATTAGTAGTACTAACGTAACGGTGGTGTCCATATACATGTTCAACGGCAAAGGCTACATCAAAACTAAAAGAAAGTAACCAACGGCCAATAATCATAGACACAGGGTCCCATGTACGGTGTGTTAATTCATGCCCTGTAATAGTGCCTATTAAGCCGATCATCAGACCAGTCATTAACACAGCACATAGTGTCGACCAAATACTACTTTCTGCTTTAGCTGCAAGTACGTCATAGCCAGTCAATGACGTTAAAAATTCACCAATGCCCATTATATCACCTGGGCTTACTTGCCATAAGAACGAAAACACGATCAAAGAAAGCAGAGGCAGAGCCATCCACAGTTGTACCGTCAAGATCGCTGGATGCTTGAATTCCGGGATGGTGGTGTCGTCACCCAAAATCGCATCTAGCACGACATAAGTGCTTAAAATACCGACCAAACCATAGATAAGCCAATCGCTGCCAAGGTACATAGCCACAACGGCTAATAACCCCATAATGTGGAACAAGAAGTACTTCAGATAATGAAACATAATGAAATCCTATACTTTTATATTTTATGCTTTTCAGCTTTAGTGTGTTATCTAGCGAGATTTAAATAATTGAAGATCGATCCAAAAATCGATCACAAAAAATCCCATCTGGACTTAAATTAAGTTCGTTCAAAACTGCTTCAGCCGCATCCAACATAGGCGGTGGCCCACACATGTAGGTTTGCGTCGAGTTTGCGGCCATCTCCGGAATTAACTCAGTAACAAAACCTCGCTGCCCCTGCCACTCGCTGCCATCTGGTTCTTCAGACAACACAGGAATAAAACGGAAAGTACCAGACCAGTTTTGCTCAATTTGTTTAATCTGATCCAAGGCGCATAAATCAGCCTGGGTACGTGCGCCAAATAAGAAGATCACGTTGCGGCTAGTTTTAAACTGCAAGGCATCTTCTAGCATGGCGAGAATTGGTGCGATGCCACTACCACCAGCAATCATTAGAATATCTCCCTCGCCCTGACGCAGATAAAAATCGCCATGCGGGCCATCGATCGTGACGGCATCACCAATAGTTGCACTCTCGTTAGCCCAGCCCGACATTTCGCCACCCGGCACATGACGAATAAAGAAGCTCACTTTATTGTCCTTCATAGGAGTCGCGTATGAATAACTGCGAGGGCCTGAGGTAATCGCAGGGGTCGCGACTAATGCGTATTGTCCCGGCAGATAATCCGTGGGGGCGCTGAGTTCGATCGTGAGTTTAGTGATGTCGTGGGTCATGCTTTCTTTAGCGACAATCTTGCCATCCAGCAATTTAGCAGCGCGTTCACTGTCGGACAGTGAATCAACACGAATAACAGCATCAGATTTCAATTGTGACTGACAGCCTAAGACATACCCTTGTTGCAGATCTTCGGCACTCAGAATAAATGCCGCGGCGGTAAGTTCTTTCACCTTGCCGTCTTTCAGCTGGCATTTACAGGTCGCACATCCACCCACTTTGCAACTGTGTGGGAAACGAACCCCTTGGCGCAATGCCGCAGTAAGAATCGTTTCTTTTGGATTTACGACAAATTCGCCAACGCCTTCAATAGTCAACATATGCGGTTTGGCAGGTTTAAAGAGACCGAACATTCTTCTTCTCACATCAAAGTGTTTGATTGTAGGGCAATCCTACAATGATAAAATGGCATGAGAAGGTTATATTCGGACATAAGTCGTCCGGATGCCCAAAACGAATAGGGCATCTTGGTGTATAAACTGCCTTTTCGAGAGACCTGTCGTCAATCGCAAAGTGACGACAGCGGGTGAAGATTCAAAAAATCGCTGAAAACATTGAGTTAGCGATACTTCGCAAGGGGAGGAGTGATAGAAGTATAAGAAATGTGCTGAAACGCCAGCGCTAGAAATGAGCCTGGCGTTTAATGAAAGGGACCTTGATTCAAGTCAAGTTACAACACGTGAGCCGTCGAGAATCACTCACGACATGCCGTTAGGGTTCTCTTTTAAACCGGCGGTTAACACCGCTCGCTTAGGTGCCAGCACCTCAGCATAGATCTTTAGATGATCAACCGCGTAAGCGGCACGTTGATCTAAGTATTGATCAGATTCAGAATTATTGCCCTGCCAGAGGTTGGTTGCATCACGTAGAATCAAATGCTCAGGTAACCACAACAAACGGGAGTTTTTATAGCTACTGCTTCGTAGTTCAGCCACAACAAACGCACCGCCCACAGAGGCAGACACAGCAACAAGTAAGGCAGGCTTATGAGCGAACTGTGGGAAGTTACACCATAGAAATAGATTCTTAAGTCCCGCGGGTGCCATCCCATGCCATTCAGGTACAACAAACACAAAACCATCCGCCGCGGCTAATGCGTCTTGCATGGCTTTAATCTCATCAGTCACAGAGTGTTCACCATTCCACACGGGCAAATCCAACGCATACAAATCTACGATGTCAGCCTTTGAATCAAAGTAGCGTGCATTCAATTCATCTGACAGGCGACGGCTTTGAGAATCAGCGCGGTGACTAGCGCTCACAATAACAAACTTACTCATATTCTATACTCCAACAAATACTTGATGACTGTACTCAGGTTTAACCACAGTGTGCACTTAAAAATGTCGTTAAAAAACCAGAAGAATCGCAACGAACTGTTGCAGTAAAGATTAACAATTCACATAAATCACTGATAATTAAACGCAAAAAGCACTCATTGCGAGCGCTTTTTATTCAGCGAGCAATACTCACTGGTATCAGTTCACGACATTACGCCGCGTAAGAAGGGCGCTGTTTCATGGCCGCATGCCAGCGTTGGATATTTGGATATTCATCCCCCACTCGAACCTTAACAACACGGACGAAATCAATAGCACAAACCGCAGTAATATCTGCGATGCTGAACTCATCGCCAGCAATCCACTCATTATTAGTAAGCTGGGCTTCGAGTACTGGAAGAACTGATAAAAAGTTTTTAATGCTTTCTTTTCCCCACGCTTCGACTGGCGTCATACGGTCTTTGAAAAAACCACTGGTGTGCTGAAACCCCATAGCGGCATGAATTAACAACCCAAATTCCATGCGGTGATCCCACATATCAATCATTGCACGTTGTTTTACACCAGAACCATACAGTGGTACTGCTGGGTAGGCTTCATCCAAAAATCGACAAATTGCACCCGTTTCAGCTAGGCACAAGCCATCATCAAGCTCTAGCACCGGTACCTTCGCTGAGGGGTTTTTGCTGCAAAAGTCATCCTCTAAATTGTCACCAGCACCGAGATCTAATATTTCACGCTCATAATCAATGGCTTTTTCCGCAAGCACCATACGAACGCGGCGTGGATTTGGAGCATGAGGATTATCGTACAGTTTCATTATGTTGGCCTTTCATGTTTTTTAAACAACTTAGCTGACCCAATATACCGGAGCAAGTTTTTTCAAAAAAGTACGTAGAACAGTGTGTTGATAGTGGTGATCACCAAGAGACTGTTCATATTGTTGATAAGTACCCCAGACTCACCGCTGCAGCAGCGGTACGGTTTTCAACACTTAATTTACGAAACACCTGCTCTAAATGTTTATTCACCGTACGTGGACTCATCGAGAGTATCTGCCCTATTTCTTGATTGGTTTTGCCTCGTGATAACCACAACAAGACTTCGGCTTCCCTTTCGGTTAACAAAAATTACTGGCGCAGCGCATGTCTTAATGACAGTTCATCATCATCCACTAAGCGTAATAGAAATTCACCTGGCGCTGGTCTACCTAAATAACGGACCTGCATAAGTCGCTGCCCAAGACTCAGACGCGTTTGCGCATGGCGTTCTGGGCTGCGTGCCAGCCAATCATTTAACTGTGTTGGCAGTGCCATTTGCAGCTGTTCTTCACTGCTACCCGCTTGAACCAATAACGTACGCGCACATTCGGTGGTCCAAAGCATGACGCCATTAATATTGCATGCAAAGGCGGGCTGCCCCATCTCATTCAATGCGCTACGAGCACTTTGTGCTTTGCGAGCATTATTTAAGTGCACTTGTACTCGTGCCAATAACTCATCTAAGTTGACTGGCTTGGTTAAGTAATCCACTCCACCACACTCTAAACCGCGCACTACGTCATCACTATCACTTAATCCCGTCATAAAGATAACTGGAATATCTTCAAGTTCAGGATCTTTCTTTAATGCTTTACACGTTTCAAAGCCGTCTAAGTTCGGCATGATGGCATCCAATAGGATCAAGTCTGGCGTCATTCTCGAGGCGATATTTAGCGCCTGTTGACCATCCATCGCCACCAATACGGTATACCCCGCCCCTGCCAAGGCTTCATTTAACATGCTCAAACTTTCTGCCGTATCGTCTGCAATGAGAATCACACCACCGCTGGATGGTTTGCACTCAGGATTGCTCATAACTGAGTACCTTTTTACTGATGGTAATAATTTGATTGAACTTATAATTTTTGAGATGCTGCCCCAGTAAATTAACTACCGAAGAATCTGCACCACGCAATGCCATGCGCTCTAAAACTTGCTCAACACCCGCAACATAACCAAGTTCTGACAAAGAAATTAATTCTCTCGCTTCACTCGCTTTAATGTCGGGCTTCTTTTTTCCATGACCATGCTCAACAGAAAAATCGGCAACGGCATTAATATCATTAACGGCATACAGCCAAGTTAATCCCAATGCTTTACCCAGTTTGTCTAATAAGGCGGTATCACGAATTGGCTTAATTAAATAATCATCATTTAGGCGCTCTTCTGCTTCTTTCATGCCTCCCTGAGTCGCCGCTGACTGTCGATCTTCCGCATCTGCCGACACCATAATTACCGGTGCGATGACCCCCTGGCTACGCAAGCGTTTTAATAATTCCCAGCCGGTCATGCCCGGCATCGAAATATCTAATAAAAAAGCGTCAACTTTCACCTCAGATAGTGACTCTAAACAATCAAAACCATCCGTTGCTTCTAAAACTATAAACCCTAAAGGCACTAAAATTTCACTGATTAATCCTCGATGTGACGGGTTGTCGTCAACCACCATGACAGTGCAAGAATCGCCTTGATAAGCGACCGGCTGGCGAACCGGTGCGGGCACATACTGTTTTCCACTCACACTAGATAACATAATGGCTAATCGGAATTGACTGCCTTCCTGTGGTTTACTTTTCAGTGTGATTTCCCCCCCCATAATATCCGCCAGTAATTGACTGATGGTTAGGCCTAATCCAGTACCGGGCATTTGCGGTATGCCAGGTTTACGAATGCGCTCAAAAGGCTGAAAAATACGTTGCTGCTCGTTTTCGGTAATCCCTGGGCCGGTATCTTCAATATAGAACTCAGCCACTTGGCTACGATAACGAACCGACAGTGAGACACGACCTTCGCTCGTAAACTTCACCGCGTTAGAAAGTAGGTTGATTAAAATTTGGCGCAAATGTTTTTCATCTGTGGCAACCACTTCTGGCATGTACGGACATGGATGATAATGAAACTGAATGCCTTTACTTTCTGCCTGTAGGCGAAACATTTCTACGAGCTCTTGCAAAAGCACTCGGATTAATACTTGATCACGACGAATCTCTAAACGCCCGGCTTCAATACGCGAAATATCCAACAAGCCTTCAATTAAATCTGCCAAGTGATCACCACTACGACGTATCAATCCGATTTTATTTAATTGTGTAGCTGATAGGTCTTTGTCTTTTTCAAGCAACTGAGCGTAACCCAAAATTGAATTTAATGGGCTTCTAAGTTCATGACTAATGCCTCCGAGGTATCGACTCTTGGCTTGGTTAGCGGCTTCTGCTAATTCCTTGGCTTGCTGTAATTCGTTATCGGTTTTTTCATGAGCGGCAATTTCTTGAATTAACAAATCAGTCTGACGGGTCGCTTCATCAAGGGCAATTTGGCGGCTTTCATTGGCGAGTACAAACAGCCAAATCAACACCCCCACTATAATTAATAGCAGTACATACACTTGTACTAGGGTGGCTCCTAATAAAATACGCGCCGAGTCGACAGCCGGAACTTGCAGATAAACCAGCCAAAATACAATACCAACTAACGAACCCATCAAGGCCAAAAGGCCAGAAAACTGCATAAACCTAGGGTTCATTCGCTCGGTCAACCACGAAGGCAATACCGCTTCAAGTAGGGTTTGCATTTGCTCACTTATGCGTGATTTTTCTTTGCACTTGTCATGACAACGCGACTCAAGGGTGCAACACAAAGAGCAAATATGTCCGCCATACGCAGGGCAAGAGGCAATATCTTCGCGATCAAAGGTATTTTCGCAGACCACACATTGAAGCTCCGCCGACGCTGGAACCAAAGGTATCACTTCACGGGCTAGGTAATATTTCCCACGAGTAATGACTGCAATGATCGGTGCAGTAACAAACGCCGTGACAAGCGCGATATACGGCGACAGCGCTTTAAATAGTTCTCCCCACATGCCGACATAAGCCAAAATTCCAATCAGTGAGGCCAGCAGCATAGAGCCAAAACCTACCGGGTTTATATCGTATAAATAAGCGCGTTTAAATTCGATATGACGTGGGCTTAACCCTAACGGTTTATTCACGACCAAGTCGGCAACAAGTGCTCCAACCCATGCCACGGCCACGTTCGAATAAATACCCAATATATGTTCTAACGATTCATAGACACCTAAGGCCATCAGCAGCAAAGCAATACCGACATTGAAAAATAACCACACCACCCTACCCGGGTGGCTATGAGTTAAGCGGGAGAAGAAGTTCGACCACGCAATAGAGCCGGCATAAGCATTCGTGACGTTAATTTTGGTTTGGCACAGCACCACAAAAAGCCCTGTGAGGGCTAACACAGCCAGCGGCGAGTCGGTTAAATACCCAAAAGCAACAATGTACATTTGCGTCGGATCGCTGGCTTCCATAGCACTCAAGCCATGATTTAACGCCAAGACGGCTAAAAATGAACCTGCTAGAATTTTTAAAGCGCCAACAATAATCCACCCAGGCCCTGCCCCGAGCAATGCCAGCCACCACCGTAATTTTTGGTCCTTTTTTGGCTCCGGTAAAAACCGTAAAAAATCGACCTGCTCGCCAATTTGTGCAATTAATGAGAAAACAACGGCAGAGGCCGCACCAAAAAAGATCAAGTTGAAACTTTCTGCCTCACCCATGCCACCTTCTAGGTCAGTCGTCGGTACGCCCTCAGTCGGGTAGTAAGCAAGCCACTCCTGTAACGACGACCACTCATGCCAGAGGATAAAAATAAAGGGGAGTACCTGAAGGAGTAACCAAAATGGCTGAGTCCACAATTGAAATCGACTAATCGCAGTGATTCCATGTGTCACTAGAGGGATAACCATGAGTGCGCTAATGAGATAGCCAAGCCACACCGGGATATCAAACAGAATCTTCATCGCTGATGCCATAATCGCGGCTTCTAAGGCGAAAAAGATGAACGTGAAGGACGCATAAATAAGTGAAGTTATGGTCGAGCCGATATAACCAAACCCTGCGCCACGGCTGAGTAGATCAATGTCTAAACCGTACCGAGCGGCGTAATAGCTGATTGGTATGGCCGTCAGGAAAATAATCGCTGACACCACCATCACAGCAGCTATTGCAGCATCAAAGCCATACATGAGCGTGATGGCTGCACCAATCGCTTCCAACGCTAAAAAGGAAATTGCCCCCAGCGCGGTATTGGACACTTTCGCCGCTGACCAACGTCTTGCGCTTTTTGCGGTAAAGCGCAGCGCAAAATCTTCCAGCGTTTGGTTTGCCACCCACCGGTTGTAACTTCGGCGACTGGTCATTTCAGGTTCGGACATGTTTTAACATTCCCTAAGGCCAGTACCTTGCAGGGATACTTAGCAGAATATTCATTAGGGCTTCCAGCCTGCAAGCGCAGACTGATCCATGTCCAGCATTTATAAGATCAAAAGACACTAATCACATCTCATGCCAAATCATATGCGTCAAATGACGTAGTCAGGTATGGCATACGACGAATGTTCGTCAGTCTTCCAATGACGCAATCTAGCCAAGGTAAGAATTAACCACTCAAGAGGCTCGATTATGCGTTCAACTCCAACTTCAAACCGTAAGGCGGAAGGACTGCTGAGAAGCAATCGCCGCTCTTTACTCAAAGGCTTACTCGCTATTCCGGCGGCTATTGCCCTCGCACACACTAGCTTGCCTGCATATGCAGCAGATGGCGTGAATACTACCGGCTTAGCGGTAACCGACGATACTGTCACCGTCGGGATTCTGCATTCCGTTACCGGCACAATGGCCATCAGTGAAACAGGCTCGGTTCAGGCAGAAAAGCTGGCTATTGAGCAAATCAACGCCATGGGCGGTGTCTTGGGTCGTCAGATCGAATACATTCAGGAAGATGGTGCCAGTGACTGGCCAACGTTTGCGGAAAAAGCAAAAAAACTGCTCGTCAGTGACAATGTCGCCGCCATTATGGGCTGCTGGACATCAGCATCTCGTAAAGCGGTATTGCCTGTTATGGAACAATACAATGGCATGTTGTTCTACCCAACATTTTAT
>TARA_B110000211_G_scaffold5843_1_pt1 | contig 12873 bp, 13 predicted proteins | sample TARA_B110000211 | Tara Oceans TARA_B110000211 (sample SAMEA4397516) | marine metagenome | biome: Polar Biome; feature: [DCM] deep chlorophyll maximum layer (ENVO:01000326); material: water (ENVO:00002006), including particulate matter (ENVO:01000060) such as... | depth 30 m
TCCACCATTGGCAGCAATAGAAGCTTTATCATTTGGATAAGGATTTTTGAATTGATCCGAAGGTCTACCAGGTCTTGTAAACATTTCTCCCTCACTATTAGGCCCATCTTCGATTTCATAGCTAGCTGCAATTGCTTTAACTTCTGCTAAAGAGAATTCTGGACCACCTTTTTGACCTAAATTTCTATAACTTAAGTACTTCATTGAATGGCATGAGGAACATACTTCTTTATAAACTTGGTAACCTCTTTGCAAAGAAGCTCTATCAAACTTACCTGTTAGCCCAGTAAAACTCCAATCAACTTTTAATAATTCTTTGCTAGCAGAATATGCTTTTCCATAGAAGAAGGTTAAAAAAAAAACTATTAGTAATTTAAAAATTTTACTTTTTTTCATTAATTATTTTATCTGTTTTAGCCATTGCACTACTAAATCCACCAGTTAAAACCGGTTCAGAAATGCTAACTGGTAAGGGATCCGTTTTTTCAAAGAAGCTTAGAACTGGTAAAATAACAATGAAATGAAGAAAATAGTAAATTGTAGCAACTCTTGCTAAAAATAAGTAAACACCTTCAGCAGGCATAGCTCCTAAATAACCAAGAGCTAAGACATCAATTACAAGTATCCAAAAAAATTGTCTATATATTGGTCTAAATATTGCTGACCTTACTTTGCTTGTGTCTAGCCAAGGTAAAATAATCAAAACAAATAAAGCTCCGAACATCAACAATACTCCGCCTAATTTATCCGGCACTGATCTTAAAATTGCATAAAAAGGAAGCAAATACCACTCTGGAACAATATGAGCTGGTGTTACGAGAGGATTAGCTGGAATGTAATTGTCTGAATGGCCTAAAACATTTGGAGTAAAAAACACAAATCCAGCAAAAATAATCATGAACATTAATAAAGCAAAAACATCTTTGATTGTGATGTAAGGATGAAAAGGTACCGTGTCTTTTGAGGGTTTTTTTATATCTATCCCAATTGGATTGTTGTTTCCAGGAATATGTAAAGCCCAGATATGCATGACAACTAAACCTAAAATTAAAAATGGAATTAGGTAGTGAAGACTAAAAAATCGAGTTAAAGTCGGGTTGTCCACTGAGTAGCCGCCCCATAACCAGGTTACTACGCTCTCACCCACTAATGGTATAGCACTAAATAAGTTTGTGATTACTGTTGCGCCCCAAAAACTCATTTGTCCCCAAGGTAAAACGTAGCCCATAAAGGCTGCAGCCATCATTAAGATATAAATTAACATTCCAATAATCCAAATTAATTCTCTGGGAGATTTATACGATCCATAAAATAAAGATCTAAAAATATGTATATAGACTGCGAGAAAAAACATTGAGGCTCCATTGCTATGGATGTATCTAATAAGCCAACCGTAATTCACATCTCTCATTATCTTTTCGACACTCTCGAAAGCAAGGTCAGCATGAGCAACATAATGCATAGCTAAAACAATTCCTGTAACTATTTGAGTAATTAAGCAAAAAGTTAATATTCCTCCAAATGTCCACCAGTAATTTAAATTTTTAGGTGTTGGGTAATCAGATAAATGCGCACCTAATGATAAAAGTGGAAGCCTATCATTAAACCACTTTCCAGCTTTTGATTTTGGTACATAATCGTGTTCGCTCATTTTTTCATCCTATTTTAATTGTATTACTGTCTACGAATTCATACTTTGGTATTTCCATATTTTTTGGAGCTGGACCTTTTCTAATTCTTCCAGAAATATCATAGTGCGAGCCGTGACATGGACAGAACCAGCCATTAAAATCTCCTTTATCTTTTAGAGGAACACATCCTAAATGAGTGCACACACCAAGCATGACCAGCCATTCATCTTTCCCTTCTTTAACTCTGTCTTCATCTTTCTGTGGGTCAGGCAAATCTTTTAAGTCTACAGCTTTGGCTTCTTGTATTTCTTCTGGGGTTCTTCTTTTAACAAAAACTGGTTTCCCTCTCCATAAAACTGTAATAGATTTTCCCAGTTCAACTTGACTAATATCTACCTCGGTTGTTGCCAACGCCTTAACTGACTCATCTGGATTCATCTGATGAATAAAAGGCCAAATAGTAGCCCCTAATCCTACAGCACCAATTGTGTAAGTTGCGGTAAAAAGAAAATCTCGTCTTTCTGGTTTATCTTCTTGTTTGCTCATAATTATCTATCTATTATTAAAATGTTTAAATAAAACTTATTCTAAAGCTTTGCTAGGGTCAGAAATGACACATAAATAAACTTTTAATGATAAATATAGCACTTTATAAACCAGATATACCTCAAAATACTGCTGCTATTGTTAGGTTATCTGCCTGTTTAAACTTTAAAATACATATCATTGAACCTTCCGGGTTCAACCTAAGCGACTCAAGGTTTAAAAGAGTTGTTATGGACTACATTAATTTCAGCGAAATAATTCGCTATCCTAATTTTGAAACTTTTCTAAAAAAAAATATAAAATCTAGAATAATTTTAATGACTACTAAATCAAAGAAATTTTATCACCAATTCAGGTTTAAAAAAGATGATTTTCTTCTTTTTGGAAGAGAAAGTGCTGGGGTTCCAATCGAAATTCATAAAAAAATAAAGGACAAGCTAAAAGTACCCTTGAGTGAAAATACAAGATCGCTTAATGTAGCTATGACGGTAGCTATTGTAGCTTCGGAAGCTCTTAAACAAAATAATTTTTTTAGATGAAGAAATTAAAAGAAATAAAAAAAAAATTAGCAGATGATTGGTTTAAATCTTTGCAGGAAAAAATGATTGATCAATTTCAATTAATTGAAAATGAAATAAGTAAAAAAAATAAAATAAAAGCTAAATGTTTTGTTAAGCGAGAATGGAAAAAGAACAACAAAAAAGAAGGTGGTGGAATATCATTTATTTTGAGTAATGGTGAGATTTTTGACAAATTAGGTGTAAATCAATCAACAGTATCTGGACAATTTAAAAAAGCTTACAGATCTAAAATTTTAGGTGCAGAAAAAAGTGGTAAGTATTGGGCCTCTGGTATTTCAGTGGTTGCTCACATGAAAAATCCAAAAATTCCTGCATTTCATTTTAACACAAGATTTATTGTAACTTCAAAGGCTTGGTTTGGGGGAGGTATGGATGCAACACCTTCTTATAAAGATAAAAAAGAAAAAAATTTCATTCATCAAAGATTAAAAGAAGTATGTCAGTTAAATAATAAAAATCATAATAAATATAAAAAATGGTGTGATAGCTATTTTTATCTGGCGCACAGGAAAGAACCAAGGGGAATTGGTGGAATATTTTTTGACTACGAAACTAATGATTGGGAAAAAAATTTTAAGTTTGTACGAGATCTAGGTATTGAATTTATTAATATAACGAAACAAATAATTTTAAATAAAAATAAATTAAAATGGAGTGCAAAAGATAAAGAACAACAGTTGTATAAAAGAGGGAGGTATGTTGAATTTAATTTGCTATATGATAGGGGTACAAAGTTTGGATTAAATTCAGGCGGTAATACAGAATCAATTTTAATGTCCCTACCTCCTTCAGCAAAATGGAAATAAATGGATAAAGAACCAATAACAATTGCTGGATTAGAAAAACTTAAGTTAGAGCTTGAACAACTAAAAAATATTAAGCGACCTCAAATAGTTGCAGCTATCGCTGAAGCAAGGTCTCATGGAGATCTAAAAGAAAATGCTGAATACCATGCCGCTAAAGAACAGCAGGCTCAAATGGAGAGTCGTGTTATTGAAATAAACGACATTATAGCTAGAGCTAATGTGATCGATGTCACTAAAATTGAAAATAATGGAAATGTAATTTTTGGCGCAACTGTTACTGTTCAAGATTTAGAGATTAGTAAAAAAAAAACTTATAAAATTGTTGGAAAAGATGAAGCTGATATTTCTAAAAACTTAATTTATTTTAAATCACCAATTGGAAAAGCTCTGATTAGTAAAAGAGTAGAAGATATGGTTACCGTAGAAACACCTTCAGGACAAAAAAATTTTGAGATTTTAAACGTTCAATACATTTAATTTTTTTAACTTATTTATAATAGAATAAGCTTCATCAGATTTTAAATTAAAATCTTTATCAATCCACTCTTTTTCTAATTCCTTTAAAACAAAACCAATTTCTTTACCTTCAGCTAAGCCTTGTTCTTTCAAATATTTTCCATCAAAAGGAAAATTTGGCATTTCTATTTTGTCAACTTCATTAAGTAAATTGCTCATTAACTTTACTGAAAACTTCAATTCAGCACAATAAATAAACTTTATTAATAATTTAATATTTTCTTTTCCATAATTATAGATATTTTTTTTAAGATCTTTTTTTAAAAAATTTTTTTCTTTTTTAAATTCAGCATAATTGTTAGCAATAAAACTTAAATTTTTTTTTAAGTTATTAGAAACTCTATATTTGTGACAAAAATATTCATAATTATCTTTTTCATCTACCAGTAGTATAGAAAAAATTAGTTCGGCACTTGCTGAAAAATAATATTTTTTAAGTCTATCCAAATATTTAAATTCAGGGAAAATTAATAAAAAAATATTCTTAATCTCTTTATTTTCTAACAAGATGTTAATATTACTTAAATTAAATATCTTGAAAAGCTCGCTTAGAACTCGCTCTTTTGAAAGACTATTAATTCTGTTTAAATTAAGTTTAATTGCATTGATTATTTTGGGATCGGAGCACTTAATATTATACTGTATGCAGAATCTTAAGTACCGGATAATTCTCAGATAGTCTTCTTCAATTCTTTTAACAGGATCGCCTATAAAATTAATTTTATTTTTTTTCAAGTCTTGTATTCCATTTTCTGGGTCATAAATCTTTCCTCTGGCGTCCATATAAATTGCATTAATTGTAAAATCTCTTCTTTGTGAGTCTTGCTTCCAATTATCTGTAAATGATATTTCAGCATGCCTGCCGTCAGTTTTGACATCTTGTCGTAGAGTTGTGATTTCAAATTTATTAGAATTAATAATGACAGTAATTGATCCGTGGTCAATTCCAGTATCAATAATTTTAAAATTTGTCTCTTTGAACTTTTCTTTCATTTCAGCGGGAGAAAAGACGGTTGCTATGTCAATATCATCTATAATCTCATTGTTTAAAAATTTTCTAACACATCCACCAACAAACATTGCTACTTGGTTGTTGTTTGGTCTACTTTTTTCCAAAATTCTAAATAATTTTTTAATATCTTGAGATTTATAAAAAGGGAAAAATATTTTTTTTATTTTTTGATAAAAAGTTATATTTTTTGGTATTTTTTGCATTTTGTTGGCTGGGGCACTAGGATTCGAACCTAGGATGACGGTATCAAAAACCGCTGCCTTACCGCTTGGCTATGCCCCAATATTATCGGTTTCATATATCATAAAAACAAATAATTAAATAGATTTTGCAATTATACACCAGTAATTCGGAAATTTTTTCTTAATTATTCTACAACTAGTATTTGCTGATTTTTTGTCAGAATACACTCCAAAACAAACAGAACCTGAGCCAGTCATGCGTGAAAACAAACATTTTTTTTGTAGTTTTAACAAATCTAAAGTTTTTTTAATTTTTGGATGTTTATTTTCAACAATATTCTGTAGATCGTTAATTTCATTTTTGACAAATGATAAATATTTATTTTTAGATTCAACTTTTGATAAATCATATTTTAGAGGTAAATTAAATTTCTTAACTTTAGAATATATTTGTTTAGTGGAACAATTTATATGGGGATAAACTAAAACAAAAAAAAAATTAAAATTTTTCTTAAATTTTACAATTTTTTTTAAACTTTTTTGAAAAGAGTGTTTGTAAAAAAATAATCTAAAATCTGAACCTATTTCTTTTTCAAATATTGTTAATAATTTTTCACTTACTTTATTTTTTAAAAAATATTTTATTAGAAATACTGCATTGCTTGTTCCTCCCCCAAGACCAGCAAATACGGGTATTTTTTTTCTTATAGTAATCTTGTACCTGTTTTTTTTATTTATAAAATTGTGCCTTCTTAGAAGGTAAAGAGATTTAATTATTGAGTTATTTTTAATACTTATATTTTTTTTAAATTTACCTACAAACTTTATTTTGTCTTTATTTTCAGCTATTGTTTTTATGCTTATTTGATCATATAAATTTAATAACATCACGCTAGATTGTATATTATGCAACCCATTGTTATTTTTTTTAAAAATTTTTAAAAATAAATTTATTTTAGAATAGGATTTAATCATCACTTAATCTAAGTTTTAAGTCCAAATAATAATTTTTGTTCGATTTCTTTTTTTAATTTTTTTTCAGTTTTTTTTAATTTTAAAACATAGTTCCAGTAGTATCTTGCTTGAACGGTATTGTTATTCATCCACAAAGAGTCAGCGTAATGATCGTTTATGACAGGATCTGATGTCATTAAGCTAACTGCTTCTTCGAGATATTTTTTTGCTTCGTTGTATTTTTTTAATTTAAATAAGGCCCAACCTAATGAGTCAATAATGTAACCATCGTTTGGTTTTAGTTCATTGGCTTTTTTTAACATCTTTAATGACTTTTCGATGTTAATCCCTTTTTCAATCCATGAATATGCCAAGTAGTTAATTACGTAAGCATCATTTGGAGAATTTTTTAATGAGTTAAGTAAATCAATTTCAGCTTTATTCCATTGGTCTGTTCTTTCGTAAGCAACACCCCTGCCATCTAAAATTTCTCCATAAAGATTGTGTTTTTTATCTATCAAATTAATTAATTCTGAGTAATACTTAATTGATTCTTTGTAGTACTCATTATTTTTCAAAAAATCAGCATAATCAAATATTTCATATATATCAGGGTTTTTAATTTCTAAAAAAGAGTCTCCCAAGTATTTAATTGCTTCTTTTTTTTTTTCTTGTTTTTTTAAAATGGAAGTAATTCGTTTTGATGAGTGCCAACTGTAATCGGATCCTATTTTTTTTGTTTTATTATAAATCTTTAATGCTTCTGCGTACTGTTTAAGCTCATTTAGATTTTCAGCATAAAGCAGATCGAATGAAAGAAAGCTTGGATTTAAATATTTGGCTAAATTTAAATAAAAATTTGAAGCAGTATAGTTTGTTTGTGAAGCAAGTCCGTTAGCTACAATATAAAGTATTTCTGCAATAACATCTTTATTTTCTTTACAGTCAAATTTATCGTTGTTTTTTTGTTCTTTCTCTACACTTGTGTTTAGTTGATTTAAAATTAAACTTTCGGGGTGCAAATCAAGTGAAGATTTTAAAATATTTTTTGCATTCTCCACTCTGTCTTTGGAGATTAAATAATTTGCATGGAAAAAATAATATCTTGAATAATTGACTTTAGGATTAGTCGTCAACTTTTTAAATGTTTCATCTGTTTTATCGGAATCAAAATAACAATATACAAAAACTTCTTGAATACTCCTCATGTTTTCAAACTTATCTGGAAAAGCGTTTAGACTCGAAAGTGCTAAATTAATATCTTGAATATCTTCAAAATCAGTCCAAATATTTAATGATTTAGAAAGTAAATTTTGAATATTGCCAGGATGGTTTTGATTTTTTAGCCTTTTAAAATATAATTTAGCTTGAGCAAAATCGTTGTTTTTTAAATAATAAATTCCACTGACGAGATTGCTTTCAAAGTTATCAAGGTTTTTTTCTTTTAATTTTATTGAATAATTCGCTGAATCTTTAAATTTTTTGAGAGCAATTAAAGAGTATAGGTAGTATTGAGAGTAAGAGTAATGACTCTCTTCAAGGTTGTTTAATGATTTAAAATATCTGTAAGAGGTTTTGTATTGATTGTCATTTATAGCCATTATTCCTGAAAAATAATTAGATAGATCTTTTGAATTGGAAAATTTATCTATATTCTTAGCTGAGAGGCTATTAAAAATATTTAAAAATAGTAAAAAAAATATTATTAACTTGAATTGAACTTTTAAGTTTTTCATAATTATTCAAATGGTAAAAAAAAATAATACCAAATTCTTAAAACTAATTAAATATTATAGTCTAATTAATCATAGCCTAATATATGAAAATGCAACTATAAATAGATATAAAATAAATAGTAATCTAGCTATTAAAGGCCCTAAGGGCAAAAAGCTACAAGAGCTCAAACAAAATATTACAAATATTAAAAATTGTGAATTAAAAAAAAATTCAACAAATATTGTTTTTTCTGATGGAAATCCTAATTCAAAAATTATGATTGTTGGTGAGGGTCCAGGTGCTAATGAGGACTTAGAAGGAGTGCCATTTATAGGTAAGACTGGTGAGCTTTTAGACAAAATGCTACTATCAATTAATTTGAGTAGGGATAATGTTTATATTACCAATGTAGTTAATTACAGGCCTCCAGAAAATAGAAATCCTACTAAAGAGGAAATAGCCAGGTACCTACCCTACCTGACTAAACATATCGAAACAATAAATCCCAAAATATTAATTTTATTAGGTGCCTCAGCTTTAAATGCTGTAATCGGTGATGATCAAAAAATATCTGAAGTTAGAGGCAAATGGATTAGCAAAAAAATAGGTAATTGTAGCACCGCTGTAATTGTGTCTTTTCACCCAGCTTTTTTAATGAGACAGCCTGATCAAAAAGCTATGTCTTGGATAGACCTAAAAATGATTAAAAAAAAAATTTTAGATTTAAAAATAACAATTGAAAAATAGTATTATCACAGCAGGAGTCGATGAAGTGGGTAGAGGCTGTTTAGCAGGTCCGGTAGTTTCTGCTGCGGTCATACTTAATGCTAAGATTAATTTAGATTCTATAAAAGATTCTAAAAAAATTAATTTTATCAATAGAATAAAAATTTCAGAATATATAAAAGAAAATTCTTGCTATGCGGTTGGTGTGGCTTCTGTAGAAGAAATCTATAATTTTAATATACTTCAAGCAGCACTTCTTTCGATGAAAAGAGCTGTTGATAAACTCGCTAAGAAACCTGAGCTAGTTTTAATTGATGGTCCTTTTGCACCAAAGGGTTTGAGGAATTACAGAACTATTCTTAAAGGAGATGAAAAGATTAAATGTATTAGTGCTGCCTCTATAATTGCAAAAACTTATAGGGATTTACTAATGATTAAGTTGTCAGAAAAATTTACTCATTATGCTTGGGAAAGAAATTTTGGCTACGGAACTAAAGCACATCTTGAAGGTTTAAAAAAATTTGGAATTACTTCACATCATCGTAAAAGTTTTAGACCAATACACAACATGTTGTTAAAATAAAAAGTTAGAACACAAGAGTTGTGCTATTTCTTGTGAAACTATTTGACCGCAGATTCAATTTAGAGTTGAATTGATAAATGTCAAAATTCTTAGATAAAATTGTTAACGGCAACTCTTTAGAAATTCTAAAAAAAATTCCTGACAAAACATTCGATTTAGTGTTCGCAGACCCTCCATATAATATGCAAATTGGAGAAACTCTGAGAAGACCTAATGACAGTATAGTAAAAGGTGTTGATGACAAGTGGGATCAATTTAAAAGCTTTGAACACTACGATAATTTTTGCAAAAGTTGGTTAACAGAATGTAGAAGAATACTAAAAGACAATGGAAGTATTTGGGTTATCGGATCTTATCACAACATTTTTCGATTGGGTTACCATATACAAAATTTAGACTTTTGGATTCTTAATGATGTTATATGGAGAAAAAACAATCCTATGCCAAATTTTAAAGGCACAAGATTTACCAATGCTCATGAAACTTTAATTTGGGCGTCGAAAAATAAGAAATCTAAATATAAATTTAATTACCAATCTCTTAAATGTTTTAACGATGATCTTCAGATGAGATCTGATTGGATGTTACCAATCTGTAGTGGAAGGGAAAGGCTAAAAAAAGATGGTCAAAAAATTCACTCTACGCAGAAACCTGAGGCATTATTGTATAGAATAATTTTATCTACTACAAATAAGGGTGATAGCGTTTTTGATCCTTTCTTAGGTACAGGCACAACAGCTGTTGCTGCTAAAAAATTAGGTAGAAAATATTATGGGATTGAAAAAGACAAAAAATATTTTTATGCAGCTAAGAAAAGAATAGATGAAACAAAAGAAATTGAAGACAACTATCTTGATACTATTCAAAACAATAAATCAAAACCTAGAATTCCATTTGGTTCTTTGATCGAGATGGGTATTCTAGAACCTGGTATGACATTATTTGATCACAAAAAAAAATATAATGCTAAAATTATGGCCGACGGAAGTATAAAATATAAAGAAAATGAGGGTTCAATCCACAAGGTTGCAGCAAAAATATTAGGTACTGAGAGTTGTAACGGTTGGACTTATTGGCACTACAATATTGAAGGATCTATTTTGCCAATTGATAGTCTTAGGCAAAAATTATTTTCTAAAAACCCTTCCTAAAAAAATATCTATAAACTTTCTATTATAGATTAGTTTTCTTAAAATAATATTTCTTATTTTAACGAGCAGTGAATTAGACAAGTGAAAGATAAAGAAGTTAAAATTAGATCTTTTACTAATTATTTTTGTTCGTTTGATTCTGTTTGTAAAATAAAAATTCTGCTTATCAAGTATATCTTTTTCAAAAATTTTAGATAGCTCATCAGCAGCTTCGATTGACTGAGAAGCTCCTTGTGCCATTGTTGGTGGAAAGGCATAAAAAGCGTCTCCTAAATAAAAAATATTTTTATACTCAGAGACCAGTGATTTGCGTGAATTATAAACGGGCCAAAATGATAAATTGTTATTCAACAAACTGTTTAAATTATTTTGTTTTAAAATATTATTAAGAAATATTTTTTTTTTATCATCAAAAGAATCCATCTTACCTCTTATTATAGCAACGAAATTGTATTCACTTTCATTTACTGGATACAAAACTAAATGTGCTTTTGGGCACATGAATAAAGAAATATTGTCATTGTTAAGTTTTTCAAGATGATCTTTATTTATAATATTTCTTAATGCAAATGCTCCCTGAAAAATTTTCTTATATTTTTTATTTTCGATAATTGTTCTTGTGTCTGAGAAAATTCCATCTGAAACTATAAGGTAATCGACTTCATCTGTTTCGCCATCTGTAAATTTTATCTTTATTTTTTTTTCTTCATGTTCAATAGTTTGAACTTTTTTATTAAACTTAAATACGTTAGAAAATAATTTGTCTTTTAAAAACTTAATCAGAGAAGATCTTTTAAGTGTAGTATATTTTTCTAATCTTGTGTTAAATTGGGTTAAATTTAAATCACAAACTTTGTTTCGATTAGAATAAAAATCTAACGCTTTAGGATGAAAAGTATTTGATTTATTTAATTCATTAAATCCAATTTGATTTAAAACATAAATACTATTTACGGCAAGCTGAATACCAAAACCTTCATCTAAGTTTAGCGTTTCCCCTTTTTCATAAATAGTAAATTCATAGTCTAAGTTTTTTTGCAATAAATTTCCCAAAGTTAACCCAGCAATACCAGCTCCTATAATTGCAATTTTTTTTTTCATTAATTAAGTTTTGAAAATTGTTTAAATATTTTTTTTGTAAATGTAGGAATAAATTCATTATTACCTTTCAAAGAAAACCACTGAGATTTAATTGGAAGTTTTAATGAATATTTATAATATAAATTAATATTTAATTTTTTATTAGAAATAGAGTTCTTAAAATTAGAATGAAAATTCCAATCTTGAGTTATATTTTTCGCATTAGTTTCTATAATATGTGGTAAATAAAAATTATTCAAAAATCCTAGATTATGTTTTTTTGTTAAAGCAATTTTATTTTTTATTTTATTGATATAACAAAATATATCGTAACTTTTCTCTAGAGGTTGAGTTTTTCTAATTTGTTTGAACTTTTTATTAGATTTAAAATACTTGCATGCGCTAATTAAACTACATTTAAAACATTCAGGATTTTTCGGTTTGCAAATTAATGCTCCAAATTCCATCAAAGCTTCAACAAAATCTGAATGTCTTCTTGTTTTAAATAAAGATTTTCTATTATCTTCTATAACTTTGTTTGTGTCTAACGAAGCATCACTCCGGTTAAGTAGTCTTGAAAATACCCTCTTAACATTTCCGTCAATAGCTATTGTTGGCTGATTATAGATAAAAGCTAGTAGGGCATTAGCGGTGTAATCACCTATTCCTGGCAATTTTTTTATATAAATTATTTTATTTGGCAAGTTTGAATTGTGTTCTTTAACTAAAATTTTGGCAGTTGCCAAAAGATTTCTTGCTCTTCTATAATACCCAAGACCTTCCCATAATTTTAAAACTTTTTTTTCATTAGACTTAGATAGTAACTCTAAAGTTGGGTAATGAAGCAAAAACTTTTTAAAATAAGGAATGACTGTTTTAACTTGTGTCTGTTGCAGCATAAATTCACTTAAAAGTCTGTAATAAAGCTTCTTTTGTGATTTTTTACTAACACGCCATGGTAGTTTTCTTCTGTTATTATCGTACCAAGCTAGAATTTTTTTTGATAAATTGTGAGGTAAAAGCATGGTAAAAAATAATAATAATAAAAGCTACACTTTCATACAAGGTTTAAGACCTTTTTCTAGGTCATTACCACATGGTTTAAAGAAACTGTTAAAAAAAGGTAGCTATAATTTTTCTAATATAGTCGACAACTGGGTTAAAATGGTTGGTAAGGACCTCTCTAATGCGTGTTATCCAAATACAGTAAAAATGGGCAAAGAAATGAGCAACGGAACTCTAATTTTAAATGTAATTCATGGAAATGAACTTACTGTAGAATACAGTAAGCAAGAAATTATGGATAAAATTAACAGTTTTTTCGGTTTCAGCTGTATTAAAGAGGTTAAACTTAAAGTTGTTCAAGAAAAAAATATATTAAAAAAAAAA
>TARA_B110000211_G_C14092801_1_pt1 | contig 12834 bp, 15 predicted proteins | sample TARA_B110000211 | Tara Oceans TARA_B110000211 (sample SAMEA4397516) | marine metagenome | biome: Polar Biome; feature: [DCM] deep chlorophyll maximum layer (ENVO:01000326); material: water (ENVO:00002006), including particulate matter (ENVO:01000060) such as... | depth 30 m
AAACTCGTAATGTACTTTATAAGTTTTTGCTTTCTTGGTTTCTTTAACTAACTCGGCAGGAACAGGCTCTTTATTAATAGCAGCTTTTGGCTCGGCAGTTTTTAGGCCACTGTCGTTTAGCCCAGAGTCAGTACATCCTGAAAGTGTATAGAGTAATACTACTAACAAACATGTACCGATATGTGCAAGCCAGTTAAAATTCTTTGAATGTTTGATCATTTTATCCTTCATTATGTTTATAACCAACTAGTCTTTAGCTCAGTTGGCGGTGATGACCAACCCTTCGTCACCCCGCTGCTAGTATCTTTATCAATCCCTTGATCACTTACAGGCATTACTAATTCCTTTTGGTATGTGCCGCATATAACACAATAATTTTTGAGGGGCACCCTATTGGATTGGTACCCTAAGCATTTTGATTAATAACTGATTATTTATTAATGATGGAGTCGACATTATAAAGGCTAAGATTATCAATTCCGTCATCACCAGGCATTGTATAGAAAATGACTTTTGGCTCGTTCAATGTCGCGACTGCCAAACCCCTTTGAGCCTTGGCATACAGGGTATTCATGTCATTAATGATCATTGGAGTAAAGTTAGTATGGCGTCCATACTGGCCCAGCACCGTTGTTACATCATCAAAAGCATAAAGTCTTGGCCCCCCTAAAGGTTTTCTCGCTGCAGACCCTAAATTATTCTTTATCCAATAATTTCCATCTTTAGATAACTCACCGAGCTTTCCTTTTAAAGTCCCTACCAGTTTTCGGCTCTCATAGTCATAAATATTTACTCCAGTTTTTGTCACCAAAATTAGTTCTTTATTAATTTTTTGGCTAGCAACCGGATTTCTACTATTGCGAACAAAATAACCGGTTATTTCTAATTTTTTAAATTCAGGTTCTTTACTTAAATCAATCACTTCTTTTGTTAATACATCGTAAGCTTTTAGCGGAGATCTATCATTAAAAAGGATGATGTGGTCATTTAACCAAACATAGCCAGGCCATCCCGCATCATGATTTGGAATAAGATCAACCTGTCGCGTTTCAAGATCAATAAGTCGTAATTCTTTATTGGCACCGCCACTGCGAGTAATTGCCAAATAGCGTCCGCTGGGTGAGCGCTGAACTGGAATCCCCCCGCTATAACCACCAATGTCCGGAATACTCAACAGCTCTTCATCCGCCGTTTCTCTTAAATCAGTACCATCAAGGCGCATACTCCAAATAGTCGCCATTTCACGACCAGGAGCGGTCCATAAAAATTGCGCGCGCGGATGAGCCAAAATGTCAGGATCATTCCATTTTTCTGCTTTTTCTTGAAAGTGAACTTCATACCAATCCACACTACCTTCAGAGCTTGAAAATTTTGCAGGAATAACACCGTCACTACATCCTGCCATTAGCAGTGATGCAGTGATAACCAATAAAAAATACTTCATACCTTGTAAAACCTTGTTTAAATTCTTAATGATACTACCCAACAAACTCTTCCAGCCAATCTTCAAATTCGGTCGCTTCGGTGTAGATCGTTTTATCTATTTCTTTTTCGACTTGTTTAGATATCAGCGTACCAGGGAAGCCGCTAGAGTCTTTACGTATCTACTTGCCAACTGCCATTTCAACCCCGATCACTCTTTAGTGTACTCCGCGACAAAACCGCACCTCACCCGGTCAAACACAGGCTGAAAATCAGCAGAAACCTTCAAATAGAACGCTTTAACATGCTCATACTTATGTTCGATACGCTTATAAGCAGAGCAAAAGCTAGACATCATTTTAGGCTCTGAAAATACAATTTCAGCATACGTATTAAAATCATTCTCTGGGGAAGTTTGAGAGTAATAAGTCAGCAGTCCCTGCTTTAAAAGCTCACTATCAGCATAATAACCATCGTGCGAACTATACAATATTTTGGCTTGATCAAACCAATATTCAAACTCAATTCCGTTGTGCGCCATAAAACCAATCATATCAAATTGATACTTTCTCATTAAAATAGAAGAAAACTCATGATGAAAGGTATGACGCACATCAGAATCACGATCTATGCTTAGTGCATCAGCAACCAAAGGGAATAAATAGATATCTTGGCTATTAGGCTGAAAGAAGCCCGAAGTAAATTGCTCTCGCTCAGTCTGTATTTGACCACCAACATTAACCGCATCTAAATCAGATTGAAGAATACCCTCAGGATACAACCCCATCGACGAATAGATAACCTGCAAAGTATTCAAATAACGCGCATCTGATAAACCTTTTAAAATACCATCAACGCTATTAGTACCAGACCGTACCGTTTTACCTGCAATATAACTATCGACAGGCACTTCATCCATGCTTGATAATCTACGTACTGATACACCAAGCAACTTAATCGATGACTCAACATCACTAATACTTTTGCCGTAATTATTCGAACATCCGAATGAAAAACAGCAAAAGAATAGATAGATTAAAGATATAACAAATTTGAACATTAAAAGTATGTCATTTATCTTTCTTGCTTCCAAACTTTGGCTTTACTCGTGAAATTAAAGCTGCAAATGTAATTGTTATCATAATTAAAAATGCATATTCACCAAATACTTGAAAGAAAAGCAGAGACAGCCATGAAATAACAAGACAACTAATTAAAAGCACCATAGTCTTAAATATTTTGTTCTTAAATATTTTACGATCCAATATCTTATGCATACTCAAAGTCCAGAGGTGAATGTTTACCTTTTAATGCTAAAATCGTATACATATTTTGGGCGAAACACTTTTTAGAACAATACAAGAAAGATTTAAAAATTAATAGGACATCATGGATGAGATTTATGAAAATATTAAAATATACTAACCGAGTTGTCTTATTTGCTAATGTTTGGTTTTGTCTAGTAATTGGCTACATAGTCACCAACCGAGAAATGTTTCAGGCAATAAGCAATAAAATATACCCAGCATCAGACAATTTAATGGGTTCACCTTTTGCCGACCTACTGGTCAGAAGCGAATCCACATTATTACTGCTGGCTATCATTGTGTTTATGATCATTAAAGAAAAGCGCCTAAAAGAACGCTACATGACTAGACTGTGGAGCAATGCATTAATTGGAGTGGTTTTGTTAGCATCTTCGGGGTATTTATTAAGTATTTTATACCCGATGTAAATAGGATATGGATTACCTTCCCTCACGCTAATGAGGGAAGCACCCTTCCGTGCAGCGAAGCGCCTCCGTGTACTCCGTGGTTAATCAGCAACTCACCCGGTCAAACACAGGCTGAAAATCAGCAGAAATATTCAAATAGAACGTCTTAATAAACTCATATTTAAATTTAACCCGCTCATAAGACGAGCAAAAACGAGACATTACCTCAGGATAGGCAAAGGTCACTTCAACATAGCCATTGTAATCATTCTCAGCCGAGGTTTGAGCGTAATGAGTCAACAGACCTTCTGCTAGCAAAGCATCAGAAGCGTAATAACTAGCAGGAGGATGCTTCAATAAATAGCCCTCGTCATTCCAATATTTAATATTAGAACCGTTATAGGCCATAAACCCAATCATATCGAAGCGATATTTTCGTAACAAAATAGACGATATTTCGTGGTGAATCGTACTGTGAATAGTGGTCCCATCCTCGAAACTTGGCATATCAAAGACAAGAGGAAAGAGATAAATATTCTGAGTTCCTGGGTAATAGAAACCAGCAGTATACTTATCTTCATCAGATACAATCTGACCTGCTACAAAGATATTATCAACATCAGTGCGTAAAATATTAACGGGATATTTTACAAGCTCAGACTTAAGTAAATTCAAGAAATCATAATACCGCTGATCAGTAATCGTTCTTAGAATGCCTTCTACGGGCACAGCTTCAATCAACCCCTGTTAACATACGAAATATTATTAACAGGAATTTCATCAATATCAGTTAAACGGCTTACATTCACACCCATCGAAACAATGGATTTCTCAGCATTAACTATGTCACTGCTTAAATTAAACTGACAAGCTTGCAAAGCGCAACTTAGTACAAGTAACGCAATAACGAATTTAATAGATTTCATAATCAATACCAAGTTAATACAGCTGCCAATAAACACTATGGTTCCACACCCCACCCTCTATTTATATCCAACACAATAATATAAACTGCCACACTTTCTAAACCACAGAACTACAAAACACAGACCACACAACATGAAAATACTCACAACCACCACAATATTTCTACTGCTAGCAATAACAACAGGCTGCACAACATACTCAATAACCAATCCAGAGTTACTTGAACCCATACCACCGCAAAAAAATGCTGCCAGCGCTGAACTAAAAGTACTACCTCTGCATATCGACGCAACAATGAGCTGCTACTCACAGCGCGTTGTTGGAGGCATTAGAGAAACATGCTCCAACAAAAACAGAATCAACTCCGTTGTTAAACACTTCAAAGAAAGAGGCGTTGCAGTCGTACCCGCAGAAAATGAAGACGACGCACACATTAGCATTGAAAAAGACAGCCTGAATGGCTTTTTAGAAGGTATAACAGGCTTTGCAAACATCATCACCCTTGGCCTAATACCACTGCACCACCACGACGACTACACCGTAACGTACACAGACCCTAAGAATAATATTAACATCACAAAAACAGTCAGAATTTCATCAAACCAATCATGGTTTTCATTATTCTATTCAGACCTAGAAAATACAAACAACGGCGATTGGAAATACAGAGCAGAACAAAACTTAATACGTTCAGTATTAGACGAAGCAAATTTTTAAAATTAGCTACAATATCGCACAAAGCAACGACTAATTTATCGACACGATTAACCTAGATAAATTAGTCACTTTGTTAAAACAGCGAAAAACAACACACAAAACCAACCCCGCCTTTCAAGGTATCTATTCTCTACCTCCGTGTAGCGAAGCGCCTCCGTGCACTCCGTGGTAAAAATCTCCTATTTTATGGCTCGCCCTTAGTCACTACCAAATAAGTCCCGAGTATAAACCTTGTTAGAAACATCACTTAACTCATCAGATTGTCGATTCGCAATAATAACATCAGCCAGCTGCTTAAATTCTCCCAGATCTTTAACAACCTTAGAATTAAAGAACTCATCATCATTCATTGTTGGCTCATAAATAACGACCTCAATGCCCTTACCTTTAATGCGCTTCATGATGCCCTGAATCGCAGACGCTCTAAAATTATCCGATCCAGATTTCATGACCAAACGATAAATCCCAACCACTTTAGGATTGCGCTTTAAAATAGAATCAGCAATAAAATCTTTACGCGTAGTATTCGCATCAACAATAGCGCGAACCATGTTATTAGGCACATTTTGGAAGTTGGCTAATAACTGCTTAGTATCTTTAGGTAAGCAGTAACCACCGTATCCAAATGAAGGATTATTATAATGATTACCAATACGAGGATCTAAACCAACACCCTCAATCACTTGGCGACTATCAAGACCATGAACTTCAGCATAACTATCAAGCTCATTAAAGTACGCAACGCGCATGGCTAAATAGGTATTAGAAAATAACTTAACCGCTTCGGCCTCGGTAGAATCAACATGCAAAATATCGATATCTTTTTTAATAGCCCCTTGCGCCAACAAACCAGAAAAACGTTCAGCCCGCTCCGACTTCTCACCTACGATAATACGAGAAGGATACAAGTTGTCATAAAGCGCCTTACCTTCACGTAAAAACTCCGGCGAGAAGAAAATATTATCGCAGCCGAGCTCTTCGGCGATACGCTTAGTAAAACCAACAGGAACAGTAGACTTAATCACCATCACTGCAGAAGGGTTAAGCGCCATAACATCTTTAATAACCGCTTCAACCGTAGAGGTATTAAAGTAATTATTTTCAGAATCGTAATCGGTAGGTGTTGCAATAATGACATAATCGGCATTTTTATAAGCCAATTCTTTATCCAGTGTCGCCGTAAAATCAAGATCGTCACGCTTTAAAAAAGCCTCAATCTCGGTATCCGCAATCGGCGAAATGCGGTTATTAAGCATTTCGACTTTATCAGCGATAACATCAAGAGCGACTACTTTATTATGCTGTGCCAGTAGCATAGAATTGGATAGGCCTACATAGCCAGTCCCTGCTATAGTGATTTTCATATTATCCCCCTGTAAATTTAGCACAAGTAATAATGTGCTCAAATGCAGTGGCGACTCTTAGTCGTCACTGCCCTCTGTATATAAATCTCAATAAGTATTCATAAACTACCAAAAGCTAGCTCAGAGTTGACCTAATCAATCTACCGACTTTTGTATTCTCTGGTGCGAACTTCACAACCAAATGAAGTTGAATTACCGTCAAGATAGAACCCAAAGAAAGCATCAAGGTGGCCTTTAATATAAAGCTTAAATATACATTTTGAAATTGAATTCCAGAAAAGTCCCATAGATAAAAAACCATGATATGCCAAAGATAAACCCATAGAGAGTTAGAAGAGAACCATAAAATTATTTTTCGAGATACGCCATTAAATTCCGAGAGACTTCTACACAGCAAATACAGCAAATTCAAACAAGCAATAGCGTATGATAAATAATAAATTGTTGGAGGGTATTTGTATTGTTGGGTTGGGACAAAGAAACCTAAATCCATATATTTCTCAATAGAGATAATCAAGAAAATTAAAAAAAACACCAGTGACACATTAACTATCTGTCTATCTGAGAGCCTAGAAAGTCTCATTCCATAAGCATACAAAATAGCATATGGGATAATAATAAAAACTGTATTATTCAACAGCTTTAGAAGTAAACCTGAAAGAAAGGGTACCGTTGTAGCAAGTAGCAACTCATACAACAAATACAAAACACATAGCACCAAAAAATATAACGTGTTGCTAACTGGAAGCTTCATCATTTTCAAGGCTAAGGGTGTAATCAAAGCTAATATAATGTAAACCTTAAAAATCCAAACAAAGCCAATACCATCATAAAAAAGGTATGTTTTAACAATCTTTTTTAATGAAAAAGGGTACTCAACTCCCAATAAGTATGAGAAGACAAAGAAGAAGGCAAAGAAGAATGAAACAAACAACCAAGCTGGTAGAATCAGCCTAAACAACCTCTTTTTATAAAACGATTTAGCTTGTGGTGTTTTGCTTGAAAATATTACAGAGTAGGTTAACGCAGATGCAACTATTAACAATGGAGTTCCAAAATTCCTTAATTGAAAAATCCAGTCAGGCGGTGAAGCATGAGCCACCATTATAATGAACACCCCTAAAATCCTTAATAAATCAAGGTTTAATTCCCTAGAAACGCTCATCAATACAACACCCAAAACTACTAATTAAATTAAAAATTAATTTGCAATTGAATCCAACCTACAAAATCGAAACAATAAATTAACAAAGCAAATATAAGACTAACTAATTAATGTCATTATATAAATTTATTAACTTGGCAGAAACACGATCAACAGTAAAATGCTTTTTAAACTTCTCTCTCGCCCCAAAGCCAAGACTTCGCATCTCAGAAACTGACATTTGATCGATTTCAATTAGTAGTTCATCAATTTTTGTTAATTCAAAAAGCTTACCTGATGTAGAGTCTACAATATCTTTGAGGCCACCTACATTACTTGCGAAGACAGGCAAGCCAAAAGACATCGCTTCAATTGCGACAAGATTAAAACCATCCCAGCGTGAAGGAATCACTACTGCTGAAGCTTCGTTGAAATAGCGTTTTAAATCATCACGCTCAACCCAGCCCGCACACTTTATGCCACTAGAAACCTCTGGGATTTCAACATCATTCAAAACACTATCGCCTACTAGTACCAAATCAAAATCTGGCTGTACTTTATTATAAGATTTGATCAATAAATCAACGCCTTTCGCACGATCAAAGCGTCCAATATACAATAGTGACTTTTTAGCAGGACACTCACCTTCTACACCGACAGAAAAGTCCGCAATACCATTATTAATAACAATTGTTTTACTTGGACAAATAGAAATTTCTTTTTCATAGTCCGATATAGCAACAATCTTATCAGTAAAAATACTCAAGCACTTTTCAATGATTTTGTAAGCTACAACAGCATAACCATCTTCCCTAATATATGGCCAGCCATGGGGGCAATAAACTATTTTAGCACGAGTTAAATTAAGCATTTTAAGAACTCTAATTGCAGCGCCTGCTAAACTACTATGCGCATGAACAATTTCAGGTTTTAGTTGTTTCAATTGCTTATAAATGAGATAAGCATATTTTAACTGAGAGATTGGGGTACGTGAACTTTTAACAATAATAGTTTGCTCACTAGGAATGGATTTAATATTATGAGGAAGTATATATGTAAGCTGTACTTCCTTCTGTAAAAGTGGGTGCAAATCAGATAAATAACTCTCAATCCCCCCTTTAACCGATTCTGCAATATGAATTACATGCACTATCTAACAACCTTAATCAAAGTTTTTAATTGTATTAAAATCGAGCTTGGAACTACAAACAAAAAGGCCGTTTTGAATACACCTAAATACGCATTTAAGCGAAAGCCATCAAAGTTATCAATTTGTATTTTTAACCTGCTTTTAAGCTGTATTCTTCTTTTGCTCAATGAAATTCCACTTGGATTATTATCCACAAAAACCAATACCTCGCTTAGGTTCGACACTTCACATGTTTTAGTAATCCGCCAGAAAAGCTCATAATCTTCAGCCGCTGGATAATCATAACTATAACAGCCCAAGCGTTTGACCACGTCAACCCTAAACATCACTGCAGTATGACAAAACATTGAGTTCAAAGGCAATAAATCAAGTATTTCAGATCTTTTTATTGGCTTATTCACCCTGAATTCTGTTCCATTTGGGTTTCTAAATTTAACAGCCCCACCTAAAAGCGAAAGATTCGGTCGTCGTCGAAACTCTTCGAGCTGCAACCTAAATCTATCAGGTACTGCCACATCTCCGGCATCTAATCGTGCTATCAGCTCAGCATCTGTTTTTAATATATAATTAAGTCCTGCATTTAATGCTGCTACTATTCCCTGGTTTGTTTCCAACCGAAGAATTGTAACCCTTGCATTTTCAATAGGAGTATCATTAGTCAAAGGAACCGCACTCCCATCATCAACTACAACTACTTCTGTCTCATCTCCCGCCTCTACACTGATTGATTGAAGGGCGTTCTTTAAGCCAACAGTATCGTTAAAAGCGGGTATCAATATAGCTAATTTCATTACTTAGTTAATCCCAGCACTATTTGTGCACTTAAATTATTTATTACTAAAAGGCCCAGCATTCCAAATAAAATGGTATATATAACAACCTTTTGCTCCATGCTGACTTTCAGAATATTAATAAAGTCCCATACAATAATAGGAAATACCAAAGATAAAAATTGCATAAGTCGCCCACTAATAATAGGAATTTTTGAAGTTAGTATTACCAATAAAAGATAATAAAGTACCCATATATATATCAGCGAATTCCCCCTAAATTTTTCACGTGAGAATACGAGTACATAAGCAATAGAAGAAAAAACCATAAGTTGAAATTGCTTAAGTCCCCATAAGTTTTCATATTCATTTACATTCCCTTCAGTAACATAGGAATCGATCTTACTATCGATTGTTTCATCAAAATTAAACATCAAAAAACTATCAAATATCAATTCCAAAAAAGGCGAGATAACAAATGCAATAAGAATTAGCAGGCACACATACATAGGATTAAGAAACTGAATCAATCGCGATCTTATAAAGACAAGTGGGAATGAAAAATATGCTGAGTAATGAAATAGAGTACCTGTTGAAATTAAAAATAAAGATGAGTAATATCTTTTAATTGTACAGTAGTAAAATGCAAACAATATAAGAGGCTCTACCATAGCCTGTCTGATAGAGTTAACAAAAACTAAATGATATGATAAAAACAATGAACAAAATACTACTACCCAATATTTAGAGTTCACTAACTTTCGATATGAAAGTAAACCAAAGGCAAAGAACCAGACAAGTATGAAAATCAACCAACCTCTGCCATTGACACCCAACCATTTAATAAATGCCGCCACTGGCCAAAACAACAACTCATTATTACCATAATAAAACTGACCATCCTCTCTCGCATACAAGATATCTGTTAGCATATTAAACGAATAAAGGTATTTTGCAGTATCACCAAATTGCGCAACCGGGCGGTAACCGGCAACAAAAATCAGTACAGCAAGACTTCCTATCAAAAGTAAAAGTGATGGGATATTGCTATCTTTAATCTTATAGACTGAATGCGAAAACAAAACATAACAAACAAACCAAGCAATTAATAAATATGAAGCTGCTGTATAATCATTCATTTAACTATGTAACGCCTAACTTTAAATCTAATTTCATTGATCTGTTTGCAAAGATAATAGTTATAAGTTTGCGCTCGCTTAAGTAAGCCTAGATTAGATCTTAATGATTTAATTTCTGCCCTAAAAAAATCATACTGCCACTTTTCCATTATTGACAAAGCTCTTAGTATTTCAAATAAATACCCTGCTTTAGTTTTATCGCCCATTTTTGATTTATGTTTACGATAAAACACTTGAAATGCTTCAAATGAATAAGTACGCACCTCACCTAGAGGCCAATTAACAATGTTGGTGATTTCTCTTTTATATATCCATTTAAAGTTATCTGATACAGTGATAAAAAAATCGTAATCTTGATTTCGTTTGAGGTTGTCATCCCAGCAACATACATCAAAAACTGAACGACGAAGAACAAATGACGAAGTTTGTGCATAACCAGGATTCACACCAAAAAGAAAATCACACGCAGTTTCATTAGCACCAAAGGGTCTTGAGTCTATTAACTTCCTATTAAAACCATTATTTATAAGATATCCCGAATAAACTGCAAAATTACCTGCAGCTATCACTTTCAAACTCTCATCAACATGATTTGGAAGCCATGTATCATCTGAATCTAGAAAAGCTATAATCTCTCCTTTACTAGAAGAAACACCGTAGTTCCTCGCTACATTTGCATTCACGCAATTTTCAAGGTAAAAGTGACTAATTCGTGAATTAGAAAGTTTTTTGACCAAGGATGAAACGACAAACCTATCAGTAGAATTATTTTCAACCAATACAATCTCAATTTCTCCTAAAAAATTCTGAAGTAACACACTATTTAAGCACTGTTCAAGCCCAATTGTTCTATCGGTACAAGGAATTACCACACTTACTAACTGAAATTTAGCATTCATATCAACCTACCTTCCTTAAAACTATATCCAATAAGAAACCAATAGAAATAACTGCGAAAGATCCAGAGTGCTAATATAACAATACCAATATCATGTAGCGCTAAATAATTACTCGGCATTAAACCAGTAATAAAATAAAAAACAGCGACAGACATGCTTGCAAAAAACAACCCGACTAGTATTAAAATTCGACTTGAACAAAGTACTGAATAAGCTAACGAAAGCATTCCATACCCCCCCCTAACTACTGCAAGTAAAAAGACGACAGCCATAATGCTATAATAGTCCTTTGTTAAGATTATAAACCCAAACCTAACTAAAGCATCCAAAGCAATAGCGAAAACTGATGCTATTAATAACGATATCGCTAAAGTATAAAAATAGTCTGATTTAAAATTTGATAAATTGAAGTTCTGCTTATATAGCTTGAGTCTTTTTGCTGAAATATAACTAGAAACAATACCTACTGGTGATATTAAAAACGCAAATATAAAAAAATAGTCTCCAAAAACAGACCTATTAAATAACTCACCTACTAAAATTCGATCAAGTCCATCAAAAACAGAAAAACTCATTACCGAAACCAAACCAGCAATGGTAAATACAATCAAGCTATCATCACTTACGATGGTCTTTATTTTTATATTCTTAAATGGCGATATAAGTAGTGAAACTATGAAGGCAGCAATCACCGCAGTGTATATTGTAGTTGCATAATCTTGAAAACGCAGATCAGAGATAAAGCCAACAACAACCATTAGGAGCAAGAATATCTTCCAGGCATGCAGAAATAAATAATGTGAAAGTATATTCCCTTGAATTTTATAAAGTGTGGAAAATAAAATCGAAGCTGATATAACTATTGCCATGACAATCAGGTTAACGTCTACATAATCAATCACCCCGAACATCATCATTACAACTGAACAGAATGCAGGACTGATTATAATCACAGAAATAGTTGCAACTACAATGGATCTGTCCAATATAAGAGAATCTCCTGATACCGTAGACAATCGCACAAGTACCTGTTCAAAACCTAGGCCAGCAATCATATATAAAATCGCGACGCTAAATAAGGCAGCAGCAAATCCACCATATGATTCTGAACTTAATTGTGACTTCATAATTAAATTTAGAATGAATGCTGAACCAGCCCCTAAAACTGGAAGGGCTATAGGCATGTTAATTTTAATTAAATTACATATTTGCAATAGTCGACTCATTTTAAATAACCCACCCAGAGGTCTTTTTGTGTCGAAAATGGTATATTAGTTTTTCTTTGGAGTAAGTCTTAATAATACTAAAATTTAACATGTGGTCCCTGTGCTAATGTAAGCACGCCTCAAAATACCTTCACTTATAGTTCAATACTATGAACTGAATGCGGCGCACCATACCTGATATAGGCCATAAAACCAACCAATCTCGTCCATTTTGGGTATATATTTACCTGTCATTGACGGCTATTTAAGCGTTGCAGCGGGTTCGTGCTTGATAAATTTGTATTTTACGACTACTTGATAACATTTTACCTTTGACTCTTGTTTGCTGGGGGTTTGCTGTATAAAATGGCAAAATTAATTAA
>TARA_B110000211_G_scaffold147145_1_pt1 | contig 12824 bp, 11 predicted proteins | sample TARA_B110000211 | Tara Oceans TARA_B110000211 (sample SAMEA4397516) | marine metagenome | biome: Polar Biome; feature: [DCM] deep chlorophyll maximum layer (ENVO:01000326); material: water (ENVO:00002006), including particulate matter (ENVO:01000060) such as... | depth 30 m
TTTATGTCGACAGGCATAGTTTAGATGGAATTAGTCAAGTTCGGAGCTTCGAATTCTTGTCTGTCAAATAAACGATATTTAATTATATATATCAGAATCTTATTTTGTAATATGCTATTTAGTCCCTATATTCGTCTCTATATTGGTTGACTTGACTGCACACTTCCCGCACGCGCACACGCTCCCGCATCGCTGCATCTGTCAGCAAGCGCGGTCAGGCATCCCACGTGTAACCAGTCCCATGCGCCCTCACAGCCACTTCTGGTCCGCTAAAGGCGCAACAGGGCTGGGTGTGGGGTTTTGTTGAGTGTGTGGGAGCTGCAGGAACGCCACGTCTACACACGCACTAATTTCAAGCTGAACCGTGCCGCTGCTCTCGCGGAGTGTCGTCAATTATTGAGCGCATAGATTTAGGCTGTGCGAGCAATCTGATGCGAGTTCTTATTTGTTTAATGGCACCTACCCAGCAGCATTCAGCATCTGGAGGCGGTCAGGCTGTGTCAGTGGGAAGGGGGTGGCGCGCATCGAGGAGGCGTCAGCGGCGGCGGTAGCGATGTCGGCATGATCTTGTGGCTGAAGGCCCATGGCGTGTAATCCGCGCAGACCCTGCGCCCGCGACCAGTTGCGCAATTCATCAAGTCCCTTACATGGTGATTGCGCCGCGAAATTCTGATCTATCTGGCTAAAAACCCAATCTAGCCGTCGTGAGATTTCTGTGTTCTGCTCGGCTTTTTGCGCATGACACGCGAGCACAGCGGGCAAGAGCGCGCCGCAAATCTCCCCATGGGGTGCGTTGGTTTTGCCGCCGATAACGCTTGCAAAGCCATGAACCGCGCCCAAGCCGGCGTTGGCTAAGGCCAATCCTCCACAGGTGCTGACCCATGCCATGGTGTCCCAAGCTTCGGCCGCATCGTCCTCGACGAGATTGCGCAACACGCTGAAACCCGCCGTAATTGCCGCGGTGCACAGGGCGTCTGTCATCGGATTGGATTTGCTGCACAGATAGGGTTCTATCACTTGCGTGATGGCATCGAGTCCGGCCGAGAGGGCCACGCGTTTCGGCGCGCCTTGCATGAGGCCTGCATCTACAATGGCTATTTTAGGGATCATGCGAGGGTCCCTGAGGCTGACTTTCAAACCATGCGCTGGTACAGATATCACGGCATTCTTTGTGACCTCGGCGCCCGTACCTGCGGTAGTGGGCAGGGCGATCATTGGGATAGGATCTGCATCAAGGCCGCGCCCATCGCCTAGGATTTCAAGAAAGGACAATGCAGGGCCTGTGCTGGGAAGTAAGGCTGCCAAGGCTTTGGCAAAATCCAGCACTGAGCCACCGCCAAGACCAATCACCACGTCAGGCGAAAATCCTTGAAGCTGCACAAGAGCCGCCTCAATATCCGGCAGGGATGGCTCAGTGTAACAAGACAGAGCAACGGTCGTCAGCCCCAAAGCCTGATTGGCAGCGATGAGCCAATCGGCTCTGCCCGCGCTTGCCCCGTGTATTAAAAGCACGTTTTGACCAAAACTGGCGGCGAGCAGTGATGTTTTTTCGCTTTGTCCACGTCCGAAGTGGATGATCTGGGGGCTGGAAAATGAGAACATTGTTAATACCTTAGGATGCACGTGCCAAATGAGAGGCGGCGTAGCGTTGTGCCATTTGCGCCAAGGGCACGGGGGCAATCTTACTGGCCATGCCCGCTGCGCCAAAGCGTTCAAACCTATCTTTGCAGACCGCCGACATGGCCGCAACGCCCGGTGCAAGATATTTGCGCGGGTCAAATTCACTTGGGTTCTTGGCAAAGACCTCGCGGATGGCACCGGTCAAGGCCATCCGTAAATCTGTATCAATGTTCACCTTGCGCACCCCATGTTTGATGCCCAGCTCAATTTCCTCAACTGGCACGCCCCAAGTGGGGGCCATTTCGCCACCATAAGCGTTGATTTTATCCTGTAGCTCTTGCGGCACCGAGGAAGAACCGTGCATGACAAGATGGGTGTTTGGGATTTTGGCATGGATTGCTTTGAGCGTCTGCATGGCGAGAATTTTGCCATCGGGTTTGCGCGAGAACTTATAGGCACCGTGGGAGGTTCCGATTGCAATGGCCAAAGCATCCACCTGAGTGAGGCGGACAAATTCGGCCGCTTCATCGGGATCTGTGACCAATGACGCCATGTCCATGGTGCCTTCAAAGCCATGTCCGTCTTCTACCTCTCCTTTGCCGGTCTCCAATGAACCTAGATGACCCAACTCACCCTCAACGGATATGCCCACGAGATGGGCCATTTCTGTGACTTTGGCCGTGACGGCCACATTATAGGCAAAGTCAGCGGGGGTTTTGCCATCGGCCTCAAGCGAGCCGTCCATCATGACCGATGAAAACCCATTGGTGATTGCCGACATGCATGTGGCAGGAGAGTTGCCGTGGTCTTGATGCATGCACACTGGAATATGCGGATAAAGTTCAATTGCGGCGCGGATCAGATGGGACAGGACAATATCATTGGCAAACGCGCGCGCGCCCCGGCTGGCCTGCATGATCACCGGGCTGTCGGTGGCATTGGCGGCGGCCATGATCGCCAACATTTGTTCCATATTGTTCACATTGAACGCGGGTAAAGCATAGCTGTGATCGGCCGCGTGGTCGAGCAATTGACGAAGAGAGATGAGGGCCATGGGGACTTTCCTAAAGTTCAGCTGAGTTGGATGTTTGGTAATAGGTCACGAGCCGTTCAACTTCGGCCCTTGATCCCAATATGACCGAGACACGCTGATGTGGTCCGGTGGGTTTAAGGTCCAAGATGGGACCGTGTCCGGTAGAGGCCGCACCACCTGCTTGTTCGATGATCATGGCCATGGGATTGGCCTCATACATTAAGCGCAATCTACCGCCTGCGGACTGATTGTTGCTGTCAGACGGATAGAGAAAAATACCGCCACGGGTTAAAATTCGGTGTATTTCGGCCACCATAGAGGCGGTCCAGCGCATGTTGAACGCCCGTCCACGGGGCCCCGCTTGCCCCTGTACACATTCATCCACATAGCGCCTAACAGAGGCATCCCAATACTGATATCGGGAGGTGTTGATGGCAAATTCGGAGGTCTCAGTTGGTACTTTCATGTTAGGGTGAGTGAGCAGAAAATCTCCGGTGCCATGCTGACAAGTAAAGCCCGTGACTTGCCCACCAAGGGTCAGCACAAACATGGTTGAAGGACCATAAAGTGCGTAGCCCGCGCAAAGCTGCCTCTGTCCCTTGTGCAAGACTTCCCGGTCGCCGTCGGATTGCACCTGCATAATGGCGAAAATGGAGCCAACCGACAGGTTTACATCAAGATTTGACGACCCATCCAAAGGATCGAAATAAAGCAGATAATCACCGGCCTTTGGATTTTTAAGCCAGGTGACGTCCTCCACTTCTTCCGACACCAAAGCCGCAAGGCGGGGGCTGTTCGCGCAGATGCGCTCAAAGACATCATTGGCTAAAATATCCAGCGTTTTTTGGGTTTCACCTTGGACATTGATGGCATCGGCTGATCCCAAATTGTCCTCAAAAGCGCCATTGCGTACCGTATTGGCAACCACGCGGCATGAGCTGGCGATATCCTCTATTAAATAGACCAAATTGGGATCGAGGGCGGCTTCGGTTAGGTGGCGGCGCAGCGTGATATTGGTCATGTAGTTCCTTTAAAAGCTGAGTGTGGCTTGGATGGCTTTTTTCCAAGCACCATATTTAGCGTCCCGCTCCGTCTCACAGAGTTTTGGCAGGAATTGGGTTTCGCGGGCCCAGTGGGCAGCAAAGCTATCTTGATCTGGATACAGGCCTGCATACATCCCGGCCAACCATGCCACGCCCAAGGCGGTGGTCTCTTGGACCACTGGTCGGTCGACCGGGGCGCCGATGATGTCTGAGAGGAACTGCATAGCCCAATTGTTGGCTGACATGCCGCCATCGACCCTCAGCACGGGTTGAGCTGGGCTGGCGTGCCAATCGGCGGACATGGCCTCCAGCAAATCGCGGGTTTGATATCCAACGCTCTCAAGTGCGGCCTTAGCCAGTTCTGCTGCGCCGGTTGCGCGGGTCAGGCCAAAGGCAGCACCGCGGCATTCTGCATTCCAATAGGGGGCCCCAAGACCTACAAAAGCGGGCACGAGGACCACATTTTGATGCGGATCGGCCTGCTCGGCCAAGGCTTGAGTTTCTGAGGCGTCATTGATCACCTTCAAGCCATCGCGCAGCCATTGAACAACGGCTCCCGCCACAAAAATGGAGCCTTCCAGCGCATAAGTGGGCGTGCCGTTTAGCTGATAGGCAATCGTAGTGAGTAATCTATTTTGCGACACGACTGGCGTTGGTCCGGTGTTCAATAGAGCAAAGCAGCCTGTGCCATAGGTCGATTTCATCATCCCGGGCTCAAAGCAAGCCTGCCCAATGGTGGCGGCCTGTTGATCGCCTGCGACGCCATAGATTGGAATTGCATGGCCAAAGTGCGCCGCACTGGCAGATCCGAAGTCAGCCGCACAGTCTTTGACCTCGGGCAACATCTGCATGGGGATATCAAACAGCTCACATATGGTCTTGCTCCAACGACCCTTGCGGATGTCATAGAGCATGGTCCGGGCGGCATTGGTGGCGTCGGTGGCATGGACCTGGCCTCCGGTCAGCTTCCAAATGAGAAAGCAGTCAACGGTGCCAAATAACAGTTCGCCGTTGGCAGCCCAATCGCGGGCGCCGGGCACTTCGTCGAGCACCCATTTGAGCTTGGAGCCTGAAAAATAGGGATCAACCAAAAGCCCAGTACGTTCGGTGATCATAGCCTCATGTCCAGCATCGCGCAGGCGTCGGCAGTGATCGGCCGTGCGGCGGTCTTGCCAAACGATAGCATTGTGAATGGGCGTGCCGGTGGCTTTGTCCCAGACGATCACTGTTTCGCGCTGATTGGTGATGCCAATGGCTGCGACATCTGCGGCGGAGATATCGGCATTGCGCAAGGCTTTGCGGCAGGTCGCCACGGTGCTGGACCAAAGGTCATTGGGATCATGCTCGACCCAGCCGGATTGTGGAAAATGCTGTGAAAATTCTTGTTGATCACGGGCCACGGCGGTCATCGCATCATCGAATACTATGGCTCTGGTTGACGTGGTGCCTTGATCAATTGCGAGAATATAGGTCATGCGCGGCCTCTTTGGGAAACGATGCAAAAGCAGCGCAGGCATAGAGCTGGTCGCTGTCTTATGGGTCATCAAATAGGTGGGGGAGTGTTGGGTATCTGGGGCCAAGTGAATGGCCCCAGATGATTAGTTTAATTCCAAGATTTGATCAGCTCATCATAAGCGATGGTAACTGGCGGCTCGTCTTCGTTGGCCAATTTAGCTTTAGGTGAACCTGGTTGGTTCAGCCAGAATGATGGATCTTGCTCATCGTTCATAACTGGACCCAAGTCACCTTGAACACCAGCGCGCTCAAGACGGATCAAGACTTTTTCTTGATCAGCACAGAGTGAATCAAGTGCTTCTTGTGGAGTTTTCGCACCGGACATTGCGTCGCCGATGTTCTGCCACCACAGCTGAGCCAGCTTTGGATAATCAGGAACGTTGGTACCAGTTGGTGACCACTGAACTCGAGCTGGTGAGCGATAGAACTCAATCAAGCCACCCAATTTAGGCGCGCGCTCGGTAAAGCTTTCGTGTTGGATTGTGGATTCACGAATGAATGTCAGACCAACATGGCTTTTCTTAACGTCGACAGTTTTGGATGTAACAAACTGGGCATAGAGCCAAGCTGCTTGTGCACGATCAACTGGAGTAGACTCCATCAAAGTCCAAGAACCGGCATCTTGATAGCCAATTTTTGTGCCTTCGCTCCAATAAGCACCATGTGGGGAAGGTGCCATACGCCATTTTGGCGTGCCATCTTCATTCATCACGGGCAGATCAGGCTCTACAGAAGCGGCTGTAAAGGCAGTGTACCAGAACATTTGCTGAGCAACATTACCCTGAGCAGGGATAGGACCAGCTTCAGAGAAAGTCATACCAGCGGCTGCAGGTGGAGAATATTTTTCCAGCCACTCGATCGCTTTGGTAACAGCATAAACAGCTGCTGGACCATTGGTTGCGCCACCGCGGGCAACACATGAGCCAACTGGCTGCGATTTGTCGTTAACGCGGATACCCCATTCGTCAACTGGCAGACCATTTGGTTCACCAACATCGCCTGCACCAGCCATGGACAACCAAGCGTCAGTGTAACGCCAGCCCAAAGATGGGTCTTTTTTACCGTAGTCCATGTTGCCAAAGACTTCGCCTTCAACACCCAAGCGTGACAAGTCACGGCCAGTGAAAAATTCTGCAATGTCTTCGTAAGCAGTCCAGTTTACAGGAACACCCAAGTCATAGCCGTATTTCGCTTTAAAATCCGTTTTGTTTTGCGCGTCGTTGAACCAATCATACCGAAACCAGTACAAATTGGCGAACTGTTGGTCAGGCAATTGGTAGATTTTGCCATCAGGACCGGTGGTGAACGAAAGACCAATAAAGTCTTCCAGATCGATATTAGGGTTGGTTACAGCAGCGCCTTCACCAGCCATCCAATCGGTCAAGTTCCGAGCCTGTTTGTAACGCCAATGCGTACCGATCAAGTCAGAGTCGTTGATGTAGGCGTCATAGATGTTTTCGCCAGACTGCATTTGAGTTTGCAGTTTCTCAACAACATCGCCTTCACCGATCAAGTCATGCGTGACTTTAATGCCTGTGATGGCTTCAAACGCTGGGGCCAATACGGTGGACTCATAAGTGTGAGTACCAATCGTTTCGGATACAACGTTGATTGACATACCTGCGTATGGTTTTGCCGCATCAACAAAAAACTGCAATTCAGCTTCTTGCTCTGCGCGTGACAGCGTGGAAAGACCATCTATCTCGCTGTCGAGGAATGCATTTGCTGCACCCATATCTGCGAACGCCGGGGCTGCAAGCATGCAGGCCGCAACGCTTAATGCAGTTGTTCCCTTAAGTAGTAAGTTCATTTTTGTTTCTCCCAAAAAATCAACAATTAGGCTTCTCAAATTACTTAAATGAGTTACCTGCGACTGCCTCTAAACCCAGCGAAATACTGCAAAGGCGTAAACGAGACTTAGTAACAATGCTCCCCATTGGGGGGCACTGAGTAGTGAAAGCCAGGCCAAATTCAGAAAGGCCGAGCCTAGTAGCGTGATGAATAGTCTGTCACCACGGGTCGTTTCGATCCGCAGGATGCCAATGCGAGGCACCTCAGGGAATTTGATTGCAAGGATAGTGAAAGTGACGAGTATGGCCGCGATCACTGCAAAAAACAGAGCCGTCGGTAGGGTCCATGCCATCCAATCCATTGTGTATCCTCCTTATTCTTTTGTTATACGCGGCCCAGGGCAAAGCCCTTGGCGATGTAGTTGCGGACAAAGTAGATCACCAAAGCGCCGGGCAAGATTGTGAGAACTCCTGCTGCGGCAAGCACGCCCCAATCGATCCCAGCGGCCCCAACAGTACGGGTCATCGTGGCGGCGATTGGTTTGGCATTCACACTGGTCAATGTGCGGCTGAGGAGCAGTTCAACCCAGCTGAACATGAACAAGAAGAAGGCCGTGACACCGATTCCTGAGGCCACCAGTGGTGTGAAAATTCGAATGAAAAATCGTGGAAACGAATAGCCGTCTATATAGGCTGTCTCATCTATCTCTTTTGGCACACCGCGCATGAACCCCTCGAGGATCCATACCGCAAGCGGCACGTTGAACAGGCAGTGGGCCAAGGCCACAGCGATATGCGTGTCAAACAGACCAACCGAGCTATAAAGCTGGAAGAAGGGCAGGGCGAAGACCGCGGGCGGCGCCATGCGGTTGGTCAAGAGCCAGAAAAACAGATGCTTGTCGCCGAGGAAGGTATAGCGGCTGAAAGCATAGGCCGCAGGCAAGGCTACCAGCAAGGAGATAGTCATATTAATGATCACATAGGCCATGGAATTGAGGTAGCCCATATACCAAGACGAGTCTGTCAAGATGGTCGTGTAGTTGCCAAAGGTCAGGTTATGCGGCCAGAGGGTGAAGCTGTTTAGGATCTCAGAGTTGGTCTTCAAGCTCATCGTGAGAAGCCAGTAGATCGGCAGCAGCAAAAACAGCAGGTAAAGCCCTATGATGATCACACTGCCTTTGATTTTAGGCATCGTGAACCCGCCGGTTGAGGTGGTGGTGTTGGAGATCTCAGACATTAGCGGCCATCCCTTTTGTCGAGGTTCGTCATCACGGTATAAAAGACGTAGGATACCAAAAGAATGACGAGGTAATACATGATAGAGAAAGCTGCAGCAGGACCGAGATCGAATTGTCCTAGGGCCATTTTGACCAGATCGATAGATAAGAAAGTCGTCGAGTTGCCAGGTCCACCGCCGGTCACCACAAAGGGCTCGGTATAGATCATAAAACTGTCCATAAAGCGCAGCAGGATCGCTATCATCAAAACGCCCATGATCTTGGGCAGTTCAATGAAACGGAAGATCTTCCAACGGCTAGCCTGATCAATCTTCGCCGCTTGGTAGTAGGCATCTGGAATGGATTGCAAACCGGCATAAGCCAGAAGCGCCACTAGGGAGGTCCAGTGCCATACATCCATCACGATAACAGTGACCCATGCGGCGTAGAAGTCTTGAGTGTAGTTATAATCGATGCCCATTGCGGCCAAGGTATAGCCCAGCAAGCCAATATCGACCCGGCCGAAGACCTGCCAAATGGTGCCCACAACATTCCAAGGGATAAGCAGGGGCAGGGACATTAACACCAAACAAAAGGAAGCCCAAAACCCACTTTTTGGCATATTGAGTGCCACCAGAATGCCTAAGGGCACTTCAATTGCCAAAATGATGGCGGAGAAAGAAATCTGACGGCCCAAAGCATCCCACATCCGCTGGGAGGACATCATTTCTTCAAACCACTCAAGGCCAACCCAGAAAAATTTGTTCTGACCAAAGGTGTCTTGCACCGAGTAATTGACCACGGTCATCAATGGGATAACTGCAGAAAAGGCGACGAGCAAAAGCACTGGTAAAATCAGAAACCAAGCCTTTTGATTTACGGTCTTATTCATGGCTCGTTCCTTTCGGAAGATTTCTGGACATACTGTTTTGTATCTGGGTCATATCAAACCACCTCTGGCGCGACGCGCCAGCTATCAGAATATATATTGACGCCTGCGGTATCAAAAACGACGCGGTTCATATCTGGTAAAATTTCAGCGCCTTCAGGGGCGATGATGTTAATCTCAGTGCCTTGGAAATCGGTGCGCACAATTTTGTGGCGCCCCACATCCTCAATCCGTTTGATCGTCACTGGCAAACCCTTCTTGCCCGATTGCAAAGATGCAAATTCTGGACGCACGCCCAGTTCAACTTTGCCAGCAGGGGTGCCGAATGACTGGCCTAAAGGTATTTCAGTGCCGCCAACAACAGCTCGATCACCGGTCACGGTGGCCTCTAGAACATTCATGCCGGGGGAGCCGATGAAATAGCCCACAAAGGTATGCTCAGGAGTTTCAAACAACTGTTGCGGCGTGCCCATTTGGACGACACGGCCATCATACATCACCGCCACTTTATCGGCGAATGTAAGAGCTTCGGTTTGGTCATGGGTCACATAGATCATGGTATGACCAAATTGATGGTGCAGTGATTTCAACTGAGTGCGCAATTCCCATTTCATATGGGGATCAATCACCGTCAATGGTTCATCAAACAGCAGCGCATTCACGTCTTCACGCACCATGCCGCGGCCCAGTGAGATCTTTTGTTTCGCATCTGCGGTCAAACCACGCGCCTTGTGGCTCAGACTGTCTTCCATGCCGATCATATGTGCAATTTGCTGAACACGGTCTTTGATATATGCGGGATCTGCGCCCCGGTTTTTCAGTGGAAAGGCAAGATTTTCGCGCACTGTCATCGTGTCATAGACCACTGGAAACTGGAACACCTGAGCGATGTTGCGCTGGGTGGTTGGCGCCATGGTGACATCACGATCATTGAACAAGATGCGGCCCTGACTTGGATGCAACAGGCCTGATATGATGTTCAAAAGTGTAGACTTGCCGCAACCCGATGCGCCGAGTAGCGCATAGGCCTCTCCATCGGCCCAATCATGGTTCAATTCTTTTAACGCAAAGTCATCCTCACCCGTCGGGTTAGGCAGGTAGGAGTGGGCCAGATTTTCAAGGGTTATTTTTGCCATTTTACTTTTTCCTCAAGCCGCAGATGCGTAAGAAGCGGGCGCAACTGAGCTGCCATCTTCTGCAAAAACGTAAATATGACATGGATCAAGATAGACATCCAAAGCTGCGCCGATTGGCAGGTTTTTCACGCCGTGGATCAGGCCAACCCAGTTTTCACCGTGGTGATCCAAATGGATGAAAGTCTCAGAGCCTGTGATTTCTGTTACTTGGAGCTTTCCAGTAAATTCAATCGTATCCGACGCATTCTTACGCAACTCAAGATGGTTTGGGCGAAAGCCTGCCACGTAGTTTCCATCTGCCAAACCTGCGAATGCACCAGCGGCAGGGGTCGTTTGACCGTCTGCAAATGTGATGATTTTTTTTGACTTTGTGACATTCAAAAAGTTCATCGGCGGATCAGAAAAGACCCGGGCTGTGGTCACATTGATCGGCTGACGATACACAATAGTTGTCAGGCCAAATTGGGTGATTTTGCCTTCCCACATCGCTGCTGTGTTGCCGCCAAGCAGCAAAGCCTCTTCTGGCTCTGTGGTGGCATAGACAAAGATTGATCCGGCCTCTTCGAAGATCTTCGGGATCTCGGCGCGCAGTTCTTCGCGGAGTTTATAATCTAAGTTTGCCAATGGTTCATCGAGCAGAACCAAGCCGGCATCCTTGACCAAAGCCCGCGCCAAAGCGCAACGCTGCTGCTGGCCGCCGGATAGTTCAAGCGGCTTGCGGTCGAGAAAGGGTGTCAGTTTCATCAACTCGGCCACATCTCTAACGGCGGTGTCAATTTCTTTTGCGGATTTGTTCAACAACCGCATGGGGCTGGCTATATTTTCATAGACGGTGAACGAGGGGTAATTGATGAACTGTTGATAGACCATTGCCACGCCACGGTCTTGCACGCGCATGCCAGTGACATCTTTGCCATCCCAAATGATTTTGCCGGTGTTGGGCACATCTAGCCCTGCCATCAAACGCATCAGGGAAGTTTTGCCCGACGAGGTGGGGCCAAGCAGGACATTCATGGTGCCTGACTGCAACTCCAAATCTGTCGCGTAAATATGTGTTTGGCCATTTGTGACCTTTGACACACCCTCTAAAATCAGTGACATCTATTGTCCTCCCTGTGCAGCCAAATCGCCTGCGTCTAGCTCTATGGGGGCGCATTCGCGCTCCATCCATGTGTCCAGAAACTCTATCTGCTGAGCGGTGAGTCTCAGGCCCAATTTGCTGCGACGCCAAACAATATCGTCTGCGCAGCGCGCGTATTCGTTTTTCACTAGCCAGATAACTTCGCGGGCGCTCAATGTGGCGCCGAAGCTTTGGCCTAGATCTTCTTCGCTCTGGGCATCGGCCAACACGTCAAAGGCCTCGGTGCCGTAAGCCTTAATAAGCCTTGTTGCCCAAGGTAATGTTAAAATTGAAAGTCTTTGATCAGCTGTTGGATCAAATCGGCAACTCCATCCACTGCAAAATCCCCGCCGGGCAAAGCCACTCCTCCGGTCCAAGGTTTGGTCGCGTTCGGGAACACTTTCGCAATTTGCTGCAAGGCAGATTCTGCAAGCTTACGGTAGGTTGTTATTTTTCCGCCAAAAACATTCAACAAAGGCGCTCCGGCTGATGTGTCTATTTTTAACACATAGTCGCGGGTGGCGGCTGTGGCTGAGCTGGCGCCATCATTATAGAGCGGGCGCACGCCAGAGTAGGCGGCAACCACATCGTCGGAGGTGACGGGCGTTTTGAGATACTTTGATGCAAATTGTAGTAAGTAATCCTGCTCTTCTGGCGTACAGACAGGCTTTACGGTCACATCTTCATGATCAACATCTGTTGTACCAATCAAGGTGAAGTCGGTCTCATATGGGATTGTGAAGATGATCCGTCCGTCTTCGCCTTGGAAGAAATAGCATTTGTCGTGATCATAAAGTTTGCGCGTCACGATGTGACTGCCGCGCACCAATCGCACACCCTCGCTGGTGTTGATTCGAACTGTTTTGCGGATGATCTGCTCAACCCAAGGGCCACCTGCATTGACCAAAAGCCTGGCGCGCACAACCCGGCGTTCCTGACTTTGAGTGTCTTCGAGCGTAACGTGCCAAATGCCATCTACTTGATCGGCTGCTATGACTTTGGTGCGCACGTTGATGCGCGCACCGCGGGCCTGTGCATCGCGGGCATTTAAGATCACCAATCGGCTGTCTTCGATCCAGCAATCGGAATATTCATAGGCTTTCTCAAAACGGTCCTGCAAAGGCGCGCCTTCAGGTCCTGCGCGAAGTTCGAGCGCTGTTGTGCCCTTCAAAATCTGACGGCCACCAAGATTGTCGTATAAAAAGAGGCCAAACCGAATGAGCCAAGAAGGACGACGGCCTTTCAGCCATGGCATCAAAACATTTAGAAGCTTCGAGGTTGGGGAGTTGCCTTCAAACCGCATGTCTTTGTGGTACGGCAGCACAAATCGCATTGGCCAAGAAATATGAGGCATAGCCTTCAAAAGAGTTTCGCGTTCCACCAAAGCTTCACGCACCAGGCGCACTTCCCAATACTCCAGATACCGCAGGCCACCATGAAACAATTTTGTAGAGGCAGAAG
>TARA_B110000211_G_scaffold210528_1_pt1 | contig 12818 bp, 12 predicted proteins | sample TARA_B110000211 | Tara Oceans TARA_B110000211 (sample SAMEA4397516) | marine metagenome | biome: Polar Biome; feature: [DCM] deep chlorophyll maximum layer (ENVO:01000326); material: water (ENVO:00002006), including particulate matter (ENVO:01000060) such as... | depth 30 m
ATTTAGTCATAATTAATTTAGTATGGAAGCATTATCGTGTAAGTTTTGCGAGGCACGATGTGATTTTTTTTATTAAACTTGTTGGTCCTGGAATAGGGAGAACCTCAGATGGAAATAAACTTCGTTCAATGTTAATATCCCTCAATTTATCGCACGTAGGACATTTATAATGATGAATTAACTTAGATTTAGTGCTTTTTTGCCAATTATTTAAACATCCGGTGTGGAATTTATGATCACAAATATTGAATGCTAAATAATCTTTATCTGTTAATGGATCTAAACAAATAGGGCATTCCACACCTAACATAGGATTCTGGGTTTCATGAAATAAACTCATTTATATATTATATGTAAATTAATATTTAATTACTTGATAATAAATAATTACTTTGAAAAATATTAAGAGTATCTAGAAATAATCCCAATGACTCATTGATATAGTCGGGGTTTACGCAATTATTAGCATTAATGATAATTCTCTTTGTATCATACATAATGTATAAACTAAAAATAATAATAGAAACATATGAAATTATTTTTGAACGTTTTTGACCGGGTTCGTATTTAGTAAGCGATTCAACGACGCGTGCTATTAATAATCCCATAAGTCCGATAAAAAGATAACCACCCCAGGAAGCATTTATTAATTGTGGAAACGTGAAGGAAATTATACTTAATACTATTAACATAAGCAATGTAGTTATACCGACATGATGAAATAATTTTTTATTATTGACGTAGTAAGGATATAAAAATACACCAATCATCATAATTAGAATAATATAAAAAATGTGTTTAGTAATAAATAATTTAGGCGGTATGAAATATACCCCCATCAATAGTCCTAAACTTGCTAAAAAGAAAATAATGGTATAGGGACCGGAGAATAAGTCGTGAAGAGTGACGTTATTACTTTTTAATACCGAATTAGTCGCCATAATAATGGCCCAGGATAATATGAGATATAAATAAGTATTTAATACATAGTTATCACAGTGAAATTGTATTGGGTTAAAATCCAAAGAATTAGTGAAAATTCCTAATGTTACAAAACCAATTAATATAAAATAAAATAGAATATCTCTATTCATTTATTATAATACAGAGATTTTAGTTTTTTATTAAATATTAATCTAAAAATATAAAAATTATATATTTTAATAGTAATGAGTATTAATATACTTGATAATAACTATTATTATTATTCAGAACCAATCGGGTTTGGATCATTCTCAACAATATTCAAGGGGTCTGATTATAGTAATAATAAAAATATTGCGGTTAAAAAAATCAATAAAATTATAGATAAATCTCATTTTGACAATGAGATTAAATTAATGAAGGCTCTTAGACATGATAATATTCTTGAAATGTATGATATAATTTATAAATCAAAAAAAGAAGTCTATTTTGTTCTGGAATATTGTAATGGAGGAGACCTTAGTTATTATATAGAACAGGGGATAACCTCGTTTGATACAAAATATTTTTACGAAATATTAGACGCATTGGAATATTTATTTAAAAATGATATAATGCATAGAGATATTAAACCTCAAAATATTTTAATTAATAATAATAAAATCAAAATATCGGATTTTGGTTTCGCAAAATCATTTGAGAAAAATGAATTAATAACGACCTTTTGTGGCAGTCCATTATATATGGCACCCGAAATAATATTAAACAGAGAATATACTTATTTATCAGATATATGGTCTTTAGGTGTAGTATTATATGAGTTGTTGGTCAAAAACCATCCCTACAAATGCGATACACGCGATGATTTATGGAGTCAAATTAAATCTAAAGATATTAATATTAATTTTGATTTAATTGAATCTAAAAATAGACGCAAAATTATACAATCTCTGTTGATTTTTGACCCGAAGGAGCGTATAACTTGGTTAAAACTTTTTTCAGATATAAACAGTTACAAACAACGTTCTATAAGTTTTGACCAGACATCCAATATAGACATCACACAGTCATTATGTATGCCAAAAAGGAGGGGTGATTATTTATCAAGGTCTGTTTGTTCTCATAATAAGTTAAAAATAGTTAATTATGAAGATTGTGAAGTTATTTCTAATTCTTTACCAAATAAATTAGGGTCATTTTATATGAAAAAATATATTAAATCTAAAAATACAAATAATAAAAATCTTCACATTTTGGGGAATTCAATACCACATAGTAATTCAGCCAATTTTTCAAGTTATTTAAATAAATCGGTAAGTACAATAAAGGGGTTTTTCTCTAATTAAAATAAAAGGACTTTATATAAATAATGAAGAAGATTTATTACAAAGTCTCAAAAGATACTTTTATAAACGAAATAAAATATAAAAATAAAGTTAATTTGTTAAAAGCGGTAAAAAATGATTGGGACAGGTCGCTAGTTTTGATAAATAATATAAAATATATGCACTTCTATGATTTTTTAAAAAAAGTTAAACTAGATTTTAATGAATATTTGGAATTAATTCTATTATTGTCTAATCAAAGTGCGCATTTTTATAACTATAATAAAATTTTTACGATATTATCAAAACATGATTTACATTTTTCTACAAAATTAGATAATCCAGATATTAAATCTAAGATTTGTACTGAATTTATAATAACACCAATGATTAAGCAGGCTGTTATTAAAAATACTTATAATATTTATAAAATTGAGAAATCTGTAAAAATTTATAGGATTTTAAAAATAACAACCATTATTAATTTAAGTTTAAATAATCCTATATTAGTTATTTTAGAGTTTATAGATGAATAAATTGGTTCTGGTGTTTTTTATTTTTAAAAATCATTGTTTCTAACATAGCTTCAAATATATTACTTTTACACTCAATACTAAAGTTTTTATTAGTAAGCTCTGGATGTTCTTTCAAAATTTTATCCAAATCTTGCTTATTTTTACTGGGACATAAAATCCTTTTTACGCCAGCCATTTTACCGCCGTGAACTTTTGAAGATAACCCTCCTATCGGCATAATTTCACCATTTAAATTTATCTCACCCGTTATACCAATATCATTTTTTATGGGGATATCACATAAAAGCGAAATTATTGCCAACGTTATGGCTGTTCCCGCCGAAGGACCATCCTTTTTTGTTGCTCCTGCTGGACAATGAATATGTATTCCGAATTTAGAACCGTCCATAATTTTTTTTAATATTTCAACAGGTATTATACTCATCGCTAATGTCTTAGCAACTTCCATACTTTCTTTCATAACATCGCCCTGCATACCTGTTAATTTTAATTCCAAATGTGTATTCGTCGCAAACTTTTTACTTTCTATAATAGTAATACCTCCCAATCCGGCAGTAGTAGCAAATAAACCATTAATGGTCCCTATTCGTGGTTCAGTGTGAATCTTTAATATTTCATTAGTTTGATACTCTGAAAATACTTCGTCGATATATTTTTTAGTTATCGTAAACGGGATTATATTATCGTTTTCTAATGATCTAAGGTTAATATCTCTATAAATTTCATATAACTTCTCTTTTAATTTACGTGCTCCTGCCTCATAAGTATATTTAGTAATTATATATTCTATTTCACTATCACTAATATGGATTTCATTTTCACTATATCCTATATTTGTTAATATTTCGGGGATTAAGTGTTTATTAGATACAATTACTTTAGATTTCATATTTAATGGTTTTATTTCTATACGATGTATTCTATCTAATAAAATTCTATCAATTAACCCTGGGTCGTTATAACTAAAAATTATTAAACATTTGGACAGATCTATTTTAATTCCACTAAAATATTTATCCATAAAGGCTGAATTTTGTGATTTATCTGTCATATGAGTTAATATCCCTATAATTTCTTTCCCATGTTCAGTTTTTGATATTTTATCTAATTCATCAATATATATAATTGGATTCATACATTTTGATTCAATTATCCCGTCTACAATTCTGCCCCAAGTTGAACCAACATACGTATAATTATGACCTTCTAGAGTTGAACCATTTGACGAACCGCCTAGGGGTATAAATATAAAAGGTCTTTTATTTCCATGTTCATCCTTTAAACAATTCGCAATACCCTTTTTTGCTAAAGTTGTTTTACCAGTTCCAGGAGGACCTTCTAATCCAAAAATATATCCGTCATTATTACCATTTATCCATTGTGCTAACATCCGTTTAATCTGTATTTTAGCCGTATCTAAACCATATATACTTTCATTGAGCGAGTTATCTATATCTTCAAAGTATTTATTTTGAACCTTAATATAATTATTATACTCGTTTTTTATACTGTTAAGATGGTTTCTTATTTTTTCACATTCATTTGATAAAGGGACTATGGAAAATAATTGTTTTAATTTAATTTTGGAAAAAAAATATTTAATTTTATTATATTTTACCGACGAATTTATTACGAGACTTACTAAATCACTTTTAAGTTTTAACTGGTGATCAATATTAAGATTTACTAATATATTTTTTAAGTCTACTATTTTAAAATTTTTTAATATAAATTTTTTTAATTCATGGACTTTATAAAATTGGTTAAGGCATATATTATTATTTAATTTTAATACGCAGGCAGTTAATGCTTTGATAAAATTATTTATTATAAAAGGTTTATCAATTGTATTAAACTTTTTTAAAATATTAAATAATTCTTCTGTGGACTTAAGATCGGTATCGTTTAGAATATTATTTTCTTCCAATAAACAGAGTTCATCTCGGATCATATTCTTATATTTAGATACATTTATTAACAAATCATTCAATTTTCTTTTTATAATAGTTCTTTTATAGATACCAAAGGGTATTTTCAATAATCCCTCTAAATATTGAGTTGCTTTATTATTACTTTCACCTGGTTTCCCGGAATTAATATCTCTTAATTTATCACGAGCCTTTGTTTTAACAAGATCAGTTGTTTTCATTAAATGAATTTTTTTTTCGTATGGTATTTCTTCGGAAATATTTTTAGTTTTTTCTTTATCAATTTTATACTGAGTGATATCTAATATATGACGTATATCCCAATGAAATATATCTATAATATTATTAATCTTTAAAACATCGTCGTTACTACCTATAAGATCTATTAATAAATTAGCAATATATCCACTGTTATTATCGGAAATATCCATCGCGAGATTTTTAATTATATTATATCTATATAGATCTTCGGAAAGTATAAATGTTTTTACTATCTTAGATACGTTCCAATTTTTCAGTTTTAAATTATCATTATAATGTCCTATACAATTATTACAAATTTGTGACGGACTATTTATAGTGAATTCATTAATAGATAATGTTTTTAAATAAGTTTTTTTAAATTCTAAGTTAATATCTAAATTTGTTATAAGGTTTTCTAATTCTGTATATTTTTCTATAAATATATCTAGTTTACTGTAACTATTTAAATGATCATTAATAAAATATCCAAACAAAATTAATAACTTATTTCCATATGGAATATATATTTTTGCCCCAAGAATCTGAATATTAATATTTTTAATTGTAGAACTATATTTATTAATAGAGGGTTTATTAATCTGGTATGTTGTTAATGTGACACTATGTTTTTTCACATCTTTTCCATAGGTATTTAATACAAAGGAAATATTATTATTATTTTTAGATATATAAGATTCTATTCTGGTAATATTAAAAAATTTATTATAATACGATATGTGACTATCGTATAATTCAGGGAGTTCCTTTTTATCTAAAAATAAATTAATGCTTTGATATATATCTATAAGACCTATGCTTTGGGTAAGTTCTATAAGACCCAATTTTATTTTAGCCATATCTAAATATAATCTGAATTTAGATATTTTATACAATACCCTTATATTAAATACGTTAGGGTATTTAGATATAGTATCGTTTATATAATGAATTGTTTTGAGTGCCCTTTTATAATTTTTTGATGTGATAATGTCATTATTATTAATTTTCTTCATAATAGTAAATAAAATATCTCTAAAGAATTTTAATTCATACTGTATATTATCTCTGAAACTCAGATATTTTCGCCACTTACTTTGAATTGTACTCCCAGCTGTCGTTTGTTTCAATAAAGACATTACTATAATATGATATAAAATTTTAATTAAAAAAATTTGATTTCGCGAATTTTAAATTTATATATATAATTAAAAATGGTTAAAAATAAGGGTGGGAAAAAAACTAAAGGCAAATCTAGAAAAACCTTTAGAATGAAAGAATTAAGCATTAAAGACCTTAAAAAAGTCAATGGGCAAGAATATGCTCATGTGTTATCTGTATTTGGCGATGGAAGATACGAGTTAATGTGTTATGATAAAAAAAAGCGCCTGGGTATTTTAAGAGGGAGTCTAAGACGAACTTCGCGGATTAATAAAGGTGCTTTAGTGTTAATTTCAATTAGGGAATTTCAAGATAATAAATGTGATATAATTGCTTGTTATTCTCAGACTGATTCGGACAAGTTAATAAAAGAGCGAGAGGTTTTCTATTCATTTGTTAAATCGGGGGAATTAATCCAAAATCTTAAAGACGATTTCGCGGATGCCGAATCCGAGGACGAAGTTGTTAACGATAATCATAGTGAAACCACTGTCAACCAAAGTGAATTGAATATTGAGGATATTTAAACTTTTAATAATTTGATGTTTTTTTATTAAAGACGTTTGGTCATTAATAAATATGGGTATACCGAAATTTTTCAGATATATAACTAACAAATACAGTAATATTATTATTGATAATATTAATGAATTAGATAATTTGTTCTTTGATTTAAATTGCTTAATCCACCCATGTGTTCAGACTGTAATAAAAAATCATCCTGATTTAGTTAATAGTTATAATAGCAAGGTGTTAAGTCCAAATCTCTCGTCAATTACTAGATTTGAAACAAAGGTATACGAAGAAATTTCTAAATATTTATTACATCTAATAACATTTTCAAATCCGCGAAAATTAATTTATTTAGCGATTGACGGTGTTGCACCGCGTTCAAAAATGAAACAACAGCGTTCCCGTCGATTCAGAAGTATTTTAGAGAAAAAAATAAAAAAAAACATTAATTATAAATACGATAAAAAAACTATTGAGTTTGATACAAATTGTATTACACCGGGAACAGTTTTTATGAAAAAATTAAGTAATTTTTTGAAAATATTTATTGATGATATTCAACCGGGACTAGGTATTAAAATTATTTTGAGTGATAGCGGTCTTAGGGGAGAAGGTGAACATAAAATTTTACAGTATATGAAAGTAAATTGTGCTGAAGATATAAATTGTATTTATGGGTTAGATGCTGATTTAATAATGCTTGCTCTAATAAATGGGTGCCCCAAAAGTTATCTATTAAGAGAAGCTATTCATTTTGGTAAAGTGGATATGGAAGAGTTATTATTCTTTAATGTAGAACTTTTCAGTGAAAAACTATATATGAGCATTAAGGAGCCTATCATAAAAAAATATACTATTCTACATCAGGATTCGGATGACTTAGTAGAATTGGAATTAAATAAAAATTCTATAATTAAAGATTTTATATGCCTCTGCTTTTTAATCGGGAATGATTTCTTGCCACACATACCTGGATTGGATATTAATAATAAAGGGATTGATAAATTACAAAATATATATATTAATAATTTTATTGTAAAACCATATTATTTAGTAAAGGAAGATAACAGTCTCAACTTTATATTTCTTAAACAAATAATTATTAAATTATACGATATGGAGGCTTCATTATTAAACGAGTATCAAAGAAAGAGTGACCGGTTCAGACCCAGATTAGATACTTCTACTAAATATGACACGGAAATCTCAAAATTAAAGTTCTATCCGATTTTCAATAAAACAAATGCGTTTAAATTCACAGATGCCAATTGGAGAGATAAATATTATAAATATTATTTTAATATTACCAATTCAAATAAGAATCAAGATTTATTATATGCTGTTTGTAAAAATTATATTGACGGTCTTCAATGGAACTGTAATTACTATTTTGACAAATGTATATCATATAGTTGGTATTATCATTATTCGGCATCCCCAACATTGAAAGATTTATGTAAATATTTAATAAAACGCGTTTACCCCCCTACTTTTAAAAATATTGAGTTTACTCCTCTAGAACAATTGGCAATTGTTTTACCTAAAGAATCCGAACACCTATGGTGTTCAAAATATAGAGATTTATCTAATACCGACTCTACTATTTCTATTAATTATCCTAAAAAATTTAAACTGGATTTAATTAATAAAAAATATTTTCACGAATGTGAACCACTTTTATATGATGTAGAAAATGAATATATTAAAAAGTTATTTTCAAATATATCATTAAATAAATTAGAATTAATTTTAAATGAAAAAACGGAACTTTATATTAAATCTTAATTGTATTTTCCGTGATAATAGTTTTTTAAAATTGATACCGCTGTTTTTAAATCTATAGGTTTTGATTTACCTCCTTCTAAATTTTTTATATTTTGCTGAATAGCATCATAGTCGGGCAATGCGGGAGTGATGTTATCTTTTAAATTAGCGAGACTACCGCCGCTGACAATATTTATATAATTTTTTAATACCGCCTTGCCCTTTTTACTGTTAATAGATATTTTTCGCCCTGTTGCCGGATTAACAATTTTAGAATACATTATATTATAAGTATATATAAATTTTATTTATTAAATTATAATCTCTTTATATAGTATGGTGAAGGATCAATTATTTAAGAAATATCCTACCAATGAATTATATGAAAATATTATAAATTCTTTTGGTATTTATGATATTGACAATAAGCATACCTTTTCCCGAAATGATTTGAAACATCTTAAAACCGTAGAAAAAATTAATAAACTAAAACCTTATCTAGAAAAATGTTATATACCGTGTAAAGCACGAACATATTTAAATAATTTAACAGAAAAAAATGTTATAACGGTATTAAGACAGATTTTAAAAATACGCGGTTATCATGTATCTTCTAGGGAAAAATATATCAAAGGTCATAAATATATATTATATAAAGTTGAAAAAAATGAAGAAACTGTATACAAACCTTTGAATGACTCAAAACCCGAATTACCCATAAAGACTGATAAACCTATTATCATCACTTTTAATTAAATTACTTGTTGGCAAATAGGACATTTAGTATTTCTACTATACCAATTATCTATACATTGATGGTGAAAATAATGTGAACACACATTATTTTTCCTACATATATCAAATTCATTATAGTTTTCATTACATATATGACATTTTGTATCGGGATTATCTATATTTTTATAAATAATTAATGAGGTTTTTTCTAACATATCTTCCGTTGAAATACTGAGTGGATTCATATAACGTATATTTTCTAGTGAATTGGATATAGATTCAGTTAAGGCATCCGTTAAATTCATAACATTATTAATATTTTCTATATCAGTGTCGTAATCTATAGTCGCGTTAATTTGAGTATATTGAGGATTTGTCGTCATGTTAGTTATATTAGAAGAACTGTTTATATTAGCAGATGCTGATATATTCCCCCCATTGTCAGTAGAAATTGTTATATCAATATCCCCATTGTTTATGACTGACTGATCCTCGGTATTGTAGGATTGATTGGATGAGGTATCCGATTGGACTGACAACGCATCGGTTTGACTACCTTGTGTATGAGAATTAGTAGCAGTATTATTAATTCCGACGTTCATTCTACGTGATACAGGGTCTATTATTTGCCTGGCATAATTGTAATTATTTATCGTTGGACTAACATAATAGTTTATCGTTACGTCAGTGGTGTCAGGGATGTTTTCTAGAATATCACCAATAATGCGGTCACTCATTAGTTATTATACTATTATATTTTTTAGATTAAAATAAATATCAATAGTTTTGATTACTGTATTCAAATAACTTTTTAAGAAGTATATCTGAATCCATGATAGTTTTATGATCCATATTTAATAAATACTGATATTTAGAAGAATACTTTAACGTTTCTATATCTAAAAATATTAATTTAATGTATTTATTTAATTTTATCACCGGATGGTTTTTTATTAAGTCTTCGTTTTTAATTACATTTTCATTAATACTGGAGTTATTTGATATAGGCGCATAATGAATATTAGCATCCACACCGAGTGTCCACTCCAATCTATTGTTAAATACGAAACTATTATTAAAGGAATTTGATTTATCTGTCAATTTTTCTAAAAGAGTTTTTACTTGTGAAGTCTCTTTTATTGATGCTACCGCCGAAAAGTCAAACTGGTTAAAATATTTATTATGTTCGGGATGTTTCTCTGAAAAAAATATTAATTTACCATTTAAATAGGGTCCATCATCTATATTAAAGTTATCCAGCACTATAGTTGAACATGGTAACCAAACCCCTCCATATTTATAAATGATACTATATTTGAGAATATTATAGAATATATAATCGGATTTGCTATTATCAAGAAATTCCATATATTCAGGGACGATATCACTAATCATATCTTTATTAAAAACTATTACATTATAGTTGCCCCCCAAATGTTTTTTAATAGATTTTACGCATAATTTTATAACACCAATTGATTCGCTATCTCTAGTATTTCGAGAAATATTGGGTTTCATATACACCCACACAGTGCGTTTGTTACCTTTATCAATTTTGTTATATTTAGAAAATTCATCAATATTAAAATCAAAAAAGTTATTATCAAACATAATTATTATTATAATTAAAGCAATCGCTATAATAATATTTATCATTAATATATATCCTTATTTTTTTATGAGGTAATTTGTTAATTTATGATGGACAAAACAAGAGAAAAAAAAACCTTAATTGGTATGTTTGGCGGGTGCGGTACTCCACTACAGTTTCTGTCCATAGCGACGACCATATTATTAATATCGTATAAGGGTTCTATGACAGTGCCCACCACTAAGATTATATATAAATGGATACACTTTGTTTTTTTTTTGTTCGGCACGACGTGCGCGCGCGGCGGAACATCTGCGCAATCGTGCTTTTTTCCAACCGACAATATCAAATCTCCACTGTCTTATGTCCTTACGATATATGAAATACTTAGTGTTTAGCATTATTATAACAATCCTATAATATAAATTTATATAATCAAAATTTTATTTTATTTACTATATATTTTCAACAGTTTATGAATTGTTGTTATTATCTAACGCATTAAAGACTGATCCGCCTGGCTAATTAATACGGTAAAGTCCTCGTCGGCGTCATCATCAACTGGGGGGACTTTCCGGTCTAAAATCAGGAGAACCTAATTTTGAAAATGAAAGATTTTTTTTGTGTATATATATATATATCTATGAATATAGATTCTATTACAGATAAAATACTTATGTTGATTGATTTTATAAAAAATAATAATGATAATTCTACATATATGAAATGTAATATTGAATGTAGATTTATGATGATTAATTATTTTTACGATGTAGAGCACGGTTTATTTCATGGATTAAATGCATTGATATTATATTCATTAATAAAAAAAATAAACACGCAAATATTTGCTTCCATTCTTTTCCATGATTTTTTAAAATGTAATAATTATGAACAAAAATTACATGATTCTTGTTTAAAAGAATTTTTCCCGAACCTATCAGAAGAAACCTATATACATTCTGACCCATCCACAAAATATAAAGATACCGCAGTAATAACTGCCGATAGATTAGATTTATCACGATACCACGATTATTTAGACTGGGTTGATGATAGATTTACTTCTACTGTGGATTTATATTTTGATAAGTCTTTCATCGGAGAATACCGAGATTTAAGGAAATTATTTTTAAAAGCGTATATAACTAAAATACCAACTACTGGTATTGATAAACTTTTTCTTACATTAACCAGAACAATTGAAAAAATATTGTTTGATATAAATTCAAAAATTAATTTACCTTACTTTTATAATAAAGAAGAGTTATATAATGACAAAGAATGGTTTACATATTTGTCTAATATATATAATATTAATTCAATAAAATTTCCATTTGATATTAGAGGATTTAACTGCTTTTATGAAACTGATTCGTTGCCACAATCAGTAAAGAAATGTAATTTAATTAAAATGAAATTTAAAAAAAAAACATTTTTAATGGAAGATTGTTATGGTATTTTAAAAAATAAAAAAAAGAAGGACCATATTATAGCACATCCGAATGGATTTCCGAATAATTCAGTTGTTGAAATTCATCATGAATATGGAGATGAAGAAGGTTGTGGATATTGGATGTTTTTAGCACCAGGTTCCGGAATAAGTTATAATATTGGTAGGACAATTGTATTTCAAACGCATATAGAATGTCATAAATATTTTGGTTATTGGAATGGTGGACATTGCTGGGATTCGCGCTATTTTAACCAAATGGTAATGTGTGGCTTAAAAATGGGATTTGATACAATTCAATTCACAAATCATCCTATAGGTAGTTCTGGTATTGCGGTTTTTGAATTAGTTGATTTACGCCAACCAGGAAAACAGTTAAAATCAGGAAGACCGAACCCAGACACTAACTTTTTATTTAAGACATCAAATAATTGTTTATATACTGGCCACAAAACAATTTTAGGTTAATCAGTTATTTTTACTAAATAATAATACACCAGATTTTTTATCCGTGTTGCTCAAGTTGATTTGTTCTATTCAATAAAATAAAAAATTTATCAGGAATTACCATATTCTTATTGTGTAAAGTAGTCGGTTATTAAGGTATTATTTTCGCGTTTATTTTCTAATATTCTCAAAATATCTCGG
>TARA_B110000211_G_scaffold58626_1_pt1 | contig 12817 bp, 7 predicted proteins | sample TARA_B110000211 | Tara Oceans TARA_B110000211 (sample SAMEA4397516) | marine metagenome | biome: Polar Biome; feature: [DCM] deep chlorophyll maximum layer (ENVO:01000326); material: water (ENVO:00002006), including particulate matter (ENVO:01000060) such as... | depth 30 m
TTAAGCTCTTACTTGTGTGCTTAAGCGCAAAACGGGCGCGGTGCGAGCGCCCGTTTTACCTTTCCTTTCAGCAATGCTTATACAAACACGCCAATCAATTATTAAGTCTAATATAACACGTTTTGTGTTATCCTCAAGTTAAAGATCACGTGTACTGTTTAATTGCTGGTTTTTTAACCCTTGATTACATTGCCCATAATTGAGCTTGTTTGGCTCCGGCCAAACGCAGCGCTAAAGCAAGTTGCGCTTTAGTAACTATTACTTGCTCATTATTCGCCAGCACCCACCCGATAGACTCACCCTCTGACATTGTAAATGCGGCTCGGGCCATTCTACCTTGGCTTATTTCGTCACCATCAAATACCATGCCGTCTACTTCTACGGTCAAGGTGTCTAATAGCTTTTGACGATTATACTTAAAAAGCTTTCTTTCAGCGGTCTCGTTGCTTTTTTCGTGCTCCTTCATTGCTAAAATACCTTGTTGGGCCTCGCCATCTAAGCCTAAATCGTCCATGTAGTTACTGCTAACATCTGTGTGGTATGTGCCATTGTGTAAATATTTAAACATAATCACCTCTTTTAAATGATTGGTTAAGTAGCTTTTTGCGCAGGTTATAACTATTTGCGTGGCTTGCATGGCCTATCCATGACTGTACGGATTGATTTATTTCGGGTAAATTTACCTGCCCAAGCTCGTACTTTATATGAAAAATTTTTAGCTTTCGCTTTATGCGTTTTACACTGCTTTTGCGTAGCAATCTGTGCGTTGAATAAATTCTATAACCTAAAAAATCAAGTGGCCTGCCGCCCTTTTTGGCAATCGGAAAAACTTGTGTTTTGCTGTTTGTTTTTAGCCTTAAGGCGCTTTGTAAAAAGTGCTGTATGGCTATCCTTTGGGTATGCAGGTAGCGCTTGCATTGATGTATAACCACAAAATCATCCATATAACGCGTATAGTTTTTTGCTTTTAGCGTGTGTTTTACATACCAGTCCAGCTCATGAAGGTACACGTTGGCAAATATTTGACTCGTTAGATTACCCAGCGGCATACCAACGCCTGGGCTGTCGCTTGGGCTTGCGTCAATAATGTAATGCAGTAACGTTAATGTCATTTCGCATTTTATTTTATTGCTCAATAGTCGCTTTAATATTGCATGATCAACGCTTGGGAAGTATTTGCTTATATCCGCTTTTAGCGCGTAGGCCACTCCATGCTTGCGTTCTATTTTCTGGATTTGCCGTTGCGCCACATCGGCCCCTCTGTGCGCGCCTTTGTTGTTTCGGCACGCATATGAGTGATGAATAAATGTTTTATCGAATAGCGGCTCTATAACATTAAAGATGGCGCGATGAACGACGCGATCGCGAAAATTAGGTGCTGATATTAGTCGGCGCTTGGGCTCAAAAACATAAAAGTGGTGGTAGCTAGATAGCTCGTACGTTCCCCAGTTTAGTTCGTTATATAGGTTGATAACGTTTTCTTCGAGGTTGTTAAAAAAATTGAGGGTTGCCGGTGAGTTTGCCTTGCCTTTTCTGCACTGGTACGCTGAGTTTAATATATTCTCATAGCTGACTATTAAACTAAAAGTGCAGCCGGTTGACGCATCAACCGGCTTGTTCAGTGTTTCAGCAAGCGCTGAGGTTGCAGCATCCTTTTCAAAGTTGCACTGGCACAACCCCGTGAGGTCGGTACTTCTGGCGTTATCAAGAGCTGGACGGAAACCAATATTGCTGTTCGCATTCGTGCGCGAGTTGTTGAAGTTGAGTGCTCCAAGCCCGGCATTGGACGTGTTGTTCCAATTGCCACCGCGATACGGCATACGCTCCCGCGTAATCATAATGCTGCATCCTTGTTTTTCATCTTAACAGATTTTACCCACCCGCCAAGCATCTTGCCTATTTCAATGAGCTTTTCGCTCCATATTTTATATTTTTTAGTGTCTAGGTAGCGCATATCCTTGGCTGTGCGTATCATTCTTTTGAGCATGGTTAGTTCTATATCCATATCGGTTAACGTGGTCTTTTTGTGGTATCGCTTAAATGCAGTAATAATAAGGCGCTGCAGTGCAAGCATGCTGCGGCGTATTTCTGCGCCCATAACGTGCGTTTCGTGCTTTGGGAATTGCTTTAATGCTAAATAGCCGTAAACCATCATTTCTCGTGTTTTTTCTTCTATTGATAATGCGTGCATTTGCCTAATCTTAAAAGTGAAGTTGATTGTGCTGCGCTATCGCGCAGCGTTCAAAGTTGCTAAATTCAAGACTCAAATAAAGCTGGACGGAAACCAATACTGCCGCTCGCAGACGTGCGCGAGTAGTTGAAGTAGAGTGCTCCAAGCCCGGCACTGGACGTGTTGCCCCAATTGCCACCGCGAAACGGCAAACGCTCCCCAAAATTTCGACTGTAGAGGTTTCCATTTAGAATGGCGTCAGGTGGCGGCTCAATACCCATTTTGCGCATAAGTAGATTTTCAACGTAAGACGGGTCTTTTGCCATTGTTCGCCATGTGGTTGAGTTGCTGCCGTTGCCGCTGCCGTTATCGCCAATGTCGCCAGTGCGGTTGGTGATTAGGCTATTCAAGATCACGCTGCCGCCGCTTTCGCCACTTGAATCAAAATAGCATTCGTGGGCTGGCCAGTCCCCTTCAAGCATGTCAGGGTTATTATCAATCGGTGCAAATATCTGGCCTTCTTGCAGTTTGAGCTGATCTTGCCACTCCCACACGTTGCCGACCATATCGAATACGCCAAATTGCGTGCCGTCGTGGCTCCACGTTGCGGGGCCTGTGCCTGTGTAACTCGGTGATGAATGTCCGGTGTCGCCAGGTGCGTGGGTTGCTGATGCGCGAGTTGCAACTTCGTGCTTTGCATCGTGCGCGCGGCCATAGTTTGTGTCGCCGCGAGGCTGCTCGCCAAATGCTAATCCCAGATACGCCACTGCAAGCCATTCAATATTTGCAGATAAATGCCAGCCTGTGCCTTTGTTTGTGCACAGTGATTTTGCGGTGTCGTAATTAACTGATGTTCGTGGCTGCACGCCTGATATAACACTGCACCCGCCATTCTCGCCAGCGCTGGCAATGTATTTTGCATACCAAAAACCACGCATTTGCACACCGTTTTTAATAAACGCAGGAAACACGCCTGTTCCTAGCTGTAAATCAACACCGTGACGGTCAATAATGGCTTGGTTAACGTCCTCGCTGTTGAACTTAGGTATCCACACCATTACATTAGGGTTGCCTTGTGCGTCATATTTTACCGTATTTTTACCGCTGCTCGCGGCCTCAACGGCCTCACGGTAAGCGGTTTGAGCGCGAGTTTCTACTGCGCTCATTGCGGCGGTGGTAGCTTCTGAAGCTTCACTTTCAATTTGCTTGAGTGTTTTAACTGTGGTGGTTGTGCCATCAATATTTACAAACGTTACGGTGCCTGTTTTTGTTTGCCAATCCTGCATTGCAACAAAGTTATCATTAACCAGTAGGTTTGCATTTTTAAGCGCAGCGGCGGCGGATTTAAACTCTACAGTAGTTGGTAAAACAATAGCGGGCTGGTTGCTTTTGTTACCATTACTCCAATTTTTAGACAATTCGATAACGTGCTGAGAATTTGAATTGATATAAGTGCGGTTAATACCAACAGGGTCACTGCCAGTGATAAATAAAAAATCACCTTGGCGTACGACCTCTGGGCTTTCGCCACTTTCAATAATAACGGCGTTTGAACCGTTGACGACACTAACTTGCTGGGCGATATATTCTGCCATGGTTAATCCTCTTAAAATTGACCCATTACTCACTGGCTGCTAGTGATAAATAATGTCCCGCTTTGGGTGTTGAAAAAAAGTTGTTAAGTGAAGCACGAACTCGGTATTGCTGGTAACCCGTGCCAGGTGTTTCGATTTCCGTAAATGAAACGTTGGAGTTTGTGATAGATCGGTAAGGTGTATTACGTTCACCCCGAGATTCTAAATCGTAGTGCCCATTCTGACAGTTGTAGGTACCGCTAAACGTTTTACTTCTAACACTTAACCAAGAACCATTTACGTTTCTTTCTAAATAAACAGTCCCACTAACGGCGGTCATAGTGGGTGCTACAGGACACTCAACAGTTTCTGGCTCACCTTGTTGTGGCCCTTCTATTTGTCTGAAATGGGTATAACTAACCGCAAAATTAATGTTGTTACCGTTACTTGTGAAAGCCAACTCTGCGGTGGGGGAACTTGTATGTTGTGACGTTGATACGCTATTAGAAATAGCACCGGATATAAACGTACCTACCGTAAAGCTGTTTGCGTTTCGGTCTTTCCACTCTTTTGCATTTCCTTTAGTTAAACTATCAAGATCAGGTAGGCCGTTTTTGTATATTTTTGGCCCCATCCAGTACCACAAATCATCGGGGCCAAAGCCACTGGCTAATTCTATTTTCATAAAATTATCACCAATTAAGTCAATGCGGGGTGACTCAATACGTGTTCCGGCCCGCAATACGTTACCGTCTAGCGTATCCTCGATCATGGCACTACCATGTACGTAAAGTGTGTAGTTTTCCCAGTTTGAGCCATTAAAGCGTTTAGTGGTTTGCACTTTTGGGTCGCTGGTTTTGTAAATGGTTACGCGGTCATGTACTACAGGGGCGCTAGGTAAGGCGGCATTGGCTGTTGAGTCGTACCAAGTACCGCTAGCGGTTGCCACTTGCACTGAAACTGAGCCACGCGACCCATCAACCCCATTGTTACCATTAATTCCATCTCGACCATCGTTACCATCATTACCATCGCGGCCTTTAAATAGAGACCATGTGTAATCGGCTGGCTGGTTTGATTCAGTCGCAGTGGTCTTATTAACCGCAATACCAATGTAAAGCGTATTTTCGTTGGGTGTTTGGTACATTCCCGAACCGCTGGGGTTATTACTATAAGCAATCCATGTGTAGGTTGTTTGGCCATCAGCCCCTTTTGCACCAGGTATGCCGTCGGTACCATCTTCACCTTTAACTTTTGACCACTTATAATCTGTCGGGTTTGTTGACTCCGTTGCTGTCGTTTTATTATACGCAAAACCGATATACTCTTTATTGGTGGGGGAGTTGCTAAGCCCTGAACCACTGGCGTTGTCGGCGTACTTTATCCATGTGTAGGTTGTTTGGCCATCGGCCCCTTTTGCACCAGGTATGCCGTCGGCACCATCTTTACCATCAACACCATCTTTACCATCAACACCATCTAGGGCGCGTATGTCGTCTTCGCTGTTAACCTCGTAGTTATCACCTAACACCATGCGGCCTTTAAATGTATGTACGGGGTTTGCGGGGTCGGTGTTATCAACATATATGGTAGGTACAAACGTATCACCCACCATAACACCGTGACGTATTACATCGGCTACTAAGTCTAAGTTACCTGTTTCGCCATCGTTATAACCCGCCACACTCACAGCACGGCCATTGTTATCGAGCACCCAACCGCCACGGGCCACTAACTCACCGTTTACCTTTTTAAAGACTTGCTTAAGCTCTTTTATGCTGGCTGTGCTTTCGCCGTCGCTAATTTGTAAGTTAGAAATGTACTCAGCAAGTGGTCCAGCTACCCACGAACCACCATCGGCCACACATGCAACCGCGTCACTTTCGCTGGTTATGTTGCCCTCAGCATTAACACAGTAGCCTACCGCCGTGCGGGTGTATTCTTGCGCAATGGCGATAGTTTCATTTTTTGCTTGGTCGGTGTCGGTTTCAATCTTACTGGTTAAGCTTTGCTCAAGCGTAGTAAAGGCTTGGTTTTGGCTTGCAAATGTTTCTGTTACTTCGTCAAAGCTACTAATGGTATCGGCTACAAACGATTCAAACTCCTGATCGCGCACTGTGTTTGCTTCATCAATCGTGGCTATAGCCGTGGTTACATCACTAAATCGGGCGGTTATGGTGTCAAAGGTTGCAAGATAGCGCTCATCACGGATAACAGTAGCTTGTTTTTCGTTGGCCACAATTTGATTTAGCACGGTTATTTGGCCGCGGGCTTGTTCAAAAATCGTGGCTAATTCCAGTGATTGGCTTGCTTGGGCTTCAAGCTCCGTTGTTTTAGCTTGTAACTCACTTTGGGCAATGGATAGTTTTACACCAGCTTGGGTTAACTCGTTATTTTTTAATAGCTGATTAACCGAATTTATAATGTCGTTTAAATTAGCGTCTTGCAAGTCAAGCTCTAACCCTTGGACTTGCACGACATTTTGGCTAATGGTGCCGTTTAAAGCGTCGAGCGTTTGATCAACGTTTGATAATTTGGCATCAATTCCATCCTCAGCGGCGTTAAATGCGGTTATTTGGTTTGTTATGTATGCCTCTGCGCCATTAATAAATTGTTGGGCGTTGTTGGCTTTTTCAAGTGTGCCGTTTTCATCAAATGTTTGCAGCGTTGCGCTTACTTGGTAAGTGGTATCAAACGCGTTAATGATGGCATTAACGTTTGATTGGGTTTGGTAGCCAAGCTGATTTACCCACGTTGTGGTTGCGTATTGCGCCATGGCCCCCGTGGCCGCATTAATGTCGGTTTCAAGCTCAGTTGTACGGGCTGTAATATCGTTTAGCGCTAGATCGTTAGCGCCGCGCTTTCCTACTTCAATAAAGTCAATATCACAAGCCCCTAAATTTAACTCAAGCGAGGTAATATTACCTGTGTAACCACTTGTGCCAGTGGCATCGACTTGTAAAGTTTGCCAATCAGTATTGTTGGGGGAGGGAACATTAATTAACGCCTCGCCGTTATTTGCAATTATTTCACCTATCCATTGCTGGCCGCTATGTAAGCGCACACGCAACCTAAACATGGGGTTTTCGTCTGCGATGTAGTTAATTGAGGGTGAATTAATGGCGGCTGTTGCTACGATATACCCTTGGGGATTGTAACTATCAACATTACTAAACCCCTCATTATTACTATTAAACTGCCAGCTATAAGCAGGCCTTAAAGATTCTATAGCACCCGCTATTTCACTTTGAATTTCAGTAAATGTGGCGCGCTGTGTGATTTGCCCAGCTTGTACCAATAGCATTGCTTCAGCTTGACTTAAACGTGTATCGCTTTGTGAAATGCGGTTTGCTTGTAGCTCTATACGCGCATTTACACCATCAATTAATACGTTAGCCTCGGTAAATGCCTCGTCTGTATAGGCAAACGCACGGTTTACAATAGTGCCGTTTTCAGGATCGATATACACGGCGGCGTCGATTAATCGCTCGTTACCTAATTGGCGTTGCTCGTAGTTTTGACGCCAATTTGTATAGTTAGCAGATAAATCAAACACCCCTTGTTCAATGTCGGTGCGCGCTTGGCGTTCTAGGTTTAATTCGTTTACTGTGCGGTTAAGTAACTCGGGTAAATTGCCCTCAGTATCAGGGCGCAGGCGGTCTACTTGGGTGTTTATATCTTCTATTAGAGTTTGGGCGTCGTCACTTAATTTTGTAAGCGGTATGTCGCTAATATGATCAAGTAAGTCGGCCAGTGAGGTTTTAACAGCCACATTTACCCAAGGGCTCACCCCTGATAAATTTTTAGTGCGCACGTTAAAGCTGTATTCTGTATCTGGCACAAGGCCGGTGTAAATATAGTTATAGCCGCTGGCGGTGTTTGGGGTGGCGATTGGCTCGGCGGTTGGGCCTAAAAATTGCCATTCAAACGTGGTACCTAAACTTGCGCCGGTTACACTGGCGCTTAGTGTAATGGTGTTAAATGTGGTGGCGTCAATATTCACGACGGGTTCGGCTGGGAGCGCGACATTAAACCCAAACGACACCCAACGACTTTTAAACCCAATTTTAGAGGCGGCGCGTACATCGAGCTCGTAGTCGCCCGCATCAAGCGCGCTGATCACATAAGCGGGCGTAATGGTTGTGGTGGTTTGTATAAGTGCGTTGTTTTTGTATATTTGTATATCAAAGTGGCTGTATTCTGACTCCCAGGTTATGTTTACATTGCCGTCGTTTAACAATGTGCTGGCAAAGTTTACCGGCTCAGCAACGTCGCGCGGATCGGGTAAACTGGTATCAGGAATAGGCGGGCGCACTTCGCCACTTAGCCAGTTGTAAATATACGGTTGGTGCTCGCGTAGGTTAAACGTAAATTTACCGTCGGGTAAATCGGTTTTATTAACAAGCCTAAACGGTTTATTTATCCAGCCCATTTTTTTATGACTGATTGGTATTACATCGCCCACGGTGTAACGCAAGCCAATAGGGGCAACGTTAACCGTAAAGCTTAACGACTCGCGGCTGATCATGGCTAATATGCGCGCCATTTGGCGGGCTTCGTAATAATTGGTACAGCTTGATACTTTAAAACGGTATTCAAGCAGTATGCCGTTATCTTCGGCTAACCATTGATCTGCCAATTCTGTGTCGGTTGTTGGATCGGGGTATACGGCATCTTGCGCACTAAAGCTTAGCTCTTTGTCGATGTATTCAACAATAACGCGGTTATAACGCTTACTTTTGCTGCCCTCGTCGTATTTTAATGCGCCGTCGAACTCGTTTTCGCTAAGCCCAAACGGGGTGGGTTCGTCGTCTTGCTCTATAATTAAGGTTATTTTACCGTTAATTATCGGCATTAATGCGCGCATGGATTTTGATAAAATTTCGGTGTTATCAAGCACACTTTGGCCCGTGTCGAGGGCGGCATTACAGGTAAATAATGGCTGGGTTTCGCTGCTGCCTTGGTGCACGGGTACTTGGGTGTTTGCAATGCGGCCCGCTAATTTAATCGCATCAAGATCGTATTCACTGCTTGTTAAGCCTTTACCAAACACGGGGTTGGTTAAGTAATCGAGCGTACAATAGGCGGGGTTTTCGCTGTATTCTGTTACGCCGGTTTCTAGGTTTTTAACACGACGCCCTTTAATAATGGCGGTTACATCAGGCACCCCGTTAAAGGGTGCGTCGTCGTCGATACTCCACTCTAAACGCAAGTACGTACACGCAAGGCCGTCGAGGCGGTGATCTTTGCTTGCAGGATCAAAGCCCGCCTCTTTTAAATGGGTGTCTGAGTATGTGCCAAACCCGTTTTTGTAACTTCGGGCATGCGCCCAGCGCCCGCCGTCTTTTGCGTTAAATTTTGAATCAGTGATTGAAATATCATTTAATAAAATATCGTCTATTGATTCAATGCCACCCTCACACCACACAATAATGATGTGTAATAAATCGTTTTTAACGTCGTCACCGTCGGCAGGGTTGGTGGTGTTCATAAACACAATGGTGCCCTCAGTTTTGCGGGTACCATAAATGACTTTAATGTTATTATCTGAACTGGCTTTAGTTACGTCGGTGCCGGTTTGCTGCTTAACTTGTTTTTGTTCTGGTATAAACCAGCTTACTATTTTTTTTAAAAAGCCCATTATCGCTGCCTTGTTGTGCCGCCACGATTGTTACGGTCTGTATTACTTCCACCACTTAAGGGCGAACTGCCCTCGCGACCCCACGGTATGTCGGTGATCACGGTGCCGCTAAATTCAAAGCCCATATCGTTTGGGTAATAAACGTGTTGAGATTTAAGGTTTGTTTTGCGCCCGCGCGCGGCTTCAAAGTCGGCCCAAATGGACGCGGCTTTTAGGGTCATTTTGCCCTCGTCTTTTTTTTCGGTGCCTGATTTGCCAGTGAGTTGCCCGCGCCATATTTCGGTTTTATATGCTGGTTGGTGGTCGCTGTTAAACCACACTTTGCTTATGATTACGGGGGCGTTTAACCAATTTGAGGTAAAAAAAAGCGCCGTTATGGCGCTGTCTACTGTGTTTAGGTCGAGGTTGAGTTCGCCAATTTTGGGGCTTGATTGCTGGGTTATGCTGGCTTTTGCTTGCCAAAACCCCGCGCGGTATTCAATGCCGCCGTAATGAATATGCGCACCGGCATTGGTGAGGTGCAAATCGGTTTCAAGCTCGATGGTTAATAGCTGGGCCGTGGTGTGTGGGCCTGACAATATAGTGACTAACTCGGTGGGTAAATTAATCATTAATAAACTCCACAAGTTCTATTTTTATGGGTGCTTCTTTCCCTTCACGGGCGCTTAATTGTATGTCTTGACTGTCGGATTTTAAGCGCATCGTGAATTTAACGGCGGCACCGGCTATGACGGGGTTGTTTTGCGCTACAGCGGTGCGCAAGGGCGGCGTAAAATACACCGTGCCTTGGCCCGCGCCATTACTGCTAAGCACCTGCGTAACCATGTACACTTTGCTGTGGTTAGTAAATTGTATAAAGTCGCCAGGTAATAAAAGACCCGCCTTTGCGCCAGGTAAGTTATACAAGGGGGCGCTTTGGGTGCCTTGGCTTATTGTTTCGCGCAAGCGGGCGTCGCTCATACCTGTACCCAGCGGTGGGTAGGGGTTGGCAAGTAAACACGGGGTAAATTTACCGCCCAGCGCACACATAAATGAAAATAACGCCATTACATCGGTGTATTTTAATTTTGGGGTGGTCATATCAACCCCCCATTTGTGCATATATCCAATGCGGTTAGCGGTGTCTACGCCGCCTTGGGTGGGGTCGGTTTGTGTTTCGTCAAGGCTGCGCAGGCGCGCTTGCTGGGGTAATACGTATTGTGCTGGGTAAGTAAGCATACATAGCCTTATATGGGTTGTTCTATTAGCTCTTGCATATCAATGGCAATGCGATTGCGGTTTGACTCGTACCATTGTTCAAAGCCGTGTGTGTCCATTGCGCTAATATTAAAGTTAGGTGCGATAGTGGGGGCACCTTGGCTTTGATTTTGATTGGCCATCATGGCGTACATTTCATCTATGCGCTGGGCACTTTGATTAGTGTAAACACGCTCGCCTTTATCAAGTAGCCATGTGCCTTCGTTTGGTATGGCATCAATACCGCTGTGCGCCATACCGGCCATGCCTGCTGAAATACCGCCAATCGCGGTGGCCATAGGTTGCGCGACGGCCAACGCGGCGCCCATTGCGCCAGGTGCTAAAATAGGCCCCACCATTGGGATTGCGGCAGTGGCGGCAAATGCGTTTAAACCTGCCGTTAGCGCCATAGCTTGGGCACTGGTTGCCATAGTTGTACCGGCGCTAACTGCCGAGGTTTTATTAAGCAGTTTTTCAACGGCCCACAATGCCAAACGCTTTGCGCCCATTTCAGCAAGGGCGGCAATGGTGGATTTAACCACGCCTTGCATTACGCTTTTCATTGAGTCGCTAAAGCTTTGCTGGGTCATTACTGCATTAGCCACCGACTCACCTATGCCTTGGGTAAAGCGGTCAAAGGTATTGCCCCACATAGCATCAAAGTCGGTGCTGGTTTGGGCCGCTTGCGCGCGCAACTGCTCTAAAAAGGTTTGGTTTTGCTCTGTTCGCTGGGCGTTAAATTCTTCGTTGGCTTGCAGCGACAGCATGCGGTATTCATCTTCGGTTATTTTTTTAGCTTCAAGGGCTAATCGCCATTCTTCTAATTGCACACCGAGTTGTGCGCGTTCTTCGCTCCAATCGTTTTCGCGCATGAGCTTTTTAACAGCAAAGTATTCTTGTGCTTGCTCTATTTGCGCTTGGTATGGATTGGTTTGTTCTTCGTTTGTTGGTGTGCCCCCTTCGCTACCTTGAGCAACCGGCGGGTTGTAATTGAGTGTGCTTACGTATGTTTGCGCGAGCCCCTCAAAACGGGCTTTGGCGTCGGCATACCACTGCTCTAAATTATCTGACGGGATAGGCTCCATCATTAAATTATGTAAGGCGGTGGTTGATTGCTGCGCGGCTTTGTACGCGGCGGCGGTTTCGTCTTTGTCGAATAATTGCGGGGCGTCAAAGTTACTTAACGAGGCTAAGCTTTGTGCCATTTTTGCGGCGTCGTCGTTAAAAAACCCAGCGGCATCGAGCGCTTGCTGAATTGGGTAAACAACGGTTTTTATAATGTGTTGGCCCAATGACGTCATGCCGCTAAGCATGGCGTTTGCCCCTTCCATTACCAGTAAACGCAGGCCGTTAAAGCTTACTTTTAAGCTTTGCCAAATTACTTGTATACCGCGCCAGGCATTACCGACAAACCCCGCACCTTTTACCATGGTGCCGACTGCATCGGCGGCATAGCGGCCCATGCCACCGGCTTGTTTAGCGTTTTCTAAAAACAAATCAGCGAGCGAGCCGATCACGGGCGCGGCCTCCGTGGCGAGGTTTTGGCTAAAACTGCTGAATACGGATTCGGCGCGGGTAATTGAATCGTTGGCTATTTCAACTTTGTTGGCGTCGATACGATCTAGGCTTATGCCAAGGGCTTTGGCTTCATCTTGCATGGCAGCAAGGCCCGCGCTCCCCCCTTCTAGCACTTTAAGCATGCCAATACCTGACTTGCCAAACAGTTCGTACGCTATGCGGGTGCGCTCGGATTGGCTTTCTATGCCGACAAGGGCGTCGGCCATGACGCCTAATTGCTGGTCAGGCTTTAATTTATTTAGGTCTTGGGCGTTTATTTGTAACGCTTTTAGGGTGTCGGCCAGTGGGCCGGTGCCTTTAAAGGCGGCATCGGCTGTGCGGCGCGTCATGTTTTCTAAGCTTTTATCAAGCTCTTTATTGGTAACACCTGATAACGCGGCGGCGTGGCGCAATTCAGTTAATGCGCTGGTTTGTATGCCGATACTGTCGGCAAACTTGGCGGTTTGATCAATCGCGGCCGCTTGTTGTTTATAAATACCCAGCAATGCACCCACCACAACGCCACCGGCGAGCACACCCGCTTTAGCGTAGGTGTTCATATTACTGCGGGCATTTTTAGCAAAACTGCTTACACTTTTACCCGCTTTGGTTAGCTCTTTTCGTAACGTGGCGCTGTTA
>TARA_B110000211_G_scaffold234234_1_pt1 | contig 12813 bp, 15 predicted proteins | sample TARA_B110000211 | Tara Oceans TARA_B110000211 (sample SAMEA4397516) | marine metagenome | biome: Polar Biome; feature: [DCM] deep chlorophyll maximum layer (ENVO:01000326); material: water (ENVO:00002006), including particulate matter (ENVO:01000060) such as... | depth 30 m
CGATGTGGAAGAGGGTGAAGATGATCAGCGCCTTGCCATTCAATTGAGCTATGGCTTCTAGGAGAGACCACTATGAAACAACTTATAAATCGCACTCCTTTATCACCAGCTTCCTGGTCGATCCTGTTTTTATTGATGTTTAGCGCATCTTGGGTAAGCGCTGAACCCTCACCGATCAACGGCGCGGAAGTGTTCAACAACAATTGTGCCCGATGCCATAACGCACGTTCACTTGATGAATTTTCATTGCAAGAGTGGGCCGTCATTATGCCGCACATGCGTGAAAAAGCGCACTTAACTGGCAAAGAAACCGATGCCGTGATGGCGTTCATTACTCTCGTGAAAAAGGGTGAGACCAAAAGCGCTAGCGCTAAAGAGGGAGCCCACGTTTTAAATGGTGAAGCACTGTTCAACAAATACAGTTGCCAGGGTTGCCACAGTGTTAACGGGAAAGGTGGGACAGTGGGGCCTGCTTTGGACACGACAATAGCGGATAAAGGAAAAACGTTTTTTCTTCAGAAATTAAAAAACCCTCAATTTAATAATCCGGCCTCGCCGATGCCAAAAATGCCGTTATCGGATGAAGAGATTGAAGCCTTGGCTGATTATCTATCAACATTTTAATTCACTTAATTAACGAAAAAAATACAGGAATAAGCATCATGAAAAAACACATTAACCATTTCGCCATTCTGTCATTGACCACGTTGGCTGTAGGGTACGCTTCGCTGGCGTTTGCTGAAGACAAAGCAACGCATAAGCACCATAAAGCCACCATGCCGGAAGCGACGCACCAGCAATACATGGAAAAACAGAAAAACGAAGCAGCACCGAGTGATAGCGACAAGCAAACGGTCAGCAAACACTCCATGCGCAATGGTGTTCAGATGCAAGGGAAAACCCATCGTGAACACGCTAACCGTGAAAAACAAGAGGACCTTGTCGATGCAAGCAAAGAAAAAAAGAGCCATAAACACCACAAAATGACTATGGAGGGTGAAAAGCATAATCAATAAGGCTTGACCTGTGTGTTGGACACAGGTTTATCGTGAATGGTAACGATTAGACCTAGGTTTAACACTTGGGTCTAAGCTGAAATATTTGGATTAAACAGGTGACGTCATGCGAGTCAAAGATTTAGCCAAGATGCTTAAGGTCAGCGCTGAAACGGTGCGGTTCTATACCCGGAAGGGCTATTTGTCGCCGACCAAGAGCCCAGCGAACGGCTACAAAGAGTATGGCCCTAAAGATCAGGCTCGTATGCGTTTTATTTTGAGCGCGAGGGCACTCGGTTTTACGGTCAATGATATCGGCGAAATATTGGCGGTGGCGGATAAACAAAACGCGCCTTGCCCAGTAGTGAGAATGCTGATTGAGCAACGCCTGATGGAAACCGAAGCGCAATTTAAAGCCACCGAAGAACTCCGTAATCGTATGCGCACCGCTGTGCGCGAGTGGAGTGGTTTGCCGGATGAAGAACCCACCGGACATATGATTTGCCATTTGATTGAAAACTTTACCAAAAACACCACAGGAGGCGAACGCAATGAGTGAATCCACTTTTACTGACAGTCATTGTCATTCCGAACACCCAGAAAAACCAAGCGCGGCACAACCAGTGAGCTCCGCTGTTACAGAACTCATTATCGACGGTGCGGGATGTGCTAGTTGTGTCGGCAAAATCGAAGGTGCGCTCAAAGCGGTATCCGGGGTGCAGCAGGCTGAAATGAACTTTGCGCAACGTACCGTCAGTGTTTCAGGTACGGCACCCAATGAGGCATTGATTCAGGCAGTAGAGCGCGCGGGGTACAACGCCAAGGTCAGTTCCGCCGAGTCAGATAGTGATGAACTAGACGAAAAAGAACAAGCCGATCTTGCGTACTACAAAAAGTTGATGCGAGAGACCTGGATTGCCTTGGCTCTGGGTGCGCCGTTGATGGCCTATGCGCTGATCACCGGCGAGATGAGTGTCAATACCACGACTGAGCGAATCGTGTGGCTGATCATCGGTATTCTGACGCTAGGCGTCCTACTCGCCAGCGGACGTCACTTCTTCGTCGGTGCTTGGAAGTCATTTCTCAATCACTCCGCGAACATGGATACATTGATTGCGTTGGGTACTGGCACAGCGTGGCTGTATTCCATGGTGGTGGTGTTTTTTCCGGAAGCGGTGCCAGCGCAAGCCCGGCACGTCTATTTTGAAGCCACCGCCATCATTATCGGCTTGATAGATTTAGGCCTGGCACTAGAGATAAAAGCGAGAGGCCGTACCAGTGAAGCCATTAAGCGTTTGATCGGCTTACAGGCGAAAACAGCGCGCGTCATTCGTGACGATAAAGAAATGGATTTGCCCATTGAGCACGTGCTGCTGGATGACCTAGTGCGCGTCCGCCCCGGCGAAAAAATCCCCGTCGACGGCGAGGTGGCCGAGGGACACACTGCCATTGATGAGTCCATGCTGACGGGTGAGCCCATGCCCGTGGAAAAAGCTAAGGGTGATGAAGTGGTCGCTGGCACACTCAATAAAACCGGCAGTATTGTATTTAGGGCGACCCGGGTAGGAAAAGACACCGCGTTGGCACAGATCATCAATATGGTGAAGCGCGCCCAAAATTCCAAGCCACCGATTGGCCGATTAGCCGATGTTATTTCAGCGTTTTTTGTGCCGGTCGTCATGATTACTGCTGTCATCAGTGCCTTAGCCTGGCTCAATTTCGGCCCAACGCCAGCCATCGCTTTTGCCATCGTGTCGGCAACCACGGTACTCATTATCGCCTGCCCTTGTGCTTTGGGATTAGCGACGCCCATGTCGGTGATGGTCGGTGTAGGTAAAGCGGCGGAGGCCGGAGTATTAATTCGTAATGGCGAAGCCTTGCAAACCGCTTCCAAAATTACCGCCATGATTCTCGATAAGACCGGCACGATTACCCTGGGCTCACCGAAGGTAACCGATGTTGTCGTCGTGAGTGGGCGAACGGAGCACGAAGTGCTGCAATTAGCCGCCAGTGTTGAAGCGGGTTCGGAACACCCATTAGCGCTGGCCATTATGGAAACCGCACAAGAAAAAGCGATCGAGTTAAGTAAAGCGTCGTCCTTTAACGCGATTACCGCAAGAGGTGTCGAGGCTGAAGTCGACGGTCGTCGTGTGTTATTTGGTAATGAAAAGCTAATGTATGAACGAGACGTCACGTTGAATGTGGCGGGAGACGATTTTGTTCAAAAGGCACAGTCGTTGGCGGCTGACGCGAAAACGCCCATGTACTTCGCAATTGATGGCAAGTTGGCTGGCATTATCGCGGTCGCCGATCCCATCAAAGAAGACTCCATCTCGGCAATTCAGCGACTACAGAAAAACGGTATTCGCGTCATCATGCTCACGGGGGATAACCGCGATACCGCCAACGCTGTAGCGAAAAAGGTGGGTATCACAGAATTTGTGGCCGAAGTGTTGCCGGAGGATAAAGCCAAGAAAGTACAAGAGCTTCAAATGGCCGGGGAAGTCGTGGGCATGACGGGGGACGGTATCAATGATGCCCCAGCGTTGGCCTTAGCCAATGTGGGATTTGCCATCGGCACTGGCACTGACGTCGCCATTGAAAGTGCTGATATCACGCTGATGCGGGGTTCACTTCATGGGCTGGCGGATGCCATTGCTGTGAGTAAAGCCACACTGAGAAACATCAAGCAAAACTTGTTCGGCGCCTTTGTCTATAACGTCGCCGGTGTGCCGGTAGCGGCCGGTATTCTCTATCCCGTGCTTGGCATTCTGATGAACCCGGTTATTGCTGGGGCGGCCATGGCGTTCTCGTCACTCACGGTCGTGAGCAACGCCAATCGATTGCGTTTATTTAAAGCCCAAGAACACTAATACACAGCAACACTGAGGAGCGTTCAGATGTTAATAATCAATATAGCCGGCGTGATTTTAATTGCGCTTATTATTTGGTGGTTTTGGTTGTACAAACCCAAAGCAGAACAGGTGGGTAATGAGGATTTGGTAGTTGTTGTCGAAAACGGCGTGTATAAGCCGTCTCATATTTTGATGGATGGTAACGATACGCATGACATAACGTTTTTACGCAAAGATGCTTCACCTTGTGCGGAAACACTCTTGATTCCAGAGTTAGAAATCAGCGAAACCTTACCGCTCAACAAGCCAACAAAAATCCAGATCCCACCATTAAGTACAGGGGAATACGCCTTTCATTGTCAAATGCAAATGTACAAAGGCACGATCAAGGTGGAAGGAGGCCCATCATGAGTCTATGCAAAGTCGTCGCGATTTTCGATAGTTTCAATGAAAACCACTTTTTAGGGGGCAATCATGCGAATTAACTCTGTAAAACTTGCAACCGTCACGGCAGTTTATGTGGCCGCGGTGTGGGTGTTGTGTTCCGTTGCTATTGTCGTTGCCCCGAACGCGTTGCGCACGATATCGGGGGCCATGGTGCATCTCGACCTTTCTCAGTGGTCTTGGGATATGGCGTTGGATACTTTTGTTGTAGGCCTGTTGGCCTGGACACTTTTTTCATGGGTGACGGTGTGGAGCATCGTGACTGTTTATCAACGTTTGCTTGGAGGGTCAACTTATGAGTGATCAAAAACAATCTTTCTGGATGAGCCCTAAGGGCTTCGCTGCGATGGGGCTTATTGCCTCAGTGTCTTATTTTGTACTAATGGAGCATCGTCAGCACTTCTTTCAGTGGTTACCGTTTCTCATCATCTTGTTGTGTCCGCTGATGCATATATTTATGCATGGTGGACATGGCCATGGCGGACACAGTGGCCATGGGGATCATGACGAAAATTCGGAAAATGAATCGGAAGCATACAAGCGTGGCCTAAAAGATGGCCAGAAAAATTCCAACCAACATCATTCACATTAGGAGGTGGGTTATGCACGGCGACTCTTCTTACGGCCTATGGGTTTTAGTCATTTTAAACTCGGCCATTTTTATTTTTTTCGCGTTTAGTTTTGTAAAACCAAAAACGAAAACGGACTGGCGGAGCCTTACCGCATTTTCTGCTTTTATCGTAGCGTTATTCACAGAAATGTATGGATTCCCACTGACCATTTATTTTTTATCCGGGTGGCTGGCAGAAAATTATCCTGGCGTGGATTTTCTAGCGCATGAGAACGGCCATCTTCTCCATACACTGTTTGGATTTGAGGGGAATGCGCATTTTGATCCACTGCATATTGCCAGCAATGTGCTTATTTTCCTGGGATTCATTTTGCTTTCCTCGGCGTGGTCGGTCTTACACAAAGCCCAACAGACGCGGTCACTGGCATCTACCGGCTGGTACGCGCGCTGCCGTCACCCGCAATACATCGCATTTATCATGATTATGTTTGGATTTCTATTGCAGTGGCCGACGATTCCAACGGTTGTCATGTTCCCAATACTTGTCGTGGTGTATGTGCGCTTGGCTAAGCGCGAAGAGGCTATTGCGCTCAATGAATTTGGTGATGAGTATCGCGCGTACATGCAAGTGACGCCAGCTTGGCTGCCAAAATTTAACAGCGAAAAAATTAAAACAGCTTGAGGAGATAACATGAAATTTATTACAACTTTTTCGTTAGCCTTATTGGTTAGCGCTTATACCTACGCACAAGGTGGTCATTTGCATGGAGACAGCTCAATTGACGAACACAATCAAGCGCATGCTATGCAATGCGGAATGATGGAGAAGATGAGTCATGAACAGAAAGTGGCGATGCAGCAGCGTATGAAGAAAATGAAGTTAACGATGAAAAAAATACAGTCAGAAAAAGACGTAAAAAAACGCGAAGTATTGATGCAAGAACAAATGGCTGACATGCAAACGTGTATGGGCATGATGGAAAAAATGATGGGCGAGTCGCCCATGGCTCACGAACATAAGGGAAGCTGACCTGAGTAATTAATTTTATCTTATGTGCAGCAAGACTATAAATGTCAGGCTGAGACAAAATGAATAAACGAGGAGTTTCATTATGAGTAATAAAGAGCATCGGCTCGGTGTGTCCGAGGTTAATCTCGTTGTGCGTCATCTGAAATTAGAAACGGCCGAAAACGATAGCGTTGCCAAAGCCGTGGCTGACATTGATGAAATATACGGCCTTGATTCCGTGTCCTTTGATGAAAAATCACATGTGCTGAATGTTGCCTATGATGCGACACGTATTTGCATTGATTGTGTCGAGGAAGTACTCGAGAAATATCAGGTACAGATTAGTCATGATTGGTGGACGCACTTTAAAGAAGGCTATTACCGCTTTGTGGATGACAACATTAAAGAGAACGCCAAAACGGAACCATGGAGCTGTCATGGCAACGTGAACCAAGCACCGAAGCGAAAAAAATAGAGCGTCGATGCGGGAGGGGAATACATGTTAGATCATTTTACTCACACGCCACGTGTTGCCTATCTCTCAATGGAGATCGCCTTTCACGAAGACTTGCCCACCTACTCGGGGGGCTTGGGTGTGCTCGCAGGTGATTCGATGCTGTCAGCCGCGGATTTGGATTTACCGATGGTCGGCGTCACGCTGGTCAGTCGTGAAGGCTATTTTCGTCAGCATCTTGATTTGCACGGTAGGCAAACGGAATCACCCGAAACGTGGGAGCCTTCTGAGCATGCAACTGTGCCCATGGATAGCCATGGACTGTTAGTAGCCTTAAAACGCACTGCATAGGCCTCTGAACAATGTTTTTGTGAGCCCAATAAAAAGCAGGGTATGCTAGACCCCCTTTACTAATTCACATACTTGTAAGTATTCGATATAGCGTATATAAGCCTGTAAACTAGTACCTCCTTAAGATCGCAGGTTTTACTATGGCCATCCCACAAACCAAACCTATTGCTTTATATCCCGCGTTCTCTGAACTCAAATCTTTGGATTTTGGCGAATATATAGACCTCAAGCAGTTTCTGGAGTCTGGCGAGTCCTGGTGGCAAAACCATTGGGTTTGGGGCCGTGAATTCCTCAGTTATGTTGGGCGCAACAAATCCGCACACACGTTTACACGGTTCAGAAATGAAACCGAACGTTTTTTACTGTGGGTTTTTCTGTTTAAGACCAAGCCTATGGAGCAATTGCGTAAAGCCGACATATTGGAATACGCTGATTTTTGCTGGCAGCCGCCGGTGGCCTGGATTTGTAATGCGAATCACGAAAAATTTGTTTTTCGCAACGGGCATTACACGCAGAATCCTTTATGGGCGCCATTCAAGCTCCAGCTACCCAAAAAAACGCTGGAAGAACAGCTTCCGGACAAAAAGAAGTACAAGCCCTCTCAGCAAACGCTCATGGCAACGTTCACTGCCATTATTGCGTTCTACAAGTACCTGATGAACGAAGAGTATCTTTATGGAAATCCAGCTCAAATAGCCAAGCCAGACTGCCGTCATTTCATAAAAGACGCACAAGTTAAGGAAGTCAGACGCTTATCTGAATCTCAGTGGCAATATGTGTTTAATGTTGCGCTGGAATTGGCCGATCAGGACAGGACTTACGAGCGCAGCCTGTTCGTGATTACCGCCATGAAAACCCTGTTTTTGCGAGTTTCAGAGCTGTCTGAACGGCCAAACTGGACACCGGTGATGAGCCATTTTTGGCAGGATTCCGATGGCAACTGGTGGCTAAAGATATTTGGTAAAGGCCGAAAGTTACGGGATATTACGGTGCCCAACAGTTTTATGGATTATCTCAAAAGATACCGACAGTTTCGGGGCCTGAGCCCCTTGCCGTCATCAGGTGAAAATCATCCCATTGTAGAAAAGATTCGCGGTCAAGGTGGAATGACGTCCAGACAGCTAATTCGAATCGTCCAACACGTTTTCGATATGGCTTACGACAAAATGAAGCAAGCTGAGGGTGAAGACAATGCGCGTAAATTAAAGGAGGCCTCATCGCACTGGTTAAGACACACCGGTGCCAGCATGGAGGTTGAACGCGGTCGCGCGCTGAAAGATCTATCAGAAGATCTAGGGCATTCAAGCATGGCAACGACCGATACTGTCTATGTACAAACCGAAAATCGCGTTCGCGCCGAAAGTGGGAAAAACAGGAAAGTAAACTAGTGACTTGCTGCTCTCAAGCTCTGTCGACGCGCATGTTAGCCAATCCGCCCACGCAATTCAAAGCCCACCGCAACTGATCCCATCTCATTCCTAACGACCGCGCTTAGGTCATATACATTTCAAGCTTCAAAAACCAAAGCTTTCAATCAGCTACCGCTAAACAATTGACGATGTCACCTTAATGACCAGATTTGGAGACGAGAACACCCAAATGAATACAGACTGCTTTTTCCCAGTATCATTCGTTCTAAAATTGTATGAAATATTTTTAAAAAGAATGGCTAAGTCCAGCTTGTCAGACTTAAAAATAAGCAGATACACAAATAATGCACAGATATGGTGCGCTTTTTGGATCATACAATCCAAAATTTGCACAAAAATGGGGCTAAAGGCGGGTGCGAGAAGAAAAACCAACAACAGAATGTTATCAGACGCTTTCGAGCGCGTACGACTATTTTAACAGCGAGTTGTTCGCCGGGCAATTGCCTGATGTCATCATCACATTTCACCGACAGCGCAAAGTGATGGGCTATGCCTCCATCGGCCGGTGGGTCAACGAAAAGCGCCAGTATGTTGATGAGCTAGCCGTCAACCCTGAATACTTCGCAAAATACCCACTGATAGAAATTTGCCAAACCCTATGTCATGAGATGGCGCACATCTGGCAGGCTCACTATGGTTCACCAGGACGACGGGGTTACCATAACGCCCAATGGGCCAAAAAGATGGTGCAAATAGGGTTGATCCCATCATCCACTGGGAAGCCTGGCGCAGAATACGGGCGAATGGATGATGGACTATGTCTTACTTGAAGGCCCATTTCACAACGCCTGTAAAGAGCTCCTCAAAAAGGGTTATCGTCTTCCCTGGGTCGACCGCTACCCTGTCTATCGCCTGGAGCTACCTATTACCGCATACGATGACAAAGGCTCCGAATACGAACTGACCGAGAATTTAAACCCCAGACCAACTGCGGCAATCGCGGCCATGCGAGCTGAGAAAGACGCTTCGGCAGTTATGACTGAGCAGTCATTAAGCGAACGGGGGCTTGGCTGCGAGCATGAAGTAGTTAACCGGTTTTATGATGACGACAATCTCAGCGAGCTGATCACTTCAAAGCCAAAACCGCGATCAGGACGCATTAAATATGCGTGCAAAACATGTCATATACAGCTTTGGGGCAAGCCTGGATTGAACGTAGTTTGTGGAGACTGTAACAAAAAACTAAGTGAGGTAATTTAGAACTTGGGATAGGGGTTTTCAGAAAAGATAATAACACTCCCTACCATTGAGTAACATTAGGAGTGTTCAATGTACACTAAAAAGATCAGTTCCACCGATAAAGAGTTCCACGATAATCCACCGCAATTCAAAGCTGTAGACCGCAAGCGTTTTTTCTACGTCGAATCTCACTTCAAACAGCTAATCTCGCAGAACGTTCGTGGGCATCCAATATTGTTTACTGCATCGTCGCCTATGGCTACTTCAAAGCCACAGGTCAATTTTTTAATTCTGCGATCCAGGAAGATATTGACTATGTAGCAGGCCGACTGAAGCTCAAGCAAAGTTTTCGCTGGCAAAGCTACAATACAAGCACCAGAAATCGCCATAGAGAAATGATTCTTGATGCTCTGGGTTTTAAGCCATTTAATCAAACCACCATTCAACCACTGTTGCCACTGATAAGAACGGACGCACGCTCTCAGAAAAATCCCGATAAATGCTTTATTTCCGTCTGCGAATGGCTCTTTGAACACAAAGTCGAGACACCCGATTATAAAACAATTTGTGACACGGTCGAGTCGGTCTATAAAACGCACATGGACCAACAGATTGCCGTTGTTAAAAATAAACTCTCGAACGATGGTGCTCAAAAACTCGATGCGTTATTTTCAAAAGGAAAAGATACTTATGATGAGATGGAAACCTACAGAATTACGTTGCTGAAGAAACTCAATCAGTCAACCAAGACGTCTAAAATACGCGAGAATGTCGTGATATATGATACGCTCAAGCCGCTCTATGATATTGCACTTCCAATAGTAAGCGAGCTGGATTTTACAAAAGACGGACTTAAACGCTACGCATTATCCGTTCATCGGCGGCAGGTTTTTCAGATCAATCGCTTGAAAGATCATGACCGCCACCTTCACCTTGTCATTTTTATCACTCATCAATTTCAACAGCTGGTCGATATTCTGGTCGAAACGTTTTTGGCCTCGGTGAAAACGGCAGTGAACAAGGCCGAGAATCTTGCCAAAGAAGAATACTACAAGCAACGCCAAGAGCAATCTGGCCATACGCAAGCGTTAGTAAAGGATACTGTTGATTTAGTATCGTTGGTGGAAAAGCTTAAAGAAACGCTGAACAACCCTATTCTGAGTGATTCAGAGAAAGTCTAAAAAGCGATTCGCTTGATAAGCCCGTCAAAAATATCCACGGAAAACGTAAACTCTCATGTAAAAGATGTCCAGGAGGATGTGGATAAAATCAGCGGGCAGGCTCTTGAAATGCTTTTTTTGGAAGAAGGCGCCACGTCGCTTCAGCTCAAGTGTAGCGATATTCTTCGGCGGCTCAATTTCGATTGTGATGTAAAAAGCAACAAGCTGCTAAAAGCAATATCGCAGTACCAAGCGAAAAACGGAAAGGTGGATGATACATTCCCGGTCGGGTTTCTTACGAATTCAGAAACCGGCTACGTCGACACAAAAGACTCCTTCCGCGCAAAACTGTATCGCATTCTGCTCTATAAGCACACTGCCGCCGCCATTAAAGACGGCACACTGAGCATTGTTAACTCAAATCGTTACCGACAGCTAGAGCAGTATTTAATCTCGCGAGAATACTTTCAAAAAAAACGGGATCACATTCTAGATTTAGCGAACATGGCTGATTTTAAAGATGTTAAAAAATTGGTTGAGCGCTGGGAGCTTGAACTGGATGCACAATACAAGGAGACCAACGAGCACATACTGGAAAATATAAATGAGTATATTGAGACAGATGGTCTTGGCGGATTTAAGCTAACGTACGAACGAAATACTCGGGCTGAAGTGCTTTCAGAGATGGAAAACGACGTGGCTTTGTTTCCAGATGATCAATACATTCGTATAGCAGAAGCGCTAAGTACAGTGAATGCCGCTTCAGGGTTTCTGGATGAGTTTGAACACAACAGTATCCGATACCGCAAGCCCAGACCTGAAGATAAAAATTTCCTGGCGGGAATAATTGCGCTAGGTGAGCACTTAAGCGTGCCCAAATTATCGAAATTGGCGAGAGAAATTGAACTGGCAACTTTGGAATCCACGACCAATGGCTTTTTTACGCTTGAGAATTTGAGACGAGCAAACGATGCCGTTATCCGTTTCGTCAATCAGCTTCCACTGGCCAAAGTATTCATTGGAGACTACGGCTTGCAGACATCGAGCGATGGTCAGAAATGGACCGTCGCATATGAATCACTCAATGCAAATAAGTCATTTAAATATGGCGGTCGTGACCCCGTTGTATCGGCCTATACGTTCATAGATATCCGAGGCATGTTCCCTTACTCAATGGTGATCAGTGGCGCCGAATTTGAAGCGCACTATATGGTGGATGGGTTATTGAAAAATGATGTAGTGAAATCAGACCTTCACTCCACTGACTCTCACGGATACACGGAAGCCATATTTGGTCTTACGCATCTATTGAAATTCTCCTTTGGGCCCCGCATAAAAAATCCCGGCAAAAGAGTTTTATACTCCTTCAAAACCCCCTCTTTCTATAAGAAAAAAAGCTATCCGATCTTTCCAAAGGAGCGGATTAATAAAGATAAAATTATTGATAATTGGGAAGATATTCTTCGTCTATGCGCATCAATCAAGCTAGGTGAAGTTACGGCGTCTCAAATCTTCAAGCGATTGAACTCATACTCAAAAAACAATCCTCTTTACGAAGCACTAAAAGCATTTGGAGGTATTCCAAAAACGTTGTTCTTGCTCCGGTATGCCGACGACGTGGGTGTGCGAAAAGCCATCCACCGCCAGTTAAATAAAGGTGAGGCAGGTAATAAACTTGATCGAGCGCTGGCCATTGGACGATCAGATTATGTGCAGACAATTAAAGAAGATCAGGAGATCGCAGAGACCTGCAAGTGACTACTTAAAAATGTCATCGTTTGCTGGAATTTTATGTATCTCTCCAAACGTCTGTCAGAAGCCAAAACAGATGTTGAGTATTCCATGCTACTAAAGAAGATTAAGGCGTCGTCTATGCTGGCTTGGGAACATTTTGTCTTTCATGGCGAATTTGATTTTTCTCAGAACTCGCTAAAAGACTCTCAACATATAGACCTACAAAAAATCCTTGATCCAGACCTGATCAAAGAATAGTCGATTATCGCCGTTTTACGGGAGAGTGGTCATCACTCTCCTAGTTTTCCCAAATTTAACATCGATTTTCAGCATTGTTCTGGGAAAAGGAATATCACATAACTTATTGTATTTATTAGTTATTTACGACAACCTATGGTTGTTTTTCGAGTTTTGTTTAGGATTTCCCCAACTACTGCCACAGGAAGAAGAGAGCCTGCATTAGAGATTTTCTGGCTTCTAAATACTCTTTGTATTCGTTGCAATTTAGGAAAGGTCTAGCGGCCAATTATGCTTACCTATGTAAGCATAAAGTGACCAAAACGGCCAAGTTATGGTTTCAATACCATAAATTAAATCTCGTAGTAAAAATGGTGGGCCTTCCCAGACTTGA
>TARA_B110000211_G_scaffold234820_1_pt1 | contig 12782 bp, 8 predicted proteins | sample TARA_B110000211 | Tara Oceans TARA_B110000211 (sample SAMEA4397516) | marine metagenome | biome: Polar Biome; feature: [DCM] deep chlorophyll maximum layer (ENVO:01000326); material: water (ENVO:00002006), including particulate matter (ENVO:01000060) such as... | depth 30 m
AGCACCTGAAGCTAGCGCGTCTACCATTCCGCCATCTGGGCTGATTTTTGTCTAAAAATGCTATTCTTACTGAGGGGGTGGGTCAAGTGTGAAACGAGCGATTAATGGGTGTTGGTATTGTTGATGTAGCTTATTAAACAATTTGTGCAGCTGAGCTCATAATTGAATTTCAAATCTAGCAAAAAATCTTATAGACTTGTTATAAATTAATAGTAACCGTATCTCAGTTTTTAAAATACTTTTGAGGATCTATTTTATGTCTAAACTTGTAACAATTTACGGTGGATCAGGTTTTGTCGGCCGGTATTTAGCACGGCGTATGGCTAAAGAGGGTTGGCGCGTACGAATCGCGGTTAGGCGGCCTAATGAAGCGTTATTCGTCAAGCCTTATGGAGTTGTGGGTCAAGTTGAACCAATTTTCTGTAACATTAGAGATGACCAATCAGTTGCGCACGCGTTGCGCGGAGCTGACGTAGTTGTCAATTGTGTGGGTATTCTGCAGGAAAAAGCAAAAAATACATTTAATTCGGTACAAAATGAAGGCGCTGAGCGCATTGCGCGGCTTGCTGCATCTGAGGGCGTCGTCCGTATGGTACATGTCTCGGCTTTAGGAGCTGATTTTAATAGCCCAAGTGTTTACTCTAGATCAAAGGCTGCGGGCGAGGCTGGAGTTTTGAAATACATGCCTAATGCGATGATTTTGCGTCCATCAATAGTTTTTGGTGCTGAGGATCAATTTTTTAATAGGTTTGCGAGCATGGCACGATTTGGTCCAATTCTACCAATAGTAGGGGCGGAAACGCAGTTCCAACCTGTATCTGTCGAGGATGTAGCCAAGGCAGCTGTTTTGGGTATTACGGGAATTTCTGCCCCTGGCACTTATGAGCTAGCTGGGCCAGAACGCGACAGTTTTCGTGGCTTGATGTATCGAATGCTAAATATAATTCAGCGTCGTCGATTAGTTCTGGATGTACCAATCTTTGCAGCCCGTATAATGGCTGCGTCATTCGAGCTTGGTAACAAACTTACATTTGGTATTTTGCCTGTGCCTTTAACTAGTGATCAGGTGAAGAGCCTCAGTATTGACAATATTCCCAGTGGTGAATTCCTAGGTTTTGAAGAACTGGGGATTGAACCTGCTTCAATGGGGAGCATTCTTCCTGAATACCTTTGGCCTTTTCGTGTGTCTGGTCAATTTGCAGATATAAAGGCATCTGCAAAAAATTTAAAACCCTAGCACGTTGGTATAGCCCAGGACTATTAACACCAAACCAAGAAAAACACGATACACCACATACGGAGTGTAACTTATAGTGTTAAGGAGTCGCATCATTAGGCTAAGCGCCAGAAGTGCTGAAACAAAGCTAAATAATATTACAATGCTGATATCCCGCAGTGGTACATGTCCTCCTATCAGATCAAAACTTGTTAGACTTCCAGATGCTACGATAGTGGGAATTGACATTAACATAGAAATTCGAGCTGCTTCTTTACGCGTAAAACCAGCCCATAATGCACCCGTTATAGTAATTCCTGAGCGCGAAGTACCAGGGATCAGGGCAATCGCTTGCCATAGCCCCAACTTTATTGCGTCTGGCAATGTCAAAGTTTTCAACTCGCGGTGCAACGTTGTGCGTTGATCTACAAAATATAATAAGAGACCGAAAATAAGCATGGCCCAACCAATCACGCTGATAGAACGCATAGTTTCAGATAGTCCGGTCACTTTGAGGATGGCCCCCACACAAATCACTGGTATTGTCGCAAAGGTAAGTGCAATGAGCAGGCGCGCAGCAGGACTGGTAAATTGACCTCTCAAGACTTTTGGTACAGCTTTTAAGACTTGTTTTACATCTATCCAGAAATAAATAATTACAGCAAACAGCGTTCCAATATGGGCAGCCACATCAATGAGGGCCCCTTGATCGCCTAGTTTTGTTAAACTCGGGAGTAAAATGAGGTGTCCGGAAGATGAAACTGGTAGAAATTCAGTGATACCTTGAATCAGAGCAATTAAAACTAAGTGATAAAATGGCATTGTGTGAAAACCTCAGATATTTTTTCGTTACATTATACTTATATTTTTATACTACCATCTAAGATTAATGTCCGGATCGGCCATAAAAAAAGTAAAATTTTAAAAAAATATATAGTAATTAAAATATTTTTATTATAAAGGTCAATTCTCCTGACTAAAAAAAGGTAAGATTCATCAAATATAGCTGAATCTCCAAAGCGAGGTTGCAATGGCTGAAAACCCAATGTTAAAATTTGTGGATGTACCACGGTTGATGCCTGAGAAGCGGGTAGTGCCAGTTCGTACACAAGATTTTAATGAAATATATTCCGACTTTGTGGGTTCGAAAGCTGAAGAACAGGCAAGTCGATGCAGTCAATGTGGCGTACCTTATTGCCAAACACATTGTCCGCTGCATAACAATATCCCAGACTGGTTACGTCTTACTGCGGAAGGCCGTCTGCGGGAGGCTTATGAAATAAGCCAGGCTACCAATACTTTTCCGGAGATTTGTGGACGAATTTGTCCTCAAGATCGTCTCTGTGAGGGCAATTGTGTGATTGAGAAATCTGGTCATGGCACTGTTACAATAGGATCAGTTGAAAAGTACATAACTGATACCGCTTGGGATCAAGGCTGGGTAAAGCCAATTCAACCTGAAGTTGAGTTGTCCGACTCAGTTGGCATAATAGGTGCAGGTCCCGGCGGTCTTGCAGCCGCAGATGTATTGCGACGAGCAGGTGTTCAGGTGACAGTTTATGATCGATACGATCGATCTGGTGGTTTGCTGACCTATGGCATTCCTAGCTTTAAATTAGAAAAGGAAGTGGTACTCAAGCGCGTTGTCCAGCTGGAAAAAGGTGGCGTAAAAATTATAAATAATTGTAATGTGGGTGTTGATATTAGTTTTGATGATATTCGACTGAAACATGATGCTGTTATAATTGCTACGGGAGTCTACAAATCCCGGGAGTTGGAAATTTCAGGAATGGATGCTGAGGGAACTGTCAAAGCCATAGACTACTTGACTGCCAGTAATCGCAATGGGTTCGGCGATGATGTACCCAAGTTTAAAGATGGAAGCCTTAATGCGGATGGTAAAAAGGTAGTTGTTTTGGGTGGTGGAGACACAGCCATGGACTGTGTCCGTACAGCAGTTCGCCAAGGCGCTACTTCAGTCAAATGCCTTTATCGCCGTGATAAAGCAAATATGCCTGGATCTGTGCGCGAAACCCAAAATGCACAAGAAGAAGGTGTTGAATTTGTATGGCTTTCCTCGCCAAAAGAGTTTGTTGGACAACCGGTCTCTGGAGTTTCTGTTCAGAAAATGCGTCTTGGTTCAGCCGATGCTACGGGACGCCAGAGCCCTGAGGTTATTGAGGGAGCTGATTATATTGAACCGGCAGATTTAGTAATAAAAGCGCTAGGTTTTGAGGCAGAAAATTTACCAAAACTTTGGGATACCGAAGGGTTAGAGGTAACGCGTTGGGGTACGGTTAAGGCGGATTTTGAAACCGGTCAAACGAGCCTTCCAAGTGTCTTTGCAATCGGTGATATCGTGCGTGGTGCGTCACTGGTGGTTTGGGCTATCAGAGATGGACGTGATTGCGCGACGGCTATTTTGGCCAAGCTTGCAGAGCCCAAAACTATCGCTGCCGAATGACAAATGAGCCAATATTTTTAACATTATTAAAACTAGAGTGCCATGTTCAGCAAGAACATGAGTGGAGGCTAGAATGACAAAATATGATGCAAGCTGGGTTAGGGCAGAAAAAGCTAAAAGGGCCCATATGGCTCAGAACGGGCTTTACTCTGAAGCCGATGAGCATGCCAGCTGCGGTGTCGGCCTTGTTGTATCAATTGATGGCAAGCCAAGCCGAAAAGTGGTCCAGGCAGGAATTGATGCGCTAAAGGCGGTTTGGCACAGGGGGGCCGTGGATGCGGATGGGAAAACTGGCGATGGTGCTGGGATCCACGTACAAATACCTGTTCCGTTTTTTTACGACCAAATCGAACGAACTGGCCATAACCCGCGAATGGAAGAGCTGATGGCTGTGGGCCAAGTATTTTTACCTCGTACTGATTTTGGTGCACAAGAAACCTGCCGAACCATTGTTGAGACCGAAGTACTACGAATGGGTTACTATATTTATGGCTGGCGCCATGTCCCAGTGAATGTGGGATGTTTGGGAGATAAGGCTAATGCAACTAGGCCAGAGATTGAACAAATTTTAATATCCAATTCCAAGGGTGTGGAAGAAGAAATATTTGAGCGTGACCTTTATGTAATTCGACGTCGAATTGAGAAATCTGCTTCAGCGGCTGGCATCAGTGAGCTATATTTGGCTAGTTTATCCTGTCGTTCAATAATCTATAAAGGCATGTTTCTCGCGCAGGATGTATCTGAGTTTTATCCTGATCTTAAAGATAATCGCTTCGAGTCGGCTTTTGCGATTTATCATCAGCGGTTTTCTACTAACACCTTTCCTCAGTGGTGGTTAGCGCAGCCATTTCGAATGCTTGCGCATAATGGAGAGATAAATACTCTGAAGGGCAATACCAATTGGATGAAAAGTCATGAAATTCGCCTGTCTTCAGACGCCTTTGGCGACATGGCTGATGATATTAAACCAATTATAGCGAGTGGTTCTTCAGATTCAGCAGCTTTGGACTCTGCTTTTGAAATGCTGGTACGTGCAGGACGAAATGCGCCCATGGCAAAGACTATTCTGATACCAGAGAGTTGGTCAAAACAGGCTGTAGATTTGCCAAAACCTTGGATCGACATGTACTCTTATTGTAATTCTGTGATGGAGCCATGGGATGGGCCTGCTGCTTTGGCGATGACAGATGGTCGATGGGTTTGTGCTGGCTTGGATCGCAACGGATTAAGACCCATGCGGTATGTTGTGACTGGTGATGACCTTTTAATTGCCGGTTCAGAGGCTGGAATGGTCCACGTGAATGAGGCTGATGTTAAAGAAAAAGGTGCCCTTGGTCCTGGTCAACTACTAGCAGTTGATATGGCTGAAGGCCGTTTGTACCACGACACAGAAATGAAAGACTTGCTAGCTGCTAGTCAGAATTTTGGTCAGTGGGTTGAAAAAATAAATGAACTTGATTCAGATTTGGCCAAGGCAGTAGAGGCGCCAATTTTTACCGGCTCTGAATTACGCCAACGTCAGATCGCTGCGGGATATACCATTGAAGAATTAGAGCATATTCTAGTCCCTATGGCGGAAGATGGAAAAGAAACCCTAGCCTCAATGGGTGATGATACTCCTTCAGCGGTTTTAAGTGAAAAATACCGCCCGTTATCACATTTTTTCCGGCAGAACTTTAGCCAAGTTACGAACCCACCCATTGACAGTCTCCGTGAATATCGAGTGATGAGCTTAAAAACCCGGTTTGGTAACTTAAAAAACGTACTAGACGAAAGCAGCGCACAGACCGAAATCTTAGTATTGGACTCCCCATTCGTTGGTAATGTTCAATTTCAAAGACTGTTAGAAAATTTCAATGCACCAATGATGGAAATTGATTGTACATTTCCGTCAGGAGAGCCAACTGGGGCGCTACAGTCAGCACTTAACAGAATCCGTGCAGAGGCAGAAGATGCAGTACGTTCTGGGTGTGGACATTTGGTTTTGACAGATCAGAACACAAACGAAAATTTAGTTTCAATTCCAATGATTTTGGCTACCAGCGCAGTCCACTCTTGGTTAACGCGGCATGGTTTGAGAACATTTACTTCGATAAATGTCCGCTCCGCTGAGTGCATTGATCCGCATTATTTTGCAGTTCTGATAGGATGTGGTGCCACAGTGGTAAATGCTTATTTAGCAGAAGATAGTCTCGCTGATCGCATAGAACGGGGTTTATTGAATTGCACTGTTACGGAGGCAGTATCTCGATATAGAAATGCGATTGATCAAGGACTTTTGAAAATTATGGCGAAAATGGGAATTTCAGTCATTTCCTCTTATCGTGGTGGTTTGAACTTTGAAGCGGTGGGGCTCTCTCGTGCGATGTGTGCTGAGTTCTTTCCTGGCATGACTTCACGTATTTCTGGGATTGGTGTGGTTGGTATACAACGCAAAGCTGAGTCCATCCACGCAAGTGCCTTCTCAAACCCAAATGATGTCCTTCCAATAGGTGGGTTTTATAAAGCTCGTAAAACCGGTGAAAAGCATGCCTGGGAAGCCCAGACAATGCATCTCTTGCAGGCTGCCTGTACAGGGGGCAGTTATGAGATGTGGAAAAACTATTCTGCAAAACTTCGAGCCAATCCTCCCATTCATTTAAGAGATTTATTGGACATCAAGCCCTTGGGTAAAGCTATTCCAGTGGATGAAGTTGAAAGTATAACCTCGATAAGGCAACGTTTTGTGACACCTGGCATGTCTCTAGGGGCTTTGAGCCCTGAGGCACACAAAACACTTAACGTCGCCATGAATCGTATCGGTGCGAAGTCGGACAGTGGAGAAGGGGGTGAGGATCCTGCACATTTTGTACCGGAGGCAAATGGTGATAACCCATCCGCAAAGATCAAGCAGGTAGCGTCTGGACGTTTTGGTGTTACGGCAGAGTATTTAAATCATTGTGAAGAGTTAGAAATTAAAGTCGCGCAAGGGGCCAAACCGGGCGAGGGTGGGCAATTGCCTGGTATAAAAGTGACAGACCTAATTGCACGCCTACGCCACTCGACCAAGGGCGTTACTTTGATTAGTCCGCCACCACACCACGACATTTATTCAATCGAAGATTTGGCGCAGTTAATTTATGATCTCAAACAGATTAATCCACGCTGTAAAGTAACGGTTAAGTTGGTGGCGGCCTCCGGGGTAGGTACAATCGCTGCCGGCGTGGCTAAAGCTGACGCTGATGTAATTTTGATTTCAGGTCATAATGGTGGAACTGGGGCCTCTCCCGCGACATCAATTAAGTTTGCTGGCCTGCCCTGGGAGATGGGTTTGACAGAAGCTCACCAAGTTTTAGCCATGAATAATTTGCGCGAGAGAATTACATTACGTACTGACGGCGGGCTAAGAACTGGGCGCGACATTGTTATGGCGGCAATGCTTGGCGCGGAGGAATATGGAATAGGGACTGCAGCTTTGATTGCGATGGGTTGCATAATGGTACGCCAGTGCCAATCAAATACATGTCCTGTTGGTGTCTGCACTCAAGACGAAGGGCTCAGAGAGAAATTCACGGGCTCTGCGGACAAAGTGGTTAATTTAATTACATTCTACGCTCAAGAAGTACGTGAAATTTTGGCTAGTATTGGCGCTCGCTCCATGAATGACGTGATCGGGCGAGCAGATTTGCTGAGCCAAGTTTCGAGAGGCTCAGCACATCTGGATGATTTAGACCTTAATCCACTCCTAATTACCGTGGATGGCGCTGATCAGATTTCATATGATCGAAACAAACCGCGTAACCCAGTACCTGATACACTAGATGCCAAGATTGTTGTAGATGCCGCAAGGTTCTTGGAAGACGGTGAGAAAATGCAATTACAGTATGCTGTCCAAAATACTTCCCGGACTATTGGCACGCGTATTTCAAGTCACATTGTTACAAAGTTTGGCATGAAAAATAGCCTACAATCTGATCATTTGACTATAAAGTTGCAAGGGTCAGCTGGACAGGCATTAGGTGCTTTTGCCGCGCCAGGGCTCAAATTAGAAGTAGCTGGTGAGGCCAATGATTATGTCGGTAAAGGCCTGTCTGGGGGTGTTATTGTAGTGCGTCCTGCGCAAATAAGTCCATTAGTTGCGTCAGAAAATACCATTATTGGAAACACAGTTTTATATGGTGCAACAGATGGATATCTTTTTGCTGCGGGGCGTGCGGGTGAACGATTCAGCGTTAGAAATTCAGGGGCAAAAACTGTAATTGAAGGCTGTGGGTCTAACGGGTGTGAATACATGACTGGAGGCATAGCAGTCATTTTAGGTCATATTGGACCAAATTTTGGTGCTGGAATGACTGGTGGTATGGCATACCTCTATGATCCAGAGGGAAACACTGATCTGATGATGAATATGGAAACATTGGTCACTTGCCGTGTCACAGTTGCTCACTGGGAAAAGGAGCTCAAGGCTTTGGTCCAGCTTCATGCCAATGAAACTGGCTCGATTAAAGCTACAAAAATTCTGCAGCACTGGGATCAAGAAATTGAAAGCTTTGTTCAGGTATGTCCAAAGGAAATGTTGGTTCATCTACCTGAACCATTGACAGAAGATATAGCACAATCATTGCCGGCAGAATAAATTTTTAAGGATCGTGGGTCAATTGGTTGTCTAACATGAATGTTGACGATTGATGCCTGTTGTGGTGTGGCTGATTTATGGAAAATGAACCTCCTAAACAAGAAACTAGTTTATTTGGTACACCTGCAAACCCACCAGAGCCTTCAAAAATGTGGTTTATATTAGCGCTGATACGTCGCTGGGGTTTTCGCAGTATCATACTAATTATTGGTATCTTAGCCATTTGGGGCCTTATGTATAGGTGGGTAAACCCACCCACTACGTTATACATAATACAAGAAAGCTGGCGCCTTGGTGAAGTCAAACAAGACTGGGTAGATATTGAGGATGTTTCACCAGTTATGGTGCGGGCTGTAGTAGCCGCTGAAGATGCTAATTTTTGTGATCATTGGGGAATAGATAGTGCGGCGGTGCGTAAGGCCTTAAAGCAAGGGGCAATGCGAGGTGGGTCTACAATTAGTCAACAGGTTGTCAAAAACGCATTTTTATGGCCAGGTCGTAATTGGTTACGAAAGGCTATTGAAGCGTTGATGACACCCTATGTTGACTTGCTTTGGAACAAGCGTCGTATGCTGGAAATTTATTTAAACATTGCTGAATTCGATACAGGTATTTTTGGTATCCAGGCAGCTGCACAGCATCATTTTGGCGTTAACGCAAAAAACTTGAACAGGGTGCAGGCTGGACGATTAGCCGTTGTACTTCCGGACCCCAAAGGACGTAGTGCCATAGCGCCAAGTAAAAGCCTTCGAAAACGTGCTGCTTCAGTGATTGCGGGCACTGATATGATAAGGCGTGATGGTCGTTCCAAGTGTTTTGAGGATTGATAAAAACTATAAATAGTGGTTATCAAAAAAGTAGCTGAATAAAGTGATTTTTTATGAATATTTTGTATCATGTTCCATTGTCGCCATTTTGCCGCAAAGTTCGTCTCAGCTTAGCTGAAAAGAGAATTGAAGTGCAGCTAGTGGAAGAGCGGTATTGGGAACAGGATGCAGACTTTCTACGTCGTAACCCAGCTGGTAAAGTTCCAGTATTAAAAATGGATGGAAAGATTTTTACAGAATCTGCGGCAATTTGTGAATATCTCGAAGAAAAGCACCCAGAACCCAGTTTGATGCCAATTGATCCGGAAATAAAGTTTGAGGTTAGAAGGCTTGTTTGTTGGTTTGATGACAAGTTTCATCACGAGGTCACGGTAAATTTGCTATACGAACAGGTAAATCGTAAAATTCAAAATATGCATGAACAGAGGGGTTCTGGACCTATCGCGTCGAACGTGCAGGCCGGGTTGAAAGCCATCAAACTCCATCTTTATTATCTAAATTGGTTTCTGGATAACCGGCGCTGGTTGGCGGGTAACGCAATGAGCCTTGCCGATTTCGCAGCTGCAGCACAGTTATCAACAATTGACTATATTGGTCATTTGCCGCCCGAAGTATGGAACAAATATCCAGCATTGAAAAACTGGTATGCTACCATGAAATCACGCCCAGCGTTTAGGTCTATTCTCTCTGACAATGTTCCTGGTTTTCCTCAACCAAACCATTATTCTGATTTTGACTTCTGATCTCAAAGAGCGACTTCTGGCGCAGGCCCGTGCTGAGGGCTTTAGCAATGCTAGAATAACAAAACCAGACAGTATTCCAGAGGTGCCTGATCGGCTGGGCGCTTTCTTGAAATCAGGGTTTCATGGTCAGATGAAATGGTTGGAAAGTAGACAGGGCTGGAGAGGAGCACCAAAAACTCTTTGGCCGGAGGTCCAATCAGTATTAATGTTGGCGGAAAGCTATGCGCCAAAAGACGATCCACTCCAAAACCTAAAAGATCATAATATTGGTAACATTAGTGTCTATGCACGGGGTAAAGATTATCATGATGTGGTTAAAAAAAGGTTAAAGCGGTTGGCAAGTTGGCTTGTTGCTGAAGGCGGCGGCGCTGTTAAAGTTTTTGTAGATACTGCACCAGTCGCAGAAAAGCCCTTGGCCCAGGCTGCCGGATTGGGTTGGCAGGGAAAACATACCAATTTAGTTAGTAAGGAAACAGGTAATTGGATGTTTTTAGGCTCAATTTTTACAACATTGGAACTTGAACCTGATCGGGCTGAGACCGATCATTGTGGGAACTGCACTCGCTGTTTAGATATCTGCCCAACCAATGCTTTTGTTGCTCCTTATCAGATGGATGCAACGCGTTGTATTTCTTATCTGACAATCGAGCATAAAGGCCCCGTCGATAACAAACTCAGGGCTGGCATTGGTAACCGTATTTATGGTTGTGATGATTGCCTAGCTGTTTGTCCCTGGAATAAATTTGCCGTGGAGGCGTCTGATATTCGATACGCTGCAAAAGATGACTTAGCTACTCCGCGCTTACAAGATTTATTAGGTCTCACAGACAAAAGCTTTCGCGAAAAGTTTTCAGGCTCACCGATAAAACGTCTTGGGCGAGATCGCTTTGTTCGCAATGTATTATATGCGGTTGGCAATTCTCTTGAAGCTAAATATATCCCTCAGATTGAACCCTTGTTGTTGGACCATGACCCAACTATTGTTGAGGCTGCCACTTGGGCCAGACAGAAAATAGTTCTTGGTAAAAATTAACTTTTAGGTACCGAAAAAGTGAGATTTGCCCAAAGACTGTGCCAGACGGGATCGCCTTCTTTTTTCGGTTCCAGAGGTATTAACGCTACATTGTCCACCATATATTCGTATCCTGCCTGTACTGGAAAGATAGCAATTCCGTTAATATCTGTAAGATATGATGTGACTTCAACGGTTTCATCACTTCCTATTAATTTTTGAAAAAGCTCTACTTTTACGTAGCTTCGAGGTTTCCCATGCATCAAAACCTGCACGCGCATTCCCCCATTTATATCTTCAGTGAAAGGATTTTCTAAAGCTAATATTTCAATATCCAAACCAACGGCAGTATCTTTTCCACCTCCATGGCCGATTGCGATAAGCGATTTTGTATATCTCCGATAACTTTCGCTAAAGCCGGTCTTTGGTAATCCTCTTGCTTCATGAGCATTTAAAACACCATTAAAGCCTTTATGAACGACAAAGTTTTTAAACTTTTCATAGTCATTATATTTTAGTGTGTTATCGCTAGTCTCATGAACTAAAATAGCCAAGCCATCACTAAGTCCATTTGTTTGAAACGCGGGCCGATCTCCATTTCGGCCCAAAACTTTTTTTGATTTTCCAGAATGAAATATTTCATGCCGCACTGTACGGTGGTGCAAAAATGATTGACGACTTCCGCTAAAGTCTTGTCCAATGTGGAAATCAGCCACGATCGGTTGACCAGCATCTAAATTGTAATTCACTGGTGAAATCCAAAATTCATGGGCATAAACTGGTGCTAAAAATATTATGCTAACTAACAGACCTAAGGACCACTTAAACATGTTGAAATCCTTTCCCTACGCCAAGATGATGGTGTGGTATTTCTTCACAGTGTCAAGCTTTCTTATTGGGTCACTGGGATTTCCTGGGATATTGCAAGCGCATGAACTGCGGCCTGCTGTAGCCAATGTTGTAATAACTGAAACAGAAGTTGAAATAAAATTACTAGTAACTATCGAAACTATTTTAGCTGGCATCGACCTCACACAGGTCAGGGATACAGATGAAGCTCCAGAGGCTAAGTTTTACGATCGGTTGAGGTCACTCTCAGCAGATGAGTTAGCTCGATTGGTGGAGTCAGAATGGATAAATTTAGAAAAAGGAATGCTGATTGACGGTGCGGATCGTTTTAGACTTCAAAATGTCAAAGTACTTGAGGAAAAAAATGTTGATTTGCCGCGCGATACGATTATTGAAATGGTTGCCAACCTGAAATCGGGTGATGGTCCTGTTACCATTGGCTGGGTTAAAAAAAATGGTGATTTAGTAGTACGACATGGTACTGGGGATGATGCTTACGCCGCTTTTCTGGAAGGTGGGGAGATAAGTATTCCGCTGCCACGAATGGGTGCGGTAGAAGAAAGCGCACCAGCTGTTTTTTGGCGATTTGTTGTTGAAGGTTTTGAGCATATTGTTCCAAAGGGATTAGATCATATTCTTTTTGTTATTGGCTTGTTCCTCTTCTCGCAGGCGTGGCGTCCTTTGTTGTCACAGATTACAGCATTTACTTTAGCTCATACAGTAACATTGGGATTAGCTACTTTGGGTGCTATTACTATTCAGCCAACACAGATTTGGTTGGTCGAAGCTTTAATAGCTATCTCAATTACATATGTAGCTATTGAAAATATTTTTCGACCTAAGCTGGGTTGGTGGCGGATGGTAGTTGTTTTTGTGTTTGGGCTTCTACATGGATTAGGTTTTGCATCTGTACTTGGTGACCTTGGGTTGGCAAAAGAACAATTTTTGTTATCGTTGATAGCTTTCAACGTTGGAGTTGAGTTTGGTCAGTTAGCAGTAGTGACCGGTGCCATATGTGTATTAACACTGCCATTTGGCCGATCTTCAAGATATCGG
>TARA_B110000211_G_scaffold66021_1_pt1 | contig 12769 bp, 12 predicted proteins | sample TARA_B110000211 | Tara Oceans TARA_B110000211 (sample SAMEA4397516) | marine metagenome | biome: Polar Biome; feature: [DCM] deep chlorophyll maximum layer (ENVO:01000326); material: water (ENVO:00002006), including particulate matter (ENVO:01000060) such as... | depth 30 m
GTATTTTCTAAGCATATTATTTAGATTCTATTTTGGTTAATAAGTTCAAATATAAAGATGTAATTCTATCATCTCTTGGGGCACTCTAGACACATTTCTATGTGATCAATATCATCTTCTAAATAAACATCTCCTCTCTCAACAAAACCAAGATTTTGATAAAACTTTAAGAGTCTGTGTTGAGCAGAAATTACTATGTTATTTCCAGGAAAGTGATTTGTTAAAAATAAAATTGCTTCTTCTGTTATTTTTTTTCCAAGGCCTTCTTTTCTTGCTTCGATTGAAGTAATTATCCTGCCAATTGATGACTCTTTACATTTAATTCCTGGAGCAAATGTTCTTAAATAGCATATAAGCTTTTCATTTCTATATCCTAGCAAATGATATGCTTTTTGATCTGCATAGTCAGAATCAAGATATGGGCAATTTTGCTCAACAATAAAAACTTTCTGTCTTAAGCACAGTATTTCATATAACTCATCTCTAGAAAGATCATCAAAATATTTCCATTTCAGATTAATATTCATATCATTTTATTAATTACTCTTTTTAATATTTTAACTTATTAAAAAATAAATATTAATTATTCATTTAACCTATAATTTAATTTTTTATTCATGCTATATACTGAATCTTTAAAAAAATCTGATTAATTTTAGATAATTAATTAAGTTGTTAATTTATATAAAAGGTACTAATGATAAAAATATATGATGTAGAAGTTAAAGATATTAATCTTGAAACAATTAATATGAGCGTTTACAAAGGCAAGACATTGTTAATAGTAAATGTAGCTAGCGCATGTGGGTTCACGCCTCAATACAAAGGACTTCAAGAGCTTTATGAAAAGTATAAAGATAAAAATTTTGAAATTCTTGCATTTCCATGCAACCAATTTGGAGCACAAGAAAGCGGTACAAATGAAGAGATAGCATCATTTTGCGATACAAGCTTTGGCGTTTCTTTTAAAATATTTGATAAAGTAAATGTGAATGGAGATGATGCCTCTCCACTATTCAGAGTTCTAACAAAAGAGTTTCCTGGAATTTTAGGAACTGAAAACATTAAATGGAATTTTACAAAATTCTTGATCAATAAGGATGGAGAAATTGTTGAAAGGTTTGGATCAACGAAAACTCCAGAGGCTATAGAGGAAGCCTTAAGTAAAATTATTTAATTAAATTTGTAGTGACATTAATAAAGCATCTTCCTTTGGGTCGCCAGGGTAGTACTTATCCCTAATTGCATCTTTAATAAATCCAAATTTTTCATAAAATTGTATTGCCGTCAGATTACTAATCCTGACTTCTAAGAAAACTCTTTTTATTTTCATTGCTTTAGATTGCTTGATTACATACTTTAGTAGCAAGGCGCCCTCACCTTTTCCCTGATACTTTTGATCAATAGCTATATTTAAAATATGGCAATCAGGCGGAATTGCAGAAAACATAGCAAAGCCAATAACTTTTTTATTTTGGAGTGAAACTAGTCCCTGGTGTCCAACTTCAATTGAAGATTCAAGGTTTTTAAAAGACCATGGAGAGGGATTTGTTCGTAAATCTATTTCATGAATAGCCTCTAAGTGCTCGGTACTTATAAGTGAAATTGACATTAATGTATATTAATCGATAAAATCTTTTTTAATTTTTTGCCATAAAACTTTCTTTAATTCTTGGCTCTCCATTAGATTAGAAATTTCTGGAGCTTGGATAAATATAGATTTAGTGTCATTTAGAATAACTTTATCAAAAAATGATATAAAACCTTTCGGTTTTTTACTAACATTTTCAAAAAAATAGCTTAGCTGTATATTCTTAGAACCTAAATCAAGAGACACTTCTTCAATGATAGGATTTTGTGAGGTAATTGTTTTCATGATAGATAAAAATAGCTGCTTTTGATCCTCAGGAATCTCTTTAAATGGAATTGGAAGAATAGCAACTACATCATCTCTTTTGTGGAGCGTCACTTCTATAGCCTGATTCTGTCCTAGAGATTTTCTTTTTTTATACAAGGGTATCTCCATATTTGATAAGATGGATGCAGATTTGGAAGAAATAATTGTCATAAAAAAAATTTTAACACTTACAATTGCATAATGGATAATCCTGTAAATAAATATAAATCTTTTCAAGTTATTGATCTAAAAGATAGGCAATGGCCTTCAAAAGTAATTAGTAATGCTCCTACATGGTGCTCAGTTGACCTTAGGGATGGCAATCAAGCACTTATAGAGCCCATGGGGGCTGAGAGAAAAGATAGAATGTTTTCTCTTTTATGTAAGATTGGATTTAAAGAAATTGAAGTTGGTTTTCCCTCTGCATCACAGACTGATTTTGATTTTGTAAGAGACTTAATTGAAAATAAAAAAATTCCAGGTGATGTGAATATACAAGTTTTAACTCAAGCAAGAGATGAGTTAATTGAAAAGACATTTGCCTCTCTTCAAGGCATTCCTAGAGCAATAGTTCATTTCTATAACTCAACATCAACTCTTCAAAGAAGAGTTGTATTTAAACAAGATAAAGATGGAATCAAAGATATTGCTGTTAAAGGTGCTTTAAAAATAAAAGAACTTGCTAAAAAAAATCCAGATACAGATTGGAGTTTTGAGTATTCGCCTGAAAGTTTTACTGGAACAGAGTTAGATTATGCTGCTGAAGTTTGTGATGCCGTAACTGATATTCTAAGCGAAGTATCAAAACATAAAATTATTATCAATCTTCCGGCGACAGTAGAAATGTCTACTCCAAATATATATGGTGATCAGATTGAATGGATGAATAGCAATTTAAAAAATAGAGAAAATATTTCTATCAGCCTACATCCGCATAATGATAGAGGAACTGCTGTAGCTGCTTCTGAATTTGGATTAATGGCAGGTGCTGATCGTGTAGAAGGAACGTTATTTGGCAATGGGGAAAGAACAGGTAATGTTGATATTGTAACGATTGCCTTAAATATGCTAACTCAAGGAATAGATCCAGAGTTAGATTTCTCAAATATTAATTCAGTTATGAGAGAGGTTGAATATTGCAATCAGCTTCCAGTTCATCCGCGACATCCATATGCAGGCGATCTTGTATTCACGGCATTTTCAGGATCACATCAAGATGCTATTAAGAAAGGATTTAAGGCAATGAAGGATTCAAATGATCCTTTGTGGGCAGTGCCCTACTTACCAATAGATCCTGCTGATTTAGGTAGAAGTTATGAAGCTGTTGTAAGAATAAATTCTCAATCTGGTAAAGGTGGAGTTGCTTTCTTATTAGAAAAAGATCATGGCGTCTCTCTTCCTAGAAGACTTCAGATAAGTATGAGTCAAAAGATACAAAAACTAGCTGATGAGTCAGGAAAAGAAATTAGTAGCCCTGAAATATGGGATATCTTTGAAAATAACTTCTTAATTGCAAAAGGAGATTTTTTATATCTTAGCCATTTGTCATCGACTCAAGATGATGTGAATCAATTAGAGTTAAAAATGTCTATTAATTCAAAAGAATACTTAATCTCTGGACTAGGCAATGGTCCAATAGATGCATTTATAAATGGATTATGTGAAAAGTTAGATGTTCAGATCAAAGTTTCTGACTATCACCAATCAGCAATATCATCTGGATCTGATGCCCAAGCTGCAGCTTATATAGAGCTAGAAAAAGATGGAAAAACAAGTTGGGGTGTAGGAATTAATCAGAATACAACAAGAGCATCTTTTGAAGCAATTATAGTTGGTCTAAGTAAATTACTTTAGAGCTTAGTCAAAGTTAGGCTCTCTTTTTTCAAAGAAAGCCTTTATAGCTTCTCTATTTTCATCATTACCAAAAATTTTATTTTGAATTTCAGCTTCTTCGTTATATGTCTCTATATATGTTTTTTCTAGCGAATTTCTCATTATTTTTTTTGTATTAGATAAAGATTGAGGTGATCTTTTGGCTAACTTTTCAGCCCAAGCCATCGTCTCAGACTCTAAATCTTCGCTAGAAACTTTTTTATTCGCAATTCCGTAATGAATACATTCATCAGCTGTAATTTTTTTTGCTTCAATTGCATATTCAAAAGCTTTTGTATATCCCATATATCTAGTTAATAGCCATGAAAGGCCTCCATCGGGAACAATAGCAATATTGCTAAATACAGACAATATATATCCTTTATCTGACATGATTCTTAAATCACATGCCATAGCTATAGCAGCACCTATACCAGCAGCAGGTCCATTAATGGAGCCTATGACAGGTTTTGGCATCTGCATTATATTTTCAAATGTAGGTAAGAATCCTCTTAAAAGTGAATCTTTTGTGCTAGTCCAAGTTGATTCTGATTCAGTTAAATCTGCACCAGCAGTAAAGCCTTTACCAGCACCAGTTATAACCACTACCCTGATCTCATCATCTTCTCTAAGATTTTTTGTTGCTTCCTGAAGATCCCAAACTAGCTGTTCATTAAGTGCATTTAAAACGTCTGGTCTGTTAAGAGTAATTACGCCTACTCGGTTTATTTTTTTTAATTCGATAGTATCAAAGATCATAAATGCTCCTAATTTGTACAAAATATTATAGGGAAATGTTTACCTTTCGCAAATTTTAATTAAACCATAGTACTCAATGCCATCTATTTCAATAAAATCTGGTTCAAAGTTTACATAGCCGCCTTTTTGCTCTTTATCTGATCTAGACCACTTCACTAAAGATAATTTAGTTGGATTAGAGCTATAAAAAGTTTTTATGATTTCATTAAGAACTTTTCTACTTGGCATAGCAATATTATTTGATTTAAAAGCATACCTAAATAACTCTTTAGCCTCATTTTGATTCAAATCTTTAAGTGCTTGAAAAGGAATTGAGTTATTAACTATTATTTTTGAATACTTATCTTCAAACAAAGTATTAAAAAATTCTTGTTTTTCTTGGATGATTTCTGATGTGAGTTGGATTCTTTTTTCAGAATTCTGCCACCTTTCATTGATTAAAGGCATGATTTTATTTCTTATATAATTTCTATCTTGATCAGACTCACTATTAGATTCGTCTTCAATAAATTCAACATTATTAGTCTTAATAAAGTCTAGCAATTCATTTTTAGAAAATTTCAGTAAAGGTCTAATTAAGATGCCTTTACCAATATCGCGTTTGGGTTTTGGGCCTTGCAAGCCATCAATTCCAGTACCTCTAAATAATCTAAATAACAATGTTTCAGCTACATCATCAGCATGATGTGCTAGCAGTAATTGTTCATTATTTTTAATAATCTTGGAAAAAGTATCATATCTTCCTTTTCTAGCAGCTGATTCTAGACCATCTTTATTTGGTTCAATGATAATATTTTTTGTAACTAATTCTATGTCTAATTTTTTACAATAATTCATGCAGTGAGCTGCCCACAATTCTGCGTTAATAGATAAATTATGATTTATATGAATTGCTTTAAGATCATTTATTTTTTTTTCTTTTTTTAGGAGATAGCAAGCATAAAGCAAAGCAGCAGAGTCTGATCCTCCACTATAAGCAACATATACAGTATGTTTTTTATTGATAAAGTTAGAAATTATATTTAAATCTAGCAATTCTATTTACCAATAGTTAATAGTCTTTGATATCGTCTCTCCACAAGATCTTTTGTATCGAATGCGCTAATTTTCTTGAGACTGCTGATAAGTGAAGATTTAATATTAGCTGCTGCGATATCATAATCTCTATGAGCGCCACCAGATGGCTCATCAATAATTTCATCAATAACTTTTATTTTAATTAGTTCATGGGCGCTAACTTTCATTGCCTCTGCTGCATCTGATGCATTCTCTGATGATCTCCATACTATCGATGAGCAAGCTTCAGGAGATGCAACAGAATAGGTTGCGTATTGAAGCATTGAAACGTGATCGCCAACACCAAGTGCCAGCGCTCCACCAGAGCCCCCTTCACCAGTAACAACAACGATGATTGGCGTTTTTAACTCTGACATTACGGCAAGATTCCTTGCGATAGCTTCACTCTGACCTCTTTCTTCACCCTCAATTCCTGGATAAGCTCCTGATGTATCTATAAAGGTTATTACAGGCAGAGAGAAATGTTCTGCTAACTCCATTAATCTTTTTGCCTTCCTATAGCCTTCTGGCTGTGGCATACCAAAATTTCTTTTAACTTTTTCTTCAGTATCTCTGCCTTTCTCATGACCAATAATGACCACAGGGTTTTCATTTAAATAACCTATGCCACCAATTAAAGAAGAGTCGTCACCAAACATCCTATCTCCATGCAGCTCATCAAAATCTGAAAAAATTCGAGTGATATGATCTCCTGTATGTGGTCTTTTTGGATGTCTTGCTACCTGAACAGTTTGCCATGAGGACAACTTGGCATAAATTTTTCTTGTAATACTCTTTTCTTCTTCTTCTAATTTAGAAATTTGAGGAAGTAAGTCTGGGCTTTCGTTAACAATATCTTTAAGTGCCTGAATCTTGTCATGAATGTCAGCAATTGGTTTCTCGAAATCTAGAAAAGAATTATTCATAATTTATATTTCAATGGAGTCTTGCCCAAATAAATCTCGCAAAAGATCTAAATTCTCTTGGGTAGGTCTTAACAAGTACTCATCTCCTAATTCTATTATAGCTTCTGATTCATTATTAAATACTTTTAACTGTATTGAACAATTGCCATTGCCCCATACCTCATGTGGAACTTTCATAAGATTATTAGTTAACTTTGAGATAGATTCATCAGAATTATTATCTGCTCTTATAGTTATTTTTTTAACTTTTGATACTAGTTCATCCTCTATTAACGAAACTTCTTTGATTCGCATTCTAAACATTGTTTCTCCAAACTCTTTTGATCTATAGTCATCCATTTCAATAGCACCTTTTAAAACTAGCATAGAACTCTCTTTTAAAATTGAATAACAATTTTCTAAGATTTCACTAGTAATAATTCCATCCATTGCTCCAGTTCCATCATCAAAGTTTATAAATGTAAGAGGTTTATTTCTATTATCTTTAATCTGCCTAACTGAATTAATTAAACAGACCAAACGAGCTTTCTTTGTATCTATTTTTAAATTGCTTATTTCATGAGATCTAAGTGGTCTAATATTTTCCTTAATTGCTTTAACTGGATGCCCTGATAGGTAGTATCCAAGAGATTTCTTTTCAAGATTTAATTTTTCTACTAAAGGTAATTCTTTAATATTTGTGTATTTTTGATATGGATCAAAGTCTAATTCAATTGATGCAAATAAATCACCTGAACTTGATGCTGAAGATGTTGCTTTTCCCCCATCTTGAAGCATATCTGTAATACAAGCAATTGCAGTACTTCTTGATGGCGCTATTGAATCAAAAGCGCCACAAAATGATAAAGCTTCTAAAGACTTTTTACCTCCGAGTTTTATGTCCACATTTCTTGTAAAATCCCATAAATCTTTAAATTCATGAGTTTCTCTGATTTTACTTACATGGGTAATAAAAGAGTCTGCTACACCTTTAATTCCTCCAAGACCATATTCAATTTCTTTATTTTTATTAACTATGAACTTTTTTTCACCTAAAAGGATATTAGGTTTTAAGACGGTTATATCTAGTTTTTTACATTCTTCAGTTAATGCATATATTTTATCTGTGTTACCTAGCTCTGTAGACAAAACAGCTGCCATAAAATGCTCAGGATAATAAGTTTTAAGGTAAGCGGTTTGATAGGAAAGTAGTGCATAAGCAGCTGAATGAGATTTATTAAATCCATACCCAGCAAATTTCTCTATTAAATCAAATATTTTTTCTGCTGTTGATTTCTTGATATCTTTTTTATCGCAGCCTTCAACAAATATTTCTCTTTGTGTTTCCATCTCGACAACATCTTTCTTTCCCATCGCCCTTCTTAAAATATCAGCTTGGCCTAATGAAAATCCTGCTAAAACTTGAGCAGCTTGCATAACTTGTTCTTGATAAAGAATAACTCCATATGTCTCAGAGAGAACAGGTTCAAGTAACTCGTGCGGATATGTAACTGGAATTTTTCCATGTTTTCTATCCACAAATTGATCATCCATTTTTGAATCTAGTGGTCCTGGTCTGTATAAAGCTAGTAGTGCTGTAATATCCTCAAACTTAGTAGGTTTTAATCTTTTAATAAGATCTCTCATGCCTGAAGATTCCAGCTGAAAGACAGCCATAGTTTTTCCTGAAGAAAGTAATTCAAATACCTTGGGATCGTCTAATTTAAGTGAATGTATATCTAGTGGGGTTTTTGATTGGTCCTTTAAATACTTATTTATTGATTTTGTTGCCCAATCAATCACTGTAAGAGTTCTTAAACCTAAAAAATCAAATTTAACTAATCCAATTTTTTCTACATCATCTTTATCATACTGAGTCATCAAGGCTGAAGATTGCCTATCGAGATAAGTGGGGCAGAAATCAGACAAAGCTCCTGGTGCAATAACTATTCCTCCAGCATGTTTTCCTACATTTCTTGCAATGCCTTCAAGCTTAAAAGCAAGCTCCAACACTTCAGAGACTTCAGGATCATCTTTAATAGTTTGTTTAAATATTGGTTGTTCTTTTATAGCTCTATCAAGGGTCATTCCTGGAACAAAGGGTATCATTTTAGATATTCTTTCACCTAAACCATAAGGTTTGCCCAAAGCTCTTGTTACATCTTTTACAACAGCTCTAGCCGCCATTGTCCCAAAGGTTACAATTTGCGAAACTGCATTTGATCCATATTTAGTACTAACATAGTCAATAACTAGATCTCTTTTTTCTGTGCAAAAATCAATATCAAAATCAGGCATTGAAATTCTTTCAGGATTTAGAAATCTTTCAAATAAAAGTCCATGCTCTATAGGATCTAATGCTGTAATGCCTAATGAATAAGCAACTAAAGATCCTGCTCCTGAACCTCTTCCTGGTCCGACAGGAACATCATTATTTTTAGACCATTCAATAAAATCATAGACGATTAAAAAATAACTTGAAAAGCCCATTGTGCTAATCTGGGTTAATTCATAATTTAATCTATCTTGATATACAGCTTTCTTATCAGCATCAAAATCTTTTATTAAATTATTTAAATTTTTAAAAGATAAATCGCTTAAAAAGCTATTGAAATCATGATTTTTTGGTACCGGATATTCAGGAAGAAAATAGCCTTTAGAATCAAAAGAGACATTGCATTGCTTAGCTATTTCAGCAGTATTAGATAAAAATTCATCGCAGTTATTAAATAACTCTGACATTTGTTCTTGTGATTTAAAAAATTGTTCATTGGAAAATTTTTTTTCACGATTAGGATCATTGAGAGTTTTTCCAGTATTGATGCAGACCTTTGTCTCATGAATATCATAGTCTTCTTTGTTAGAAAAAATAACATCATTCGTTGCTATGACGGGTATACCTTTTTCTGATGCAAGAGGTAATACATGAGATATATAATCTAATTCATCTGCTCTATTTGTTTTCTGAACTTCAATTACAAAGTCTTCTCCAAATGCACTTTGAAAAGTTTCTAATTTTGTCTTTGTATCCTCTACCTTTCCTCTCTTTAGTAAATCAAAAATATGACTAGATTTGCCTCCAGATATCACTTTAATATCATTTTTTAGGAGACATAATTCTTCAAAAGTAATGATTGGTGATGGGAAATGAATATTATTGTGAGATTGAGATAAAATTTTCATCAAATTTTTATGCCCATTATTATTTTTTGCTAGACACAATAATTCATGTGCAAAATCATCGCCTTCAAATATTACATTTATAGAGGAGCCTGAGATTGGTTTAATGCCTTTTTTTTCAGCTTTAATAAAAAATTTTACAAGCCCAAACATATTTAAATTATCTGTGAGCGCTACAGAGGGCATATTATTTTTTACTGCTTGATCTACAATCTGATCAATTGTTATTAATCCATGAGAAATACTATATTCAGATGCAACTCGTAAATGTGAGAACGATTTAATCAAACAATTACTCCTTTAAAAGTCTTCCTATGAATTTTAGTTGCACCATGCTTTTGAATCATCTCAAAATGAAGCTTGGTTCCATAACCCTTATGTCTTTTAAAGCCATAATTTGGATATTTTAAATCAATTTCTCTCATGTATTTATCTCTTTTAACCTTTGCGATTATAGAGGCTGCGCTTATTTCTTTAATTAATAAATCTCCTTTAATTATAGCCTCCATATTGATATTTATGTTTGGTTTATGTATGCCATCTACTAATATTTTTGAAGGAGCTATAGGTAAAGCAAGTATGGCTCTTTTCATTGCAAGAAGAGATGCTTGTAAAATATTAATTTCATCTATTTCCTGAGCCGTGGCTATTCCAAAAGCATAAAAAGAATTATGTTTTATTTCTTCTGCAAGGAGTTCTCTTGTTTTTTCAGATAATTTTTTTGAGTCTGTTAGGCCTTGAATTGGGTTTTTTAAAATAACTGCTGCTGCAATCACCGGGCCAGCTAAACAGCCTCTTCCTACCTCATCCACTCCAGCAACTAACACTTTTAATTAATTTTAATTATGGCTTCTGCTGCTGCATCAAAACCTCTTCCATCTAGATGTTTTTTCATTTCAAGCATGTGATCTTGTAATGTATGAGAAGAGCTTAAAAATTTTAGTGCATTTAGAATGTTTTCTTTTGTACACTTTGATTGAATTAACTCAGGGAAAACCTCTTTATTTAGAAGTAAGTTAGGAAGTCCAACAAGTTTTGTTTTTAACATTCTTGAAATAATAAAGTAATTTAAATTACTGGTCTTATAACAAATAACAGGAGCTGCTCCGAGAACTGCTGCCTCTAAAGTCGCAGTGCCAGATGTAACTATTGAAAAATCTGAAATTGATAAAAAATCTCTAGCAGAGTTGCTGGATATTGTTACAGGAAGTTTTGTATTGGATAAATAAGATTTGATTTCTTTCATTAATAAGTCATCAGCAGCAGGAATTAAAAAATGATAATTTAGGTTAGCTTCATGAGCTTTTTCTATTGTCTCTAGGTAAGTTGGCATCATATTTAAAATTTCAGATTTTCTGCTTCCAGGAAGAATTGAAATATAATTTTTATTCGGTTCTAGTGAGTGTTTTTTAAAGACAGCATCTACATCTGAAGTATTAATACTTGCTAAAGGATGGCCAATTAGGAAACTTTCAACATTATTTTTTTTATAAAAATCATCTTCAAATTTAAAGAGGCATAGTGTCAGATCAATATACTTTTTAATACTTTTTAATCTTCCTTGTCTCCATCCCCATACTGATGGACTTACTAACTGGATAGTTTTTATTGATCCTTGTTTTTTTAAGGCTCGATGGATAGGGATGTTAAAATCAGGTGAATCGACTCCTATAAAAAGGTCAATTTTTTCTTTTTTAAAAAGTTTTATAAGTTTTTTTCTGTGATTAAGTAATTTTCTAAAATTCATTAAAGGCTCTATAAGACCCATTACATGCAAATCTAAGAAATTGAAATATGATTTTAATCCATGCTCTTCAGTTAATGGTCCACCGACACCAACAAGACTAATATTATAATTTTTACCAAGCGACTCAATGATTTTTGATCCCAATCGATCCCCAGAATACTCTCCGACTACAATGCCTATTTTGAGCTCTGTTTTTCTAAACACTTACCTTTGAAGACCTCTTTCGGAGGTCTTGATAGAATCAATAAAATTTTGTAATTCAGGTCTGATTGGATTTTCTAGATTTTCTATTTTTTTTATTGCGTCTTCAAGCTTATAACCTTTTCTGTATATAAGTTTGAATGCTTTTTTAATAATTGTTATTGAATCATCAGAAATATTATTTCTAGTCATGCCTATTGTATTAAGCCCAATCACTCTAGCAGGATCAGAGGCTACTTTTATAAAAGCTGCGACATCCATTGTTATAGAAGTATTCATTCCAAGAAAAGAATAATCTCCTATTTTGCAAAATTGATGAATTGTTGTTAGTGCTCCAATAGTGACATGGTCTCCAACAACAACATGACCTGCAATGCCTGCATTATTAGCAAATACATTATTACTTCCAACCTCACAATCATGCGCAATATGGCAATATGCCATTAATAAGTTATCGTCACCTATTGTTGTTGTTGATTTGTCTTGAATAGTTCCTCTGTGGATAGTTACACCCTCTCTGATAATATTATTATTACCTATAGAAAGTGTTGTTTTCTCTCCTTTAAATTTTTTATCTGGCGTTGATTCTCCAATTACACAGAATTGGTAAAAACAATTATTAGAGCCTATTGTTGTAGGTCCTTTAATGACAGCATGACTAAGAAGGGAGCTACCTTCTCCAATCACAACATCTTCTCCCACATAACAAAAAGGGCCGATTTCTACACTTTCATGAATTACAGCAGAATCGTGAATTATTGATGTTGGATGAATACGCATTTATTTAGGTCTATCTGCACAGAGTATAGTTGCAGAGCATACAAGTTCACTATCAACTTCTGCCCTTGATTCAAACTTCCAGATGCCACGTTTCTCATTGAGTATCTTGCTATATAGGTGGATGTTATCTCCAGGTCCAACTCTTTTTCTAAATCTTACCTTGTCTACACCTGCAAAAACATAAATTGATCCTTCCTCAGGAGTCTTATTCATAGTTCTAAAACCTAAAATACCCGATGCTTGAGCTAAAGCCTCAATTATAATTACTCCAGGCATAACTGGGTTATTTGGAAAATGTCCTTTAAAGTAATCCTCATCACCAGTTAATCTTTTAATTGCGTGAATATCCATTCCTTCATTTATCTCTAAAAC
>TARA_B110000211_G_scaffold186685_1_pt1 | contig 12758 bp, 13 predicted proteins | sample TARA_B110000211 | Tara Oceans TARA_B110000211 (sample SAMEA4397516) | marine metagenome | biome: Polar Biome; feature: [DCM] deep chlorophyll maximum layer (ENVO:01000326); material: water (ENVO:00002006), including particulate matter (ENVO:01000060) such as... | depth 30 m
TCCTAAGGCAAGTTTTTTTATTATTGTGAGATACTTGTGAACCCATCTAATCTGGACATCATTGTAATCATTTAATTGATACATGCTTAAAATTTTTAGAACTAAATTTATTAAAATGATCAAGAACTGCATCAATTTCATTGTCTCCGGTAAACACATTTGAATTATTGATTTCAAATAGTTTATTCTCTAATGTCTCTACAATTTTTTTTCCAAGGTCTGTATTTTTTTTATTGTGTAGTAACACCTTCAAGGCAATTCTTATTTGACCATTTCTAAAAACTATTCTTTCTTTAAATTTAATTAAATGTTTTTTAGGTAATTTCTTTTTATACAATTCAAAGTAATACATTAGAACTCCTGTAAAAACAAAAGCACCGTGAAGAACCATAATTAGCGGCCTAGGCTCGTCTTTCCAAGGCGAGTAATAAAGCTCTTCTATTCCATCATTATTATTAAATAGTGATCCAGCAAACTCGATTCTGTATAGGTATTGATGTAGACACTCATGAATCAAACATTCAGCAATTAATGTTGAATCTTTTACGTTAGGCAAGTAAATTGTTCCTATTAAACTTTTTGGACTCATACTACTATGTGAATCTTCACTAGATTTAATAACCAAAATATTTTTTACTAATAAATTTAAATCTCGATTTAGTGTTGGATTTATTGACCTAATTATTTCAAGAGCTTTTATAAATTCAATTTCCCATTTCTCATATTCTTCGATGGATTCTAAAGTAGAAATACTACCGAAATTTAAATTTAATTTTTTATTTAAATTAATAGGAATTTTATATCTAAATTCATTAGAGCTAAAATCATATGTTGAAAAATCAATAACATTATCACCTAGGTCTGTTTGTTGAAATACATTTTTAATAAAATGAATTCTATCCCCTCTTGGTTTTTCTATAGAAAGTGATTGCAGCACGTTTAAACAATACCAGCTAATAGGTAAATCTTTTATCTCAAGGTTTTTTGATTTTGATTCTATACTTGAAAAAGAGGTATCATTAAAAATTTCTCTAATATTATCAGGTATGTTACTAAAATAATACTCATATTTTTTATTTAAATAATATTTAGATTTATTAATTAATAAATCTAAAGGCAAAGTATCAAATAGTAGCCCTTTCATTTTTAGTTCGTTTTAATAAATCATTTTCAATAGAGCTTAATAGCCAAAATAAATCATCACAATAAACACTAGGGTTATTAAAGCCATCTTTGTCAGAATATCTGTTGGGGAAATAACCTCCAGCACACCCATAAAGATATTTACATGACTTACATTTATTATGAAGATCACTTATTCCAGATTGTCGTAATTTCACTAATTCGTTACTTAAGGAATCAGTCAAACTATTTTCAAAAATATTTAATCCGGTTATTTGAGTCCCTCTTCCAGTAACTTTAAGGCAATCGACACCTTCAATTCCACCATCAGTACTTATAGTAAGTAGCCCAATAGGACTTGAAGTCATTACCTCATAGATAGCAGATCCACCCATTAGTTGTACAACAATATTCTTTATAAATCTAACATCTATGTGAGAGTTTCTGCCATTTATCCATGCTTTATAAATTTCGAAGTACCACTCACCATAAGCATTCTTTTTATTATTTGGATAATATGGAGGTTTATCAAAAGTATGGAGTGGAAGTAAAAAATCAATATCAACATCAAAACTAGCTAGAAAATCAAAGGTTTCTAAAGGATCAGCATCAATATCAATAACAGACAAGACGCCTTTAAATAATTCAGGTGCTTCAGAGACTAATAGGTTGATTCCAGTTATTACTCTATCCCAACTTGATCTACCTTTTAAATCGACACGAAATTTATCATTTGTTTTTTTTAAACCATCTAAACTAACACTAATGCAAATATTGTGTTTTTTTAAAATTTTAATATGTTCTTTAGTTATTAAAGCTCCGTTAGTTTGCATTCCAAAAAATAAATTAATATTGGGATCTATTTGATTCTTAATACATGTGGTTAGTTCATCAATTTTTTTTGGTGACATTAATAATGGTTCTCCACCATGTAATCCTATATTATATTCCTTTAGTTTATGCTCTGAAATGTGTTCCTGAATTCTTTTTCCCAATTGTATCGCCGTTTCAATAGACATAAATTTGGATGCTTTTTTCCATGAATCGTCACCTTGATTATATTCATAACAGTATGTACAGTTAAGATTACATCTTGATGCAATTTTAACAACTAATTCTATTATTGGGTATGGTTCCAAATTTATGAAAATAAGATAGGATTAAATCGGTTTTTTTTAAATTTTGAAATAGCTCCATCATCTGGATTTATGTATATAGGTAATTGTGCGTGATCAATAATAGTTTTATGAATTTCATTAAATCCAAAACTCTTCACGTCATTATATAAATTTCTACCATATTCAATTGCATTATTGCAAGATAACGAACATGGAAACAATTCTCCAACAATGCTTACACCTCCCCAAGTTATAGGAAATCTGTTAGTATATATACTTGCGGTTTTATTCATTTTTTCGTAATCATTTAAATAAAAAGTTGCCCAAAGATCTTTTAAATCATTTATTTTATAAATATTTTTAATACAACAAATTGGATACCCTAGAAATTCACCGGCTTTTTCTATATCGCCATAAAGCTCAGCTTTTTCAAAATCAATCAACTCATCTTTAAACTTCGAAATAGAAAACATTCTAACTTCAGAATAATTATCAGAATCTTCAGAATTAATCGAAGCAACTAGACTACCAAATGAATTTTTTTGTTTAGAACTATAGAGTTTTGCTTCCTTTACATGAATGTTGTTACTTAGAAAAAGAGAGTTATTAAATAATTTTTCATTATTATCAATGACAATACGTAATATTTTCTTATTGCCTTTTAGAAAGGATATGAATTCTGGAAAAATAGAAAGTTGAACTTTATGATAAATAAACAAATGGTGTATTATATCATTCAAATTTTATTATCAATATTTGATATTACTTTTTGTTAATTTTTTCACGCATAGCGCTGCTGTGAGATGAGTGTGAGCTTCCAGAACGGTGTCCAGTAGTAGTTGAGGTATGGCCAGAAATGATTTCAGCTACATCACTATCAATTACTTCTTTAGAAATTCTTTCAAGAACCTCAGATTCTGAACTTAGTAAATCTTTTGCGTTTATTTTTTTCATTATGTATATTAATATTGGTTAAGATAAATAAAAAAATTAATATTCAAAAATATTTAAAAACCCATCATTACCAATTATTAGTATTTTATTTTCAGAAAGTAAAAAGAAATCATTTAAATCAGCGTTATTTAAGTTTAGATGCTCAATCCAGTTGAATCCTGAATCATTTGTTTTTAATAATTTACCCTTTGATTCTAGAATAAAACCAATTTCATCATTAATGAAGTCAATACATTTTAAATTTTGTATTGCATTAATATTTAAAGATTTTATAGTCCAATCTTTAAAATTTGAACTTATGCCTATTCTACCATCATCGGCTACAAAATATCCATAATTGTCATTAAAATATAAATCGTTTATTTCAAGGTCATAGTCTAACGAATACTCTTCAAAACTAATTGTATTTGAAAAAAAATCTGAAACAAAAATTGAAGTTTCGTATTTAGTTCCTGTCCAATAGGGAGCACTAGCTACATATGTTAAATTTTTATGAATGATAGCTGATTTAATACCTGGTTTTTTACTTTTTAAATCATATGACTTCCATTTTTCTGGCTCAGCTGAATTGAAGTTATAAGCTTTTCCGAAAACTTGAGAACTATTTGGGTAAGTATTTATAAATGTCATTATTCTTTGTGCTGAATTAGAAGATAATATAGCCATGTTTTTTAAACTTTCATTTGAATTCCAAAAACTATTAATTTCAGCCCAAGTAACTCCTCCATCTGTTGTAAGATATAAATATGAATTGGAACCATCTCCACCGCCAATCAAACCTGTTTTAGAGTTTTCAAAATATATAGATGTAAAATTAGTATTAGAAGATTCTTTTACTTTAGCCCATGTATTACCATTGTCCAAGGTTTTTAAAACAATACCATCTCCAATAACATAACCAATACCATTTGTGGTAAAAAAAATTTCATTAAGATTGTTATTTATATTTAGATCACTTGTTGTAGTTCCAGATCCACCACTAGAATTTCCTGACCCATTATTTGAACCTGAAGAACCTACTATTATTGGATCTGATGAGCAAGAAACAGTAATAGTTACTAGCAGCACACATAATTTTAAAAAAAAGTTTTTCAAATAAACATCACTTGTATATTGCATGAATGTCATACTTAAATGTTATATAAAATTAAGAAATTATAGATATTCATTTATTGAGGCAAATTAATAAAATTAACAACTGAAGCATAGCCCACAAAATTTTCAGCCCAGTATCCATCAAAATCTTCTATTTTAATTTTTTCATTTGAATTAGGAGCATGAATAAATTTATTGTTTTCTAAAAAAATTCCAACATGAGAAATATTCTTAAGTGGATCAGTTTTAAAATATATTAAATCTCCTTTTTTAATGTCTTTAAAATCTCGTTTAATAAAATCTCCGTAATATTTTTCATGCTCAAGTGTTGTTCTTTTTAATAAGATATTTAAAGATTTTTTGTAAACCCATCTAACAAATCCAGAACAATCAAAACCTTCACTAGGTGAATCACCTCCCCATAAATAGTTAACACCTAAATAAGAACTAGATTCTAATTCAATTTTATTTCTAATTGTAGTTTCGCTATTATCATTAAATTGAATATAATTATTTGGCTCAGTATCTAAATTAGTATCTAAACTAATATTTGAATCAATTTTTCTTAAATCCTTATTAAAGCTTTCGGAACTTATTACAGTTTGAGTTTTGTTTAAATTTTTAATGTCATAAAAATCTATCTTGTAAACAGCCCAGTAGTCGTATTCATCATCATTGTTTTTATATATTTTAGAATCGACTAATCTTATGTTTTCTGCTAATAATAACGATGTAGATTTTGAATTTAAGTCAAAAAAATCTTGTTCTTTTTGAGAGATAAATTTTAAATCCTGATTTGCAACGGAAGTTATATAATAATTCAATTGCTGAGCAAGAAGTGTTTTAGCTTGTAAAAGTGCTCTTTCTCTTGCAATATTTATATTTGAGTTTCGTGTATTTACTATTTCATAAAATTCTGAACCGTAAGTTTTATAATTTTTTTCGTTAAATGGAAATATTACTTCTTTGTATTGATTCGCTTTTTCATAATTAAGTTTTGGAGAACATCCATTACATATCATAAGAGAAAATAAAATGATACTAAAAAGTTTTGAATTCATTTTTTATTCTTTTCTTTTCTTTAAGAGATAATTTCTTGCCAATTTTTATATCTCTATAAAAAACTAAAGACCAACTATTAAAAGAATATTGATCTTTTGATGCCAATATATTATATTTTATTGAAATAGATGATCTGTATGAATCTTTATTTGGTTTTTTAATAAAAATGTTAATTCCTGGTGAAAAGGTCCAATAGTTTAATTTTTCACCTTCTTCTGTTATGAAATTTTCAAGTAATTTTCCAGCACTTATTGTGAAAGATGAACTTAAATTTTTAGAAAAAACTCTAAAATATCCTCCAATTTCTGAAAAGTTATTTGAAAAAGGGAATTTACTGTTAAATTCAGAATTTTTTACCTTAATCAGTGCTTTAGAGTAATTAAATTTAAAATAAGGACCTATTCCAAATTTTCCAGCTCTGTCATTCAGTTCTAATTTAACTTCAAAATGAGGATATATTTTATCTAATTGCGTACTGTTAGATAAGCTTTTATCAAAATCTTTACTTTGAAGACTACTGTTTACACCAAATCCAAATGATAGTTTGTTAGATGCGATTGAAGATTCTTTTGCAAGTTTAATTTGATTGAGTTTTTCCAACCTAACAAACTTATTATAAAAATCTATTTTAATGTTTAGTTTTTGATTATCTGGATATTTCTTTTTTAATTTTTCAATTAAATCATAAGATTTTAAAAAATTATTTTCTTGCATGTAAGAATCGATAATTGACAAATTATTTTCAAGACTGTTGATTTTTTTTAAAAAAATGTTTAAAGAATTCTCAATTTTAAAATAAGAATTTAATAATTCTTCTTTTGCTCCAAGAGAAACTATTAATCCATAGTATGAAGCAATAACTTTGACTCTTGATTCTAATTTGTTTTTTTCTAAATCAAATTCGTATAATGGATTGTCTAAATAATATTCATCAAGAGATTTAAGAATTTTATTTAACCTATTAATCTCCGACTTAAAGAAATTAATAGCTAATGTGTTAAAAGATTTTTTATCAACATATGCTGCAATAATATTTACTTTCTTATTATCTATAGTTTTTCTGCATAATTTAAATTTAGGATTAAATAAAATAGCACTTGATTTTGATTCAGAAAGTGAATTAAAAGTTTCGTTTTCGAAAAATCTTTTTTTATTATTTGAAAAATTTAAAACTTGTGTTGATTTAGTTTCGATAAAAGAAACAATTGATTGAGTAAGACCAATTCTAAGTTCAGTCATTTTTTTATTATCTAAAAAAAAATTACTGCAATCAGAACTCAAAACTTTTTCTTCGTAATAATAATATTTATCTAAATCTTCAATGCAATTGGATTCTTTAAACAGATTACAATCTTGAGATTGAATACTTGTTAAAGGTATTATAAGTAAAAATAAAAATTTCAATTATTAACTGTTTCATCTATAGCATTGGATATGTCATCAACAGTTTCATCAATGACATTTGATATATCATCAGTTGAAATGTCAAATCCTAAAACTGAATCATTGATTATAGTGACAACATCATCAAGTGAAACTTTATAAACAACCCATAAATCATATTTATCACCTGATTTCTGTTTGTATATTTTAGAATCGACTTTAATGATTTTCTGAATAGATTGATTAGAAACAGAGGTAGCTTTTTGGTCAAATTCTTCAGATTCTATATCATTATTGAAGCTTAACTTCTGATTAGCTACAGAATTAATTATTGTTTTGATTCTACCACTTAGATATGTTTTTGCTTCTAATAAAGCTCTATTTCTATTAATATTTAGATTTGTTCCACTTGCATTAACAATAGAATAAAATTCTTCAGAAGAATCAGGGTAATCTTTTACAGAGTAAGGCATTTTAAGTTCTTTGAATTCTCCATCTTTTAAATAATTAATAGAAGATTTACAGGATGTCGTTAAAACAATTATTAAGATAAAAAGTATTTTTTTCATTATTTTTTTTTATCTAATTTATGAAAAATATTAAAAAGTTTTATATTTAAAAAAAAAAGAAAGTATGAAAATATTATTGTGGTTATTTTTTTGGCCCTTTTTATTACCATTTTATATAGCTAAAAAAATGTTTAAAGTAATTTTTAAAGTGGGTAATATTGATATTAAAAAAATAACAAATGATGTTAAAAAAGTAACAAATTCTAAGAATATTGGTACTGATAAATATCAACAAGAAGCACTTGAAGATTATCGAAAACAAACGGGAATAAAATCGGTGGATTTAAACGAAGATTTATATGATTATTAGTTTGTTTTTACTATCAGTATAATAAGTTATTTAAGAATTTTAATAACTCTTCTTTGTTTATTTTTTAAGATTTGGTCTCAAGTTGAAAAAAGTCGCTAAATGATTTTATCTTAATATCAAGGAAATCAGAATAGTCATGGAAATCTGTAGTTGATGAAAAATTTAATCAATTAAAAGTACTGTACATTTAAAACAATTTAGGTTAAAGAATGTAAGAAAATAGTGCAATGGGCAATGACCAAATTTCAAAAATTAAACTAAAGTTGAATTAATTATTTTATTTCAACTTTAGCACCAGCTTCCTCAAGAGATTTTTTTAAGGCTTCAGCTTCGTCTTTTGAAACTGCTTCTTTAATATTACTTGGAACATTCTCAACTAATTCTTTAGCTTCTTTTAAACTTAAACCAGTTAAATCCCTAACAAGCATAACTGTAGCTAGTTTAGAACCACCTGCTGCGTTTAAAACAACATCAAATTCTGTTTTTTCTTCATCAGTATCAAATAATTCATCTTCGTTTACTTCCCAAAGGGTTTTATGAATATCTTTATTTAGGTCAGCTGATTGATTTAATTCATCAAAGTATTCTGCTTTTTTTTCAGTCATAAATTTTTTTTTATTAGTCTTCGGCAGCCATACTAAAATTTTATATTTTAGGTGTATTTTTTTATATCATCTTCTAGCTGTTTAGCTAGTTTATCTATTTCTATCTGTCTTTGAATAATAGGGATAGGGTGAGGGGCTTCTTTGTTATTTTTTATTGGTTTTTTCTTTTTTTTAGAAACACTGGATTTTATCAAAACCCCAGCAATTTTATTTGCTGTACTCTTTAAGTTATTAAGTTCTGTTTTTTCAGGATATTTAAATTTATCATTTTTTAAATCATTCATTTCAATAAGTGTTTTGTCAAATAATTTTTCTAGACTATCAATTTCTTTTGAAAATTTATTTGAAGAACTTCTAGATCCAAACCATTTTATATTTTCAGGAAAATTTTGACTAGAATTTGAAAATAACTTTAAAGTTTCAAATGGAATAATGTTTTTAAAATTTAATTTTTGAAAATCACTTCTATTAAATGAAAGATTAAAAGACCAATCAACTATTTTAGCTCCAGTAACTTTATCATGTGTATCTTTCCCAATGTACATATTAAATTTATCTAAGCTGTCAATTGTATCATATGCATATTGTGCATATAACAAGCAAATATTTGGAACTATATTTTTTTCAATATTAGTTTTATTAGTTTTACTTAATTGAACTACAGAAGATCCAGAGGATATAATATTAATTTGTTGATTTGATGGAAGAGGAAAAAAATCTTCTTCATAGCTTAAAAACAATTCTAATTCTTTCCCAGCGGTATTAATTCCATACTTAAAATGTTTGTTAGGTGATTCATAGAAGTTATTGTGTAAATTAGGAACATTAGATTTTAATTGTTTAGCAAAAGAATCAAGTAGATCAAATTTAAAAGGCAAATTAATTGCAAATAATGATTCAAAATCAGGTTCTTTAATTGAATTAAATGCTTTATTGATTTTTTTCACTAAAGAGGTTCTGACCTTATTATAATTATCAACACTTTCGCCTAACTTATCAAAGTTTTCAACTCTATCTTTATTGTCCTTTATTTCTTTTTCTTTTATTAATTTGTTGTGTTTTTTTAAATACTCTAGATAATTATTCAATGCTATTTTGAAATCTTCCTTTCTTTTGTCTTCTTTTTCTTTTAAAGTAATAAACTTTGATTCATTGTCAGAGATAAAAGGTCCATAAAGTTTTTTAGTTGAACCAAATAAATTTCCAAAAAAAGTTCCATATTTTGATTTAAATACATCATATGTCATGTTTTTGTTGGTAGTTAGTATTTTAAGAGCTTTATTTGGATTAAAGACACTTAACTCAATTTCGGACATAATACCATTTGAACTAAAATCACCAGGATATTTTAATTTTGAAATACCACCTGAAAACTCAAAAGATTTGCCATTAGGAAGTTTATATCCAAATTTATTTAAAATTTTTATATAGTTTGCTAGACCATCTGTTAAGTTTAGGAAATTTTCACCGTTATTTTTTCCAGCTTTCTGTTCCGCTAACTTATTATTTTCCCTTTCTCTTTTTTCAGTAGATCTTCGTCTGGCAGCTGCATTAGCTTTTGCAACTCTTTCTGCTTCATTTTTTCTACTAGTTTCTCTTTTTTGACTTGCCATTCTAGATTTTCCAGCAGCTCTTTGATTTCTTTTTGCAGATTCTCTACTAGCTTTTTCCCAATAACTTAATTTTTTACCCATAACAATATATATTTAATTAAATATAATAATTTTTTAAAAAATAATAACAAATAAACTTGAGCTAAACTTTTTTATTTATTTATATATTAATAATATAATTTTTATTATTTTAATTAATATAAAATTTATTAAATGAAACTATACAAATATTTCCTAAACAGTTTGAATATTATTTATCAAATTATGAGTAAAAAAGTTTTCATCCTAGTCATTTGTTTGACAGCCTTTGGTTGTACAGACTTTGATAAAAAAACAAATTACTATGAGAGGTATGGTGATGCTTCAATTGATAACAAGCTATACGATGATGTAAAATCACAATTAGAAAATGATTTTGGAAAACCGTTTGAAGTTGAATCAAGTAAATTACCTTTTTTTGATCCTTTTTTATTTAATGGTCCAAAATTTTCAAAAGAGGAAGGGAAAAAACTTGAAGACAATTATTATAAAGAACAAAAAAAAGTAAGACAAAAATATGAAAAGACCGTAAAAGGAAAAAGAAATGTAAATATTGAATCTTGGGAATATCAGGCTTATGAATCAAATCGAAATGATACATATAATGATTTTTATCAATTATACTTAGAAAAGAACGGAAAAACTGTCTATACCGTGCAACAATTTTTGAATGATTATATTCTTAAATATCCAGAATTGTCATTAGATGAGGCAGTAAATCTTTTGTCCGACAAAATTCGAAATATTGAAACTTTCATTACTTATAAATATAAGGTACACGATGCTATTTATGGTTTCGAAATGGGTTATGATAGCTTTAAATATATGTTCACATATTTGGATGTAAATGTGAATTTTCTTACATCAAAGGTCGACTCAGTTAATGCTATGGTTAGGGATGCTGATAAAAATGATAAAAAAATGGAAGCTGCAGTTTCATGGTCATATATATTAATTTTTTCTTTTTTACTTTATATTCTTGGTTACTTTTACTCAAAAAAATCAACCTTAGTTGTTTACACAGGTTGGAAAAGTATTTTTTTCTCTTTACTAACTTCAATTCCACTCTATATAATTTTAATTGAATATTCAGACCCAACTTTAAAGCTTGTTTATAATAACGTATATTTTTATATTTTCTTATTTTTAATTATATGGACAATGTTCATTTCATATAAAAATAATACATCAATTAAAAATACTTTTTTATCAATGCTGTTTAGATTTGGATTATTAATATTACTACCAATTTTTTTCATAGGATTTTTAATTTCGTTTGGTTATGGAAAACAAGACTTAAGGCACAAAGATGGAACCAAAGGAAATGAAAGAACTCAAGCTATTGGAACTATGGGAGCAATTTTAGTATTATTAATTGGGCCATTTATGAAAAAATGAATCTATAATTGATGCTAAGACCTTCTTAAATTTAATATATTCAATTTTAACAATAACATTCTATGTTGAATATTTCATTGTATTATATAACCTTGTTTCTTAGTAGCTTGAATGTTTTTATTATATGAGCTTCAACAGTTTTAACTGAAATTTTATTATTTTTAATAAACTTATAAAATGAAACAAATGTTTGATATTAAGAAAACTTTTAAAAATGAAAAACTATTATTAAAATTTGCTAAAAAAGATTTATCAAAGGTTCCGTATTATGAGCTTGCAGAATGTCTTGAGAAAAATAAAATAACAATTACTTTTGCGAAAAAACAATTTTCTAAATATCCCATTGTAAAACAATTAATACCAATTCTAAACAATAAAATAAGTGAATTAGATTTAAAAATTTTTGAAGGCGAATTGCATCTTGGTCAAGATATAAAGTATTTTGAGGAATACTATAATACTAAACGATCATCTCAATCAAAGTCAAGCTCTGGTGCAAGAACAGAATTGATAGCTGAAGGTATTTCAAATAAAATTAACAGAGAGGTTCAAGCTTTAATTTTAAAGTTTGAAAATGACAAGTTGATCTCCTTTGATGACAAAAGAGATGTTTCGACTATTTGGACTAACGCTGTAAATCCTAACAATTTTGAAGATTTATTTCTTTTAAAGCCATCACAAACATTAAAATTTATAATCACAAAAAATATTTCTAAAGAATTTAATTATTCTGATTTAGAAAAATTTATTATTAAATCATGGAAAGAAGATAAAGTAGGGTGGAAAGCTAACAAGATCGAGAATATAATTGATGTATTAAATAATTTAAAAATTATTGATAAAATTGATAACACAAAATTATATAAATTATTAATATCAAATTATCCAAAGAAAAAATTTATTGATAAATTGATAAGTCTTTCAAAAGAATCAAAAGGAAATATTGATTACAACAATTTATTAAATCTATACGTTAATCATATTAAGTTGTCAATTATTGATATGAACAAGAAATTTAAATCGAATATTAATAAATCTACTTTTTATGTTGATAATGGAAGTTCAATGCTGTGTGCATATTTTGTTAACCCATTTATGGATTTCAAATCTAGTTTATTGACTTATGAAGTAGATAAAGAAGGATTCCAATATCTAAAATCTAAAGTTTATAGCACAAACCAGTACATTGATTTAACTATAAAGGAACTTAAAACTTATTTAAAACTCTTAAGTGTCTTAAATAATATCAACCAGTTTGATAATGTTAATCAATGTAAAAAAATAATTGAAATTGCCTTATCTAAATTTGATGAAACTAAAAAAATTAGTGAAACAAAAGCAAAGGGACTTAAAAAAGAAAATAATGGAAATAAGGCCTTAGGTTGTGGTTTTATATTATTAATATTAGTAATATTATTTTGGTTGATTAGTTATATAATTTAATATTTTTCATAATATTTATTTTTATGGTTTAATTTTGAATTGTTATT
>TARA_B110000211_G_scaffold130456_1_pt1 | contig 12754 bp, 13 predicted proteins | sample TARA_B110000211 | Tara Oceans TARA_B110000211 (sample SAMEA4397516) | marine metagenome | biome: Polar Biome; feature: [DCM] deep chlorophyll maximum layer (ENVO:01000326); material: water (ENVO:00002006), including particulate matter (ENVO:01000060) such as... | depth 30 m
AAAAATGAGTTCGCTGCAAGCGATCATTTTCCATTTGCATGAAGCCTTCCACGGATGTTGTTATTCGAACAAGAAAAACGTCTTAAATCACATTTTTCATAATATCGGCAACAACTTCAGGGTTTAATAAAGTGCTTATGTCACCTAAATTTGAGGTGTCTTTACAGGCTATTTTCCGAAGAATTCGTCGCATTATTTTTCCGCTTCGTGTTTTTGGAAGTCCAATTACGAATTGCACTTTATCAAGCTTCGCGATAGGTCCTATATGTTCTGTAATAATCTGATTGATCTCTTTTCTTAAATTAGTATGATCGCGAGATTCTCCTGTTTCCTTTAGAATTACGTATCCATAAAGTGCATTCCCTTTGATTTCATGAGGGAATCCTACAATGGCACTTTCCGCGACTGCTGTGTGTTCATTAATTGCATCTTCTATGGGTGCGGTGCCTAGGTTGTGACCCGATACGATGATCACATCATCAACACGCCCTGTAATGCGATAATAGCCAGTACTATCTCTTAAGGCTCCATCTCCAGTAAAATATTTGTTCTTGTAAGTGGAAAAATAGGTCTCTTTATAGCGTTTATGATTTCCCCAAATAGTTCGTGCCATCGAAGGCCATGGGAATTTAATACATAAGTGTCCATCTACTTGATTGCCTTTTAATTCATTACCATGTTCATCCATTAATGTGGGCTGAATTCCTGGTAGAGGCAACGTAGCAAAGGTTGGAATCGTAGGTGTAGAGAAGGGGATAGGAGAAATCATAATGCCGCCAGTCTCTGTTTGCCACCAGGTATCAACTATTGGATTTTTTTTGTTGCCAATATTGTCATTATACCAGTGCCAAGCCTCTTCATTAATGGGTTCTCCTACAGTTCCTAATATTTTAAGCGACGATAGGTCATGCTTATTTACAAAGCTTAAGTCTTCTTTTGCTAGTGCTCTAATTGCCGTTGGAGCGGTATAAAATTGAGTCACTTTGTGTTTTTCAACAACTTCCCAAAAGCGTCCCCAATCCGGATAATTAGGCACACCTTCAAACATGACCGTTGTAGCTCCGTTGGCCAATGGACCATATAAAATATAACTATGGCCTGTTATCCAGCCAATATCTGCGGTGCACCAGTAAACATCATCCTCACGGTATTGGAATACATTTTTAAAAGTATAGGCAGTATATACCATATATCCGGCTGTGGTGTGCACCATACCTTTGGGTTTTCCCGTTGAGCCCGATGTATATAAAATAAACAAAGGGTCTTCAGCATCCATGATTTCGGGAACACAATCGCGGTAAGCTGCATCCAATAAAGGTTGTAGCCAAAGGTCCCGTCCTTCTTTCATCTCTATTTTGGAGTTAATTCTCTTTGCAACCAGTACTTTTTTTATATCAGGGCAGGATTCGAGTGCTTCATCCACAATACCTTTAAGGTCAATTGTTTTAGTCCCTCGGAAAGATCCATCGCTTGTAAGCACCATTTTGCAATCACAATCATTAATTCTGGTAGCCAAAGCTGCGGCAGAGAAACCAGCAAAAACTACCGAATGTATTGCACCAATTCTTGCACAAGCTAAAACTGAAACTGCGAGCTCAGGAATCATAGGTAAATAAATACAAACCCGATCACCCTTTTCAATGCCTTGTTCTTTTAGAACATTAGCAAATCGGCACACCCGGTCTTTAAGGTCGTTATAAGTAATGTGCTCTGCACTTTCCGAAGGGTCATTAGGCTCAAATATGATGGCTGTCTTGTCACCTCTGCTATACAAATGGCGATCAATACAGTTTTCTGTGATATTTAATTTCGCACCTTCAAACCACTTTATCTGGGGTGTATTTAGATCGTAACTTAATACAGCGTCCCAACGCTTATGCCAGGTGAAGTTTTCTTCAGCTATTTCTTCCCAGAAACTTTCCGGGTCAAGAACCGATTTCCGATACACTTGAAAATATTCTTCTAAACTTTGTATCTGATAGTTGCTCATAAATTTGAATGATTGCTCGAATTAATAATAGTAAAGCCGAATACTTTATTCGATTTCAATTATTAAAAGTACTAAAAACGTGATTTAAAAACGAATCAATTTGAATTGAAACAAATTCAGAATACGTAATTTTTTTTACAAATAAGACAAAAATAACTATTGATAACTTTTAGGGTAAGATTTAGTACAAAGTTGCTATTTTTACAATCTTAAAATTTCTGAAAAAAGCTATTATGTCGAATACAATTGAAAGGATAAAATGTTTGATTATTGGTTCAGGTCCTGCAGGATATACTGCAGCCATTTATGCCGCTAGAGCCGACTTAAAACCCATTATGTATACAGGTATGGAACCTGGAGGACAGTTAACTACAACTACTGAAGTCGATAACTTCCCAGGATATCCTGAAGGTATTGATGGACCAACAATGATGGTGCAACTGCAACAGCAGGCCGAGCGTTTTGGTACAGAAGTTAGAATCGGTATGATAACTGCCGTTGAACTAAGTGATGAAATTGGAGGTATTCATAAAGCGACAGTCGATGGAACCACACAAATTGAAGCAGAAAGTATTGTAATATCTACAGGTGCTACAGCAAAGTATTTAGGTTTGGAAAGCGAGCAAAGACTTCGCGGTGGAGGTGTTTCCGCCTGCGCTGTTTGCGATGGTTTTTTCTATAAAGGAGAAGATGTTGCGATTGTAGGAGCAGGAGATACTGCGGCAGAAGAAGCTACTTACTTAGCTAATATTTGCAATAAAGTGACCATGTTGGTTCGTAAAGATTATATGAAAGCATCAAAGGCGATGCAGCATAGAGTTACATCTACGAAGAATATTGATCTGCGATACAATACAGAAATTGATGAAGTATTAGGCGGTATGGTTGTTGAAGGTTTGAGAATGAAAAACAATCAGACTAATGAAACAGAAGAAATAGCCATTACAGGATTATTTATAGCCATTGGACACAAACCAAACACCGATATTTTTAAAGGTCAGCTAACCATGGACGATACTGGCTATTTAATTACGGAAGGTAAAAGCACCAAGACGAATAAGCCAGGAGTTTTTGCCAGTGGTGATGTACAGGATAAAGAATATCGCCAAGCGGTAACTGCAGCGGGTACTGGATGTATGGCTGCGCTTGATGCAGAAAGATATTTGGCTACTCTTGAGTAAACAAACATGGTCTAGGCGAATTTAGTTTAGCGTTCATAAAAAATCCGCTCCAATTAATTGGAGCGGATTTTTTTAGTCTACATACCTCTATTCTTTTTTTTAGTTTGGTGAGTGACCGATTTTCAGCACTCCTCCATCGCTTTTATATAACCTCAATTCCGTCTTCATCGAATATTATTCGATGTGAATCGGCCTGATCATCATAGAATTCAGTTTCTCCATCATTTTGCCAGTCATTATCGTCATCCTTAGTATTCGATCTTATTGGGTCCTCTGTTTCCTCCTTGCAATCGAGACATTGGGTTCCATTCTCTAGTATTCGCAAAAAATATTCTTCGTCGCCATTCTTCAAAATATCATCATAGTTTGATCCATTTCTATGAAAGGAATAGGTGTTTCTATCGGCAAACAATACAGTGCCAACAGGAAGATAAAGAATAAGCTCTACTTCTTGATCGCGATATTTATTTTTTATGTCTGTTGTAAAGAAACCATTTAGGAATAAATTATTGTCTTCGAGCGCATACCTATAAATGATTGCTTCGGCTCTTTTTTTGGCACTTAAGAAACTGTTTCCTTGCGCTTGCTTTTTAATTAATAATGACCCAAGGCTGTCGCTTGTATGACGCACAATAAGACGAAGGTCGTTCGAGTATATTATTTTTTCGTCATTCTCATCATACTGAATAACCAGGCCACTTTGTCTATTAACATCATAGTCATATTGGTTGTCGGCTCTCATTGCAATTCTCAAGGTGTCACTGCTTCTCACCGGCAAGACATTTTTAGTAATAGACTCTCCATCAAAAGCCTGTTCGGTGGCCTGTTGAATGCCCAGTAGACTAAGGCCAACAATGGATAAAATCCATAGTACAAAGAGGACAATTTTAGCAGGAGTTCCAATAGACTTTAAGTTATCAATTAACAATTTAAGGCCTAAAATAAACAAAACAAAGAAAGGTGTTCCAACGGCAAAAAATGTTAATAGAGAGATAAGCCAAACTGGAGAGTTTGTGGTATCCACTAAAGTGACATATTCCATGACATCTCCCTGCCCCCATAAGTCTATAGACCCAAAGGCAAAAAGCCCTATAATTAAACCGATCAATGTGGAAAGAGAGAAAATAACCAACAAAACTCCTATAAATTTGACAACTAATTTAACCAAGGCACGAAGGATACTAGCAAGTGTATCAAAAAAACCAGAAGCACCGCTTTTAACTCTTTGCCCGTATTTGTCGTAGTCGGCACTTTTTACTTTATCGGCGACGGCATCATACCCTTCCTTAAACTTTTTTTCAATATTGGAAATATTGATAGGTTCTCCAGTCATTCTTAATTTGTCTGCCGTACTTTCGGCCGTAGGAACTAAGATCCACAATATTAAATAAACGAGTAAAGGGCTCCCAAAGCCAATAAGTACGAGTATTACCCATATTAATCGAATCCATATAACATCAATCCCGAGGTAATGTCCTAATCCTGCGGAGACCCCTGCAACAAATTTATCATCAATATCTCTAAATAATTTCTTAGAAGTTTCGGGAGATTTACCGTTATCATTTGGAGTGCTGTCTTTAAAAATATCTTCATCGACCATATAATCTTCGGGTTGTCCCATAACCGCTATAACCTCATCAAGTTCCTTCATGGATATCACTTGTGAATTATGTTTCGTTTTTTCTGAAAAAAGTTCAGATATACGAGCTTCAACATCCCGAATGATTTCATCGCTGCCTTGCGGATCTGTTAATGACTTTTTAATAGCATCGAGATAGCGTTTGAGTTTTCCGTAGGCATCCTCATCGATGTGGAAAAACATTCCAGCTAAGTTTACGTTTACTGTTTTTTTCATTTTTTAGTTTTTTCGCTAGTTACTCTATTCACAGCCTTTAGCAACGTGCTCCAAGTAGTGTTTAATTCTGTTAGAAATAATGTTCCTGTTTCAGTAAGGGCATAATACTTTCGTGGTGGTCCCCCGGTAGACTCCTCCCATCTATAAGAAAGTAATCCAGCATTTTTAAGCCTGGTTAGAAGTGGATAAATAGTTCCTTCAACCACCAGCAGCTTTGCTTCTTTTAAGGTGTCTAAAATATCTGAAGTATACGCTTCTCCATCTTTTAGGATAGAGAGGATACAGTACTCTAGAACCCCTTTGCGCATTTGCGCTTTTGTGTTTTCAATTTTCATCTGATTCCTTTTACTTTAAATAACGGTTCATTTATAGTGGCAATATTAAGTGACACCATACTTTCATAATCGTCGCATATTTCAACTTTCAATTTTGAAGTTAAGTCTGTTTCTCTCGGTATTTCTTCACCGAGAATACTCAAGACTACTGCCAAAGAAAAACTCACTAGAGTGCTCATATTTTTATGTATTTGTATCCGCAATGGGCGGAGTGATTGCTGTGATTATTTTTATACAAAATAGAAATGCCAATTTTTTATCTTTTGCAAGCTGCTTTGTTGCGGTGATAACTGTATAATCGAAGCGGTATTTTTTGATTGTATAAGAATGTATATTCCTATGCTTATTAATTTCTTATACAAATATATGTCCTAAAAAAGGTAGTATGTTACACATAGTACCTAAATTAACATAAATTTAACAAATTAGTGTTTCCGTCAAAATGAATATCTTTGTAAAAAAGGAACTCTCAATGCCAATTAAGCCCAGTAAGATGAATGCGTTTTTGTTTTTCAAACTGCCAGCAGCCTATTTTTGTGGAGTACGCGTTACATCCATTTCATCGGCAACATGTGTAACTTCTGTAAAACACCGCTGGATTAATCAGAACCCCTTTAAATCTATGTTTTGGGCCGTTCAGGGAATGGCGGCAGAGTTGAGCACAGGGGCGATGGTTATCTCTGCTCTGAAGGAACGCAAGCTAAATATTTCTATGTTGGTAGCTAAGAACCAAGCCTCCTTTTCAAAAAAGGCTCGAGGCCGTATTACTTTTACATGTAACGATGGAAATCATATCAAAGAAGTGATAGACGATGCAATTGCCAGTGGAGAAGGGCGAATCTGCACAATGACTTCAGTTGGAAGAGACAGTGATGGAGATATCGTCTCAACCTTTGAATTTGAGTGGTCGGTAAAAGTGAGAGCTTAAGTTTTCATTATAGCGAATTTTTTATTTTATTTAGTTGTAACAAATGAAGCATTGAATCTACATATGCTTACACAAACAACGTACGGAAGAATATGGAAGCACATGAAATAGATTACAGCATTATTGGCGAAGAGATGCAATTCGTAGAAATTGAATTGGACCCTAATGAAGGAGTGATTTCAGAAGCAGGGAGCTTTATGATGATGGAGGAAGACATTGAAATGGAAACCTTGTTCGGAGATGGATCTTCTCAGGACAATAGTATTTTGGGAAAAATATTTGGAGCGGGAAAGAGATTGCTAACAGGTGAAAGCCTATTTATGACCGCTTACTATAATACTGGTCACGGAAAAAAGAAAGTCAGTTTTGCCTCACCATATCCTGGAAAAATAATACCAATAAATTTAAAGAAATTTGGCGGTAAATTCATTTGTCAGAAGGACGCTTTCCTATGCGCCGCCAAAGGCGTATCTATCGGTATCGAATTTTCAAAGAAATTAGGAAGAGGTCTCTTTGGAGGTGAAGGGTTTATTATGCAAAAACTTGAGGGAGATGGAATGGCCTTTGTGCATGCTGGTGGTACTACAGCAATGAGAGAACTTCAAGTGGGAGAAAAGTTAAAGGTAGATACGGGATGTATCATTGGGTTCGATAGTACAGTTTCTTATGATATAGAATTTATAGGCGGTATTAAAAACACACTTTTTGGAGGTGAAGGATTATTTTTTGCTTCACTAACAGGACCGGGTACCGTTTACATTCAGTCACTGCCATTTAGCCGTTTGGCAAAACGAGTTTGGATGGCTGCTCCAAGTGGTGGCGTCAAGCAAAAAGGGGAAGGCAGTGTTCTCGGTGGTTTAGGCGATTTGTTGGATGGAGATAATTCATTTTAACGAAGTTATTTAAATCGAATTAAAAGAATCTGTAGTTTTTTCGCTATCTTAAACAAAATCTTAAACATAAAACTCCTTCTGCCTATTGAATAATATTACTTAATCGATATTTTAATTCTATTTTAACTATGGCTAGAGCAATGTTTGACTATACCAAAGCAGTACTTTCTAAAGTTAGTTTCGACGTAAATTTGTTCTGTAAAGAGTTAAGGAAGGCTTTAACTAGATTACTCCCCTATGAAATAGAGGAATTAAAAATTTGGATAGCATCTTTTCTTAAACAGAACCCACAATTAAATCAATGTTTGGTTTTACTACCCCAATAAATAAACTTCTTTGCGCTTAAGAAATATTTTTTCTTGATTTAACTTTTTTTAGGACTAATTACTTTTATGTCTTGAAAGGCAATTGCCCCTCGTACCACACCTGATACTACATCGTATAATGCATCGATTATTTGCATCTTTAATTCATTTTTATGGTGCAGAATACTTACTTCCCTAGCGGGTGAAGGTTCATTGAAAAAACGGAGCTTCTTATGTTGGTCTTTTGAAATATCTAAGGTGTGCAAATAGGGCAATAATGTCATCCCTAAGCCTTCATTAGACAGCTTTATAAGTGTTTCGAAACTACCACTTTGCAGTTGAAAATTGTCTTGCGGTCTTCCTTTGGAAGCTTTGCACAAATTGATCACACCATCTCGGAAACAATGTCCATCTTCCAACAATAGAATATCGTCAATATCTAGATCAGATTTGTCTATTTTTTTTTCAGCAGACAGACGGTGATTATCTGGAATATATCCAACAAATGGTTCATAGTACAACACTCTTTCTTTCACTTTTTCATGAGAAAGGGGGGTGGCTGCAATCGCGGCATCTAGATGACCGTCCATTAATTTGGATATAATATTTTCGGTTGTATGTTCCTCTATTTTAAGTTGGACTTTCGGATATTTATTGGTAAAATTCTTTAAAAACATGGGCAAAAGAGTAGGCATAATCGTTGGAATAATACCAAGTCTGAATTCACCCCCGATATACCCTTTATCTTGATCAACAATATCTTGCATTCTTTCAGCCTCGTTGACAATGCTGCGCGCTTGACTAACAATTTTATTTCCAATAGCGGTTAATTCGATTGGCTTTTTAGTTCGATCGAAAATTTGAATATCTAATTCATCTTCTAACTTTTGAATCTGCATGCTTAGTGTAGGCTGCGTCACAAAAGTTTTCTGAGCAGCTTTGGTGAAGTTCTGTTGCTCGGCGACTGCTAGAACATACTTTAATTGAGTAATTGTCATAATTAAATGCGTTAAAAACGAAGGTAGGTAATTCTATCGATAAAATCTATAGATTTATTTTTAAATAAAGAATTTACCTATAGTGAATAGGGGAGTCACTAAGAAAAGATAAAGCACTTATAAAATGGTTTTACTCAATTACCTTTGCGTTTATGTAGACGTTTTGTACTGGCCAATCTCCAGTATCACGAGGTAGGTTTGCAATTTCTTTTACAACGCTCATGCCTTTAGTAACCTGACCAAATACGGTATAGCTTCCGTTGAGATGTACTGTTGAGGTTTGCGGTCCTAAAAAGATAAAGAACTCGAAAGGAACCGAGTTTTTATCGGGGTTTTTGCGATATGTTTTAGCCCCCGAAACACTACCCATTCTATGTTTTCTTCCATTGTCAAGTTCTGCGGGCACTATATAACTTCCTAAGGATGCTCTTTTTTTTGATGTGGAACGCAGGTCGCTATTACCTCCTTGAATGATGAAATTAGGAACCACCCTGTAAAAAAAAGTTTCATTAAAATAGCCTTGCTTCACTAAAAAGATGAAATTTGCCCGATGTAAAGGCGCATCATCAAATAATTCGAGCTCTATATTTCCAATATAAGTTGTGATTAAGACCTTGGTTTCAGGGTTGTTATTCCCATAAGTAGTTAAAAATTCAATTGCATTTTCATTTGATATCTTTGGATAGACTTTTAAAATAATCGTATTCTTTACGTTTGAAGATATAGTATCCGCATTTGCATCTACTTTTGAAATTTCTGTTTTAACTTCGGAAGCCTTTTTCTTATCTTCACAGCTCACGCTAAAAAGAGCAGCGATGATACTAATTAACAGAAAGTGTGTTTTAAATGACATTTGCAGAGTTTGAAAAACGTATTGTAAAAATAGCAAAAATGGAGCTTCCGGGCGAGGTCATTCAATTAAAAATGGCGCCCATTGAACGCTTGATTGAATTGAAAACAAAGGCCCGAGAGCTAAATTTGGCCAGAAGAGCAGCGGTATTGGCGCTGTTTTACCCAAATGCAAATATGGAGCCCTGTCTTATTTTAATTCTTCGGAAAACATACAAAGGCGTTCATTCTGCACAAATTGGATTCCCCGGCGGAAAATTTGAAAAGGAAGATATTGATCTAAAGGCAACCGCTTTACGTGAAACAGAAGAGGAAGTGGGAGTCTCTAGAGAGACAGTTTCTGTATTAAAAGAGCTCACAGAAGTATTTATACCACCTAGTAATTTTTTTGTCCAACCCTTTATTGGGATCACGCCGAAGACACCTAATTTTAAGGCACAAGAAGACGAAGTGGAAGCATTGATTGAAGTACCTCTGTCACATTTTATGGATGATGCTATAATAACGAATCAAGTCTTAACAACCTCTTACGCTACAAATATTGATGTTCCCGGGTTTTTACTGAATGATCATGTTGTTTGGGGAGCCACAGCGATGATGCTTAACGAAGTACGAGAATTATTGAAACAGGTGCTTTAGAAGCAGATTTTAGTATCTTTACGCTTCCGTTAATTTTACACGAAAAACCGGACTAAACCTAGAAAAACTCTATGGGCCTTTTTAAGAGAAATCCATTTGGACACATATTATTTATCAAGCTTTGGATCATCCGAATACTGGGAAGTCTATCTCATCGTAGGTTTAATGGTTTTAACGAGCTGCATATTGAAGGCAGTGAGATATTAAAAGGATTACCCGATACAAACGTACTTTTTGTATCCAACCACCAAACTTATTTCGCAGATGTAGTTGCTATGTTTCATGTTTTTAATGCGTCATTAAGTGGGAGAGAGGACAACATAAAGAATATTGGCTATCTATGGCGACCAAAATTAAATTTATATTTCGTTGCGGCAAAGGAAACAATGCAGGATGGCTTGTTACCTAAAATTATGGCGTACGCGGGTTCCGTGAGTATAGAAAGAACGTGGCGAGCAGAAGGGAAAGATGTAAATCGACAGGTAAAAATGAGTGACGTAAGTAGTATCACCACAGCCTTAAATGATGGTTGGGTAATTACCTTCCCTCAAGGTACAACCAGACCATGGAGACCAATTAGACGCGGTACTGCACACCTTATCAAAAAAAACAAACCCATAGTCGTTCCAATAGTTATTGATGGTTTTAGAAGGTCTTTCGATAGGAAAGGACTAAATGTTAAAAAGAAAGGGATTCTTCAGTCCATGGAGATAAAGGAACCTCTCAAAATTGATTATGAAAACGAATCGATAGATGCCATCGTAGAGAAATTAGAATATGCCATAGAGCAACATCCTTCATTTTTAAAGGTCATTCCTACTGAGGAAATTAAATCTCAGGAGGAACTTAATAAGGAACGAGAGTGGAGGTACTAGGCTCTTAGCATACCAGATGGTTGAACTCTCAGATTATGAAAGCAAAGTTTTAGAAATACAACCTTTTAAAGCTACAGAGCTACTGAGGTTCGAAGGTTAAGAATTTCAACAAGCTGTTTTCCTTTTCACTTATTACGTCATTTTACTATTATTTCATTGTTCTTTCTAGGTTTCCATTTTTTCTAACTCAGTATAATTGTGCTGAAGACGTTTTAGTAATATGCCGTAGATAATACGGTAGAAAAGCAGAATCAATCCGACCAAAAGTACGCCAAAAAGTAGCTGGCTAATAAAAAACACAGAGGTGAAGCTCTCTTTCGCAATAGTTCCGTAGCCTTCATAGTTTTCTGCCATTAACGTATAGAGTTGCTCTTTTTTAGTGTAGTAAAATAAATTTACCCCAATAAGCAACAGTACCGATGCACTGACATTGTATATTACAAAATTCTTGACCGTTTTTCGTGTGCTTAAAATATTTTCCATTAAATCTTTAATGGTGTCAGTAACTGCAATAGATTGATAATTTTTGTAAAAGAGATAGATAAAAACAGTGAAAATAGTATAATGGAGTACATTAACAATAATAAAGGTCGTTTTTAAGCCCATACTATCATTAATTATTTTGCTTGATTCTGGAACAAAAAAGGTTAAAATAGTCCAAAACAATAATTCGCCAATACTTATTAAAAAGATCCACTTCACAATAGATGAGGACTTTTTAAGCAGCATTTGATGAATATCTCCATATGACAATTGAGGGAGCTCTTGCTCCACACTTTGCCATTTTTGTTTTAATAAATCTAAATGATCCATATCGTTACGGATTTAGTACTGTTCTTAATTTTCCTTTAATTCTGTTCATTTTAACGCGCGAATTCACTTCTGATATTCCTAATGTTTCAGAAATCTCTCTGTATGATTTGTCTTCTAGATAAAGAAAGACAAGAGCTTTGTCAATGTCGTTCAAGCTTTTTACGGCAGCATACATCAGTTTTAATTGCTCTTCTACCGTGTCATCATACTCCACAGATGAAATCTTAAAACTCACAGCTTCAAAATCTTGAGTAGCCACCGTACGCTTGGATTTGCGATATAGTGTAATAGCGGTATTTAATGCTACTCTATACATCCAAGTGCTAAACTTTGAGTCTCCTCGAAATTTAGGGTATGCCTTCCATAGTTGTATGGTTATCTCCTGAAACAAATCATTGTGAGCATGACTGTTATTTGTATACAACCTACAAATTTTATGCACTATGTTTTGATTCGTTTCGAGTTCTTTTACGAAACTATGTTCAAGTTCTTTGTTCAATGATGGTAGGTTGTTTGGTTCTATTAGTAAGTGATGCTAAAACTTTGTTACAAAAAAAATAAAAGTAATACTGAAATAAGTCTTATTTTATACAAATTAGAATGAATTACATGAATATAAAACCTGAAAAATATGGCTTTTTTATTCTTTGATGAAAAATGTAGCGAAAAAAAAGAAAGTACAACTACCCAAACAATTTAATTATGAAAAATAGATTCCTTTTGTAAGCCGAGAAAAAATAAGGGATCTGAAAACCCAACCTCTATTCGATTTCGGTAGAGACCGCCTCGTCTAGCAAGCCCGGGCGCATAGAACATCAAGGCGTCGACACACAGACCAAGAAGCTATTATTTCACCAAGGGCCTTTTGCCCAGGGCACCAACAATATTGGTGATTTTTTGGCCCTGGTACACGGCTTGGCTTATCTCAAAAAGCAATACAGCGATCGCCTGCTTTATACCGATCGCCGCATTGCCATGGGGTGGGTGGGTTAAAAGAATGTGGCGCCAAACTGGCGCCACATTCTTTTAATAAATTTTTGTTTGAGCGTATCTCGCGAGCCGAATCGTGGCTCAAAACCAACACTTACAGTAC
>TARA_B110000211_G_scaffold48090_1_pt1 | contig 12752 bp, 11 predicted proteins | sample TARA_B110000211 | Tara Oceans TARA_B110000211 (sample SAMEA4397516) | marine metagenome | biome: Polar Biome; feature: [DCM] deep chlorophyll maximum layer (ENVO:01000326); material: water (ENVO:00002006), including particulate matter (ENVO:01000060) such as... | depth 30 m
TTACTTGGTTTAGCCAAAAAGGCATTAGCTTTAACGTAACTAGTTACAAAGATAAAGAGCTAACCTCCGCCAGCGCCAACCTTTGGGTGGCAAGTAATATGTCACTCATTACGGTTTGGTCAGGAATATTAATTGCCGGCGCTATTGTCCCTGCAGAAGAGCTGGCTCAATTGTCAGCAGCTCAACGCACTGCCATGCTTACAAGTTTTGTGCTTATGGTAGTAAACATGGTTGTCGCGCCACGTTATGCACACATGTGGAAAAACGGCGATATGGCAGGTATACAACGGTTAGCCAAATGGTCGACCCGTGGCATGATTGCTATGGTAGCGCCCGTTGTTTTAGTGATGGTGTTTTTACCAGGAAAAGTGATGTCATTATTTGGTGAAGGCTACGAGCAAGCGGCACTATTACTAATTATTATGGTGGTCGGGCAGTTTATTAATGTGGCTACTGGCTCTGTCGGTTATTTGTTAAATATGAGTGGCCATGAAAAAGATTTTCGAAGAGTTACCTTGTTTGTGGGGCCGTTGACCATAGTGTGTGCACTGGTGTTTATTCAGTGGTGGGGTGTTATGGGGGCAGCGCTAGCGACAGCAGTTGGGGTTGGCCTACAAAATATAACGGCGCTAGTTATAGTTAATAAGCGATTAGGTTTTTATCCGTTGATGTAAATGTTTGGTGCTCACTAAATTAGTGTGCTTATGTTTTTTTTAGACATTATGGCTTTAAACATGAAAAGAATTTTATACGATTTGACTTTTGTAGGTGATGGCCGGGTTTCTGGTGTCGAGCGGTTCGCAATCGAAATTTCTGAAAATTTAGTTAACGACAACGAAACTGAAATAACAGTAGCTGTGCCTAAAGGTTTTGATGGTAGAAATAATCTAGTTAATTACATTTATTTACCTTTTAGAAATAAAATGGCTTGCCATCTGATATTGCCGTTTTATATTTTTTGGGGTAGATATGATTCGGTTTTATTGCCTGCATTTCCTCCCGCTATTTTTTCTTATATCGCTTATTTTTTTGGAAAATGTGAGTTTAATAGGGTAGTTCACGATGTTGTTTACTGGCAGCAGAAATCCACTATCCCAAATAAAGCCAAATTTTATCTCAAGCCTTTAGAAGAATTTTGGTTGTCAAGGTATAAGAAAATAATTACTGTTTCTGAATATTCAAAATTGGCAATTGAAAATGTTCTTGGTCTAAAAAATGTAGCGGTGTGTCCCAATGGAGTTTCTTCGGTATTTTTACGCGATTCAAAAATTAAGAATAGAACAAAAAGTTTTAGAGTAATTAGCGTTGGTACAATTGAACCTCGAAAGAACTATAGATTTTTAATAGACTTGTTTTTAGAAATTGAAAAAAAGTACCCTTCTGCCGAACTTGTTATATGTGGTCGTGCAGGTTGGGGATATTCTGATTTATTGGAAAAATTAAACTCTTTGAAGAGTAAACCTAGAATTAAAGTTCTATCTAACCTCTCAGATGAAGAGCTTGATTTGCAGTATCAGAATGCAGATTTTTTTGTATATCCTTCATTAGAGGAAGGCTTCGGAATACCAATTGTTGAAGCTATGTCATATGGCTTGCCTGTTGTAGCCTCAAATAATAGCGCTATAACTGAAGTAGTAGCGAAGTATGGGGTTTTACTGGACTCGTACCGTGTAAGTGAGTGGGTAGAATCTTTAGTTGCTATTGCTGAAAATCAGGATCGATATGAGAGTTTTTCACAATTGTCTATTGAACGTTCCAAACAATTTTCTTGGAAAGAAAGTGCCCTTAAAATGATAAGGTTATTAAAATGAGTGTTAATAAAATATTCCCAGTAAATATAGATGATATTAGTTTGGGGCAAGTGGTTGATATGATCCTGAGTGGTAACCTTTTAGGGTATATAGTGACTCCTAATGTTGATCATATGTGCCGAATATATAAAACTCAGAGCTTTCGTGATTTGTATTCGGGTGCGAATTTGGTCGTTTGTGATAGTAGAATATTACAATATTTATCTTATTTGTCTAAATCACCAATTGTCAACGTAGTGCGAGGATCGGATCTTATAGTAACCTTATTAAAAAAGATTGAATCAGATGAGGGAATTGTTGTAGTAGGCTCTGATGATAGATTTTCTAGTCAGATAAAAGATATGTATGGTTTGAAAAATGTCTTTTGCTATGTTCCTCCGATGGGGTTTATTTCAAATAATGAAGAAATTGACCGGGTAATTGATCAGGTTGGAAAATCTAAAGGTCGCATTGTCCTGATGGCTGTCGGTTCGCCACAACAAGAAATTATGTCCCGTAAATTAATCGATATTTATCCAGATAAATTATTTATTTGTTGTGGGAACGCTGTTAACTTTGCCGTAGGCAATGTAAGTCGGTCTCCTAGGTGGATGTCTGACGTTGGACTTGAGTGGCTATACAGGTGCATGGTTGAGCCTAAAAGAATGATTCCCAGATATTTGAAAAATGTTGAAATATTTTGGCTGTATCTGTTCAGCAAGGAGCGTTCTGATGGATAGGTTGGATTTGGTATGGCATGAAGCAGCAAACCCTTTGTATGAAGATAGATTTTCAGCACTATCAGAATATTTTGATTTGAATGTTTATGGGTTTACTAAATTTCAAGGTAAGGTGTTTGATGTTACTACGAGTAAGGATGATTATAATTTAATATTAAAATCTCCTATTTTTTCATTTCACTGGTTGACTGTTTTTTCATTTTCTTTGATGTTTTCATTGATGAAATCAAATTCTAAGTATGTATATATTCATGAAGAGGCGCATTCTTTATTGGCGTTTCTTATATGTTTGCTATGTCGAAATAAAGTCTTAATCCTAGATTCTGCGGTGATAAACAATAGGCTTAGTTTCTTTGGCTTTAATTTCATGGAAAAATATGTTTATAAACGTGTTTCCGGTTTTTTTTATCGAAATGAAGACGTGCGTAATGTTTTAATAGAAAGGGGAGTAAATAAAGAAAAGTTGTTAGGAGTACTTGGTAATGGAGTTTCTTTGAAAACGTTTACCAAGGCGAATAAAAAAATAAGGGCTTCAGATGGGCCAGTTATTGTAGGTTTTGCAGGTAGGGTTTGGAAATGGAAAGGTGTAGAGTGTTTAGTGGATATTCAAAATATGGATGGATTTCAAGTTAATTATTGTGGGCCTATTGTTGATGAGTATATTCATGAAGCATTACTTGCTTCAGGTGCTAAATATTTTGGCATGCTCGATAAAAATGGATTGCAAGAATTCTATTCATCGATTGATCTATTTATTTTGCCTAGTTTACCTGCGCCCAATTGGAAAGAGCAGTTTGGTAGAGTAATCGTTGAGAGTGTATTTAGTGGCGCACCAGCAATTGGTAGTAATACGGGATTTATACCTAAGTTGGTTGGCCCTGATGCAACTTTTTTAGCTGGAGATTTGAATAATATAAAGAGGGTTGTTATGAAATTTAAGGATCCTGATTCTCGAGATAGATTACTTGATTTGCAATACGATGCTATTTCAAAAAAATATTCGTGGGAAGCAATTGCGAAATGTGTATATTTAGAGTCTAAGGGGTTGGTGTGAAAAAGATTTTCTTGATTAGTGGTATGCCTCACTCGGCTACACGTTTGATATATGATTTAATGAAATCAACTGGTGAATTTTCTTCACCTAGTGATGATGTTTTAAACACGGTTAAAGAGTTGCCTGTATTGCATGCGTATCTCACATCATTAACAGTTACCACTATGTTGTCGGAAAAATATACTTTGTCCGCAGTGGATCTTTCCCAGATCATTGAATCTTATATATCTGTTTGTGATGGTGTTGAGAACGTGCTTATAAAAATGCCTTACTATCCAGTTGTGTATCATGATGTTTTTGAGGAAGCTGCTAAGTACCTTGGTTATGATGTTATTACATTTGTTGTGAAAAGGAAATATAGTAACATTGTTCAATCCTACGTCAATCGTAATGAAGATATAAAGTATAGCCAACCGGGGGCATTACTTTCTCAAATAAACAGACTTCCATTAAATTTCAAAAAAATCGCTTTTTCAAAATCTAGATTTGTAGATGTTTTAGCTTTGCAGTATGAAGCTTTTGAGGAAAGTCTTTCGTCAATAAAAAAATTACAAATTATATCTGTTTCTGAATTGTCTTATCTTCAACGTGCCCTTTGTGAATATGGTATTGCTGGTGATGTTGATTATTCTATAGTTGATGGTAACCGTTTGAGTAAGAACAGAATGGAGAAAGTAAAGGATTTGATTAAAAGATTAGAGCGGCATTTTTTAGAGTATAGGGTTGAGAAATATTAATGAGCAATCTTTTTTTTAGTTATAAAAATGAGATTTTAATATTCTTATTCGTAACATTCAATGCACTTCTTTGTGTAGGGCTTGGTTTGAATGTCCCAGTTAATAGCTCACTAGTTATTTTAGTTCAAGCTCTACTTTTTGTATTTTTGTGTTTTTGGGCCTTGAGAACGTGCGAGCTGGGGTGGATCGATATTTTATTGTTTTTTTATATCTTTATAATGAGTGTTTTATCATTGTTTGTTCAAGATGATATGGTTGTTAAAGATGTGTTTTCTATGTTGATACTTCCAATATCCTTACTCTATTTTAGTAAATCTAATGTGAATGCTTGGTTTGTTATGAGGTTGTTGTTTTTTATTGCAACTTTTATCTTGATTTTAGAAGTTTTTTTACCTGAATTGTTGATTCATTTTTTTCCGGTAGGGGAGTATTTTTTAAAGACTAGAGATTGGGTTGCAGAAAAAAATACAGTTGAGGATGTGGCTTTTTATATTGGTTCGGTTAGGCCGGGTGGTTATTACTTTATACCCGATGTTCATAGGGTGGGTTCGATATTTTTGGAACCAATTACGTATTCGTATTTTTCTCTATTGGTTATATTATCTGCAAGGGTGTTTGAATTAAACGCGTGGAAAAAAGGTGTTTATGTTTTGGTATCGGTTTTGGCTATTATTTTAACTGATTCACGTATAGCTATTTTTTTAGCGGTATTGTTCTCTGTTATGCCGCTACGAAATTTTCGAATATATGATTCGATTTTTTTCTATTTTATAGGAATTATGTCTGTAATGGTTGTGGCATGGTTGCTTACTGATGGGAGTGATTCTGAATTGCCTCTGCGTTTAGGTTATACATTTAATGAATTGACCTCTGGGGATGCTGGAACATTGCTCGGCCTGTTTCCTCTTTTGGGTAAAGTTAATGATTCAGGTTATTTGTTATATATTTCTATCCTGGGATTGCCTGGGTTGTGTATTTTATTTTTATGGATTGATCGTATAGCTTATGTTTATTGGGTTGGAGGTGTTGGGCGATTTTTTCCTGCTTTTTATATACTTCTCTTTGTGGCTCTGTTTTTTGGTGGTGCAATATTGTCTGCGAAAATAATTGTATTGATGTCGGCATTAGTTACGTCCCTAAAGCCTAAAAATATTCAGAGAAAGTTGTTATGAACTTTGTTTCTGTTGGTGCTTTCGTATTTTTTGTGATTTAGAATAAATCAAAATTTATTAAATTTATAAGTTAGATAGTTCGAGTGAAGTTGAATTTTAGATGATTGCAATTAATTCTAACTCGTATTAGGTGAAGATAATACCGTGCAGCCTTACGATAAATGTGAGGGCGTACGTATAATATTTTATTTTAATGGAGATGATTATGCGGTATGAGTGGATTGACTATGCGAAGGGAGTTGGGATTCTCTTGGTAGTTCTTGGGCATATAATTCGTGGGTTGCTAGAGGCTGGAATTCTCAATAGTGATTTTTTTCTTTTTTTAGATAATATTATTTATTCATTTCATATGCCTCTTTTTATGCTGTTATCTGGAGTTTTTGTTATTTCTAGTATAGGTAAGCGGTCGGGGTTGCAGTTTTTAATGTCTAAATTGGATACTATATTTTATCCTTATCTGTTATGGATGGTATTGCAAGGAGGGGTTGAGTTTTTACTTTCAGGGTATACTAATGGCTCTGTATCTTTGGTTGACGTTTTTTCATTGTGGTTCCCAAGAGCTCAGTTTTGGTTTCTTTATGTTTTGTTTATATTTATGATATTTGTTTGTGTGGTAAGAGTTAATTTTGGTAGTTGGACTTTACCTATATTATTATTTATATCTCTAGTTATTTATTTTATTTTGGCATCTGAGGATATAAGAGTTATTTCCTTGATTTCGAGGTTTTTGGTATTTTTTACGATAGGTATGGTTTTTGGTCGGTATTTGAGCAAAGTGTCTGGGTACTTATCTTCACTTCCTGTTTTTTTTAGTTTGTTTTTTATGTGTTTTTTGAGTCAGTATTTTTTTAATATCGTATTTGATTTAAAATATTACGATTACACGCTTTTTGCTTTTTTAAATTCCTTTCTCTCAGTTGTCACAGTGTTGTCTGCTTGTATTAACTTAACTAAACATAATTTTTTTATGGGTTTTTGTATGCTTGGTCAAGCATCAATGTTGATTTATCTAGGTCATATACTCTCTGCAAGTGGCCTCAGAATTATTTTACAAAAATATTTTGGAATAGATGATGCTGTTACGCATATTATTGGTGGAATTTTATTTGGTATTCTTCCTTGGTATGTTATTTATGTGATGGCTAAACGTTATAAAATACTCAGATACCTGTATGAAGTTTCATTTTTCTCTGAGATTCTTATGAGGGTTAAGAGGGGAAGTTCGTAACGTATTTTTAAAAAAATAGGCGATTTTTTTGCTATTTGATTTTTTCGAATGTGTGGCGTTTGGGAGGGAACTTAATAATTTTAAAGATGGTCGAGTTTTATTTAGTGGAATGTTATTTTTCTTAATATGCTAGATGTGGCTTTGCGTGATTTTTAGATTTGAAAAATATTGGTGTAACCGGTTGTGGATAGTGGCATTTTTCATCGTACTTGGTTTAGCGATATTTTTTAGAAATTAAGTATTTAGGTGGGCATCATCTTTTGGCGATTGGGTCGTAATAATTATTTCTGGTTGTGAGTTATGTTAAAATGTTTATCACGAAAGATACTTCCTATTTAAGGTTTCAGCTTGGCATGATTGAAACTGCACTCCAGTCAGGCAATTTCCCACCCTATGTTATGGAACCTGCTAGTAAGGAATACCAGCCATGATTTATAGAATTCATCCCGTCATTAGTGAGTTTTTTATGGTTTGTTTTGATGGCGATAAAGCGCGGGCGGCTTTGGGTGAGGATACCGATTTCTACATGGATGAACGGCCAATATCGTACGCAGCAGATTGGCAGGTAATGGAGGTCGATTTTCAGGATGCTTATGGCGGTGGTGAAAAGTTATTTCCTGATATTTCAGCGAATGTAGGCAAGTTATTTTTGAGTGAGCAGGCCTATGCGATCTTTAAAAATCTATTAGCTGGGTTTGGTGAATTTTTGCCAGTGCGCTACTCGGGTCAAAAAGGCTATGTGTTTAACTGTTTGAAAACTGTTTCTGCTGTTAGTAAGTTGTCTGTACACGACCCTTTAAATGATCGTTTTTCGGCGGCATTTGATAATAGTGCAGATGGTGTTGTTTTGTTTAAGTCGGAAAGTGATTTTGATGGTCACTTTTGCAGTGAGGTATTTCGTAAGGTAGTTCTTGAAAGTGGCCTTACAGGCGTTTGTTTCTCTGAAGATTTGGGTAATCCATTTCCTGAGGAGTTAGGTATGAAGGTGTCTCATTGAGTTTTCGCGGGTAAATGATGAGCTGTATCGTGCGTAAGTCGCGCTCCTACTATGTATGCGCAGGCGTGTTCATTTAGGAACACACCCCATGGGCGAAATTGTTAGGTATGTTATGTCGCAGTGGTTAGATAGAGAAACATTCAAAACCATCATTGATACCATGCCTTTGGTGTCGATTGATTTGTTAGTGCGTAACGCTCAAGGCCAAATTTTGGTGGGCAAACGTGTTAATCGCCCAGCGCAGGGGTATTGGTTTGTACCTGGTGGTAGAATACTGAAAAACGAACGCCTCGCTGAGGCGTTTTCTCGTTTAACTGAGGACGAATTAGGCCTGAGGTTGGATATTAGAAATGCTCGGTATTTGGGTTTGTATGAGCATTTTTATGACGACAGTATTTTTACTGATGATGAAGCCGATGTGTCTATTAGTGGTGTTTCTACTAATGATGTGTCTATTAATGATGTTTCTACGCACTACGTTGTGAATGGCTTTGAGTTGGTTTTACCAGAGTCCCATGTAAACTTACCTTGTGAGCAGCACAACGAGTATCGTTGGTTGAGTGAAGAAGAATTTAAAACCAGCGATGAGGTGCATGTGCACAGTCGTTGGTATGTTGATAACGCGAAAGGTTTTAGGCCAGTTGATTCCCATGAGTGAACCCAAACCAAGATTAACAGTGTCAGGTTTTGAGTGTTAGAATACGGGCCTACCTATGAACACAAAGCAGGGATTATGCTGAATCGTCTTTTTGCCTCACGCAAGCGCCCCTTTCTTTCTGGCTTAAATAACCCTCAACATATTGAGATGGATATCTCTGGCTCTAAGCTGGAGCTGGATGTGCCTGCGCATAACGATGCATCGTTGCCCGAGCAGCAAGCGCCGCTGAGTCATTTCAATTTATACACTACCGAAGGCTTTGATCCTGATGACGGAACCTTTTCAACCGCCTTGTTGATGGGCCGTGATCTGGATCTGTATGCCGCGCCATTTGGCTTGTCGTCCAGTATGGGTACTATCTCGGTTAAGGTTGCGATAGACCGTGTTGATTGTTTGCCTGAAGGGATGACTTGCCTGAACCCCGAACACTTTGAGCAAGTGGTGATTCGGTTAGTTTACGATATGGGGCCAGGTAGTTGCAGTGGCAGAATAGGGCCAAGGGGTTGGCGGTTGATGCCAACAGAGCACCTTCCTTGGGTGGTGTATGAGATGCATCGCGATCTCACTGGCGTAACAGAGTTCACCTCCCACGACTTTACTCAATATTCGAGCTATGCGGTGACGCCGCTCGATGACCGCTATATTCTGCGCATCATGTTTCGTAATTTAGGTTCGCCACCAGTTGAGTTTTCTCGCCGCGTTCGCGACCAAATATGTCGCAGTTTAAAACTAACCTTAAGTGCGGATTTAACGCGTCGGATAGCCGAAGTAAAAAACAAATGGCCTGATGCCAAAATCTCGGAATATCGTGAGCCAGAACAATGGCTTCAGCCCAAATGGCGCAATGGCCGTACCAGCGAAGGCGAGCCACATGTCGTTATCCTAGAAGCGGGTAGCCCGGCACCCGAATTTAAATTTGAAGAAAAGTTTAACACCAGCAAATAAAAATCATACAAGGAGAGTAGACATGACCCTAAATTCAGCCGAGTGGGAAATGATTGTTCAAAAAGGCGAAAACACCAACATTAATCGCAGTGTGTTTGTGCGTAAGGATGCAGGCGGTTCTTGGAAGAAGTTGAAAGCTGGTCATGAGGGGAATTATTACATGACCACTATGTTACGTGCTTTGTATGCGCTGGCCATTTTACCTGAGGGTAATCGGCGCATGATGCAGCAAAAAATCTTTGGGCCGTGCAAGATGTTTTATGAAATCCGCGACAACGGCGATGTGCAAGTCGATTTATTTGTGGTCGATGAAGCACTCGAAACACCTAAGCATAAAGCAGCGGGATTGTATCAAGCAAAATGGGAAAAACGTGGCGAAGCTTGGTCTTTGCCGGAAGATAGCAGACCTGAAGTGTCGATGGAGATGGCTCATAAGTGGGGTAAAGCCCACATGGCGGCGGTCGCTGGCAAGTTCGATAACGCAGATACAGCAGCGACAAAACTCGGCACCCATATTGAAAACGCTTGGCTAAATAACGATGAGATTAACGATTATCGCCAGCCGGGCAATCATTATTCGTTGTTTTGGATGAATAATGAATTCACCAGCAAAGACCAACTGGATCATTTGATTTCTTTAATTCAAATGGCGCAAAGAAAACAAGAAAGTGTGCGCTGGTTGGTGCATGGCGAAGGCGCTGCGTGTTTTGTTAAAGCGTTGAATTTTCTTAATAGCAACCCGGCTTCGAGTGATATTCATGTTGCTCAACGTGGTTTAGAAAAGCAGGCGGTATTTTTCTCTAACCCGCGTGGTAAGACGACCAGTAAAAATGATTTGGAAGCGCTGTGTAAAAAGTCTGGCCTTGTTTTTCAGGACATCAATATTAATAAGCGCGATGTCATCCACAATCCAGACGCTCGTTCAGAAGCTATTAATGAGATCTTGTCTGCTGGCGCGAAATTAACGCTGGGTGGCGGCATGGGGGCGATTGGTTTGAGCGGTGCGGCGAAGAGTTTGGATCTTGCAATCAGTGCTCCAAGTGCCGCTGTTGCTGGTGGTATTTTGCTGGCTGGGTATGTGGTGGTTAAAGATTCCTACAAAAAGAACAGCGCCTATGCGCGTAATATTCAAGGGGCGTTTTCGGCAAGCTTTGGCAAGGGTAATGAAGATTGGGCTGCTTAATAATTTAATAAAGTGACCATTACGACAGTGGGTGTTAGCTGCTGTCTGTGTCTGTGTTGCACCGGTTTGCTATGTTAACCTTACATTCACATTAGATATTGAGATTCACTCTTATGATCCCCGTTATTATGGCCGGTGGCTCCGGTACACGTTTGTGGCCGTTGTCACGTACGGCGTTTCCTAAGCAATTTTTGTCGCTTGGGTATGATCAAACCATGTTGCAGCAAACGGTGGCTCGCCTTGACGGTTTGAGCAATGTGAGCGGTTTGAATGATGCTGCGCCGATTATTATTACTAATGAAGATCACCGCTTTTTGGTGGCCGAGCAACTGCGCCAGATGAACCGAGATGCGTCTATTTTATTGGAGCCTGTTGGGCGTAATACGGCTCCGGCCATTGCGTTGGCGGCGTTTCAGGCGATGAAAGATAACACATCTGGCGAAGCCCCTGTGTTGTTGGTGTTAGCAGCTGATCATGTGATTAAAGATACCGCAGCGTTTCAGAAAGCAGCAGCAGCGTTATTACCAGCCGTGCAGGCGGGTAAGTTTGGTACATTGGGTATTGTGCCTACTGAAGCAGCCACGGGTTATGGCTACATTAAAGCCGGTACTGAATCTGCTGGGTTGTTTGCGGTTGAGCAGTTTGTTGAGAAGCCGGATGCTGAAACTGCGCAAGGTTACTTAGATTCGGGTAAATACTATTGGAACAGTGGCATGTTTATGATCCGTGCTGACCGTTACCTAGAAGAACTTAAGCGTTTTAGCCCAGAGATGTTTGCTGCATGTGAAGCGGCCATGGCGAATACTCAGCAAGATTTGGACTTTATCCGGGTGGATAAAGAAGCTTTTGTTAAGTGCCCGGATGATTCAATTGATTATGCAGTGATGGAGCCGCTATGTTCTCAAGACAATGATTCACAAGGCAATGGTTCTCAAAATGGTGGCTCAAAAGCAGGCGAGCCGCAAGTAGTTGTTGCACCCCTCGAAGCAGGTTGGAGTGATGTTGGCAGTTGGTCGGCCTTGTGGGAAATTGCTGAAAAGTGTGAGAACGGAAACTCAGTTCTTCATGCCGGAGCAGGCAAAGCCGAAACGATTTTAGAAGATACGCGCAATAGTTTAATCAGCACCTCTGATCGCATGGTCACTACCTTAGGTGTGGATGACCTTGTGATTGTGGACACCAAAGACGCTTTGTTAGTAGCACACCGCGATAAAGTACAAGACGTTAAAAAAATCGTGGCGCAAATTAAAGCGCAGGGTGGAACGCAGCATCAACTTCACCGTGAAGTGTACCGTCCTTGGGGGCGTTACGACTCTATCGATAATGGCGAGCGTTATCAGGTGAAGCGCATCACCGTGAAGCCAGGGGCTAAGTTATCTGTGCAGATGCATCATCATCGTGCCGAGCACTGGGTGGTGGTGTCGGGTACGGCGCAAGTGACTAATGGCGATGAAACGTTTTTGGTGACGGAAAACGAATCAACCTTTATTCCTATTGGCCAGGTTCACGCGTTGGAGAATCCGGGCAAAGTTGAGCTGGAGATGATTGAAGTGCAGTCGGGGTCGTATTTGGGCGAAGACGATATTGTGCGTTTTGAGGATAAATACGGGCGGGCTTAACGATAGTGACACTATGGATGTCGTTATGGGCTTGTACTGAAATAGCGTTAGCAAAGACAATCAATCAAAGAGATGAATTATATGGCTGTATTACATTCAAATCGCGTGCTGGCGGATAGCGGTGTTGCGTTCGGTACCAGCGGAGCGCGAGGTTTGGTTGAGCAGTTTACACCTGACGTGTGTGCGGCGTTTTCTTTGGCGTTTCTTAATACGTTGAAGGAGCAGTTTGCTTTTGCTTCGTTGGCTATTGCGATTGATAACCGTCCAAGTAGTTATGCAATGGCACAAGCCTGTGCGGCGGCGTTAAAGCAGCAAGGTATTGAGGTTGTTTATTACGGCGTTATTCCTACGCCTGCTTTGGCGTTTGCTGCCATGGAGCGAAATATCCCGTGCATTATGGTGACGGGCAGTCACATTCCGTTTGACCGTAATGGTTTGAAGTTTTATCGCCCCGACGGCGAAATCACCAAGGCGGATGAGCAGTCTATTTTAACGGTTGAGGTTGGGTTTAACGCGCTTGGTTTGGGTTCTAAAGCCCTTGATGATTTAACGGTTAGTAATGCGGCGGCTGCAGAATACGTTGAGCGTTACTTATCGCTATTTGATGAGCCGTTTTTAACCGGTAAACA
>TARA_B110000211_G_scaffold227018_1_pt1 | contig 12741 bp, 13 predicted proteins | sample TARA_B110000211 | Tara Oceans TARA_B110000211 (sample SAMEA4397516) | marine metagenome | biome: Polar Biome; feature: [DCM] deep chlorophyll maximum layer (ENVO:01000326); material: water (ENVO:00002006), including particulate matter (ENVO:01000060) such as... | depth 30 m
GTAAACCATTTTGTCATAACGATTTTGGCTTGGCGTATAATTCATAGTTTTGTTCCTATAACAATAAGGTATATGCGCAATTACGTTACGAAGATTGACCACATTGTACAATATTTTTGCTGGTACATTACAATCTCCAATGCTCACTCAAAACTAACGTAATGCTTTAACTGAATCTCCCAGTTAGCTACAGTAAAAATGCCCACATTCATGCATTAGCGGTGGATTGGTGGGCTCATAAATAGCCAAGTAAACCTGGCATCTGCTTGGTTTGGCAGCAAGCTACCGTTAAGTTTATATTAACGTTTATTATCCAAGCTGAATTTACCTGTCCCTAGCGCCGCCACTATCAGTAGACCAGACATTATGGCAATATTTTTAACGAAATTCTGCAATTCGTGGGCCTGTTCTATACCTTCAGCCATATTCCAAAAATCATGCATATAAATACTAATAACCAATGTTAAACTGGCGAGTATAAAAGCAGCAATTTTGCCTTTGTAGCCTGCAATAATTGCTGCTCCTGCACTTATTTGTAGCAAAATTGTTAATGGTAAAAGTACAGATATCATTGGTACGCTGTGTTCCTCCATGTAACTGCTCATCATGTCAAAGTCAGTTATTTTCTGTATTCCAGGTAAGATGAAATAGGCGCCCATTAAAATGCGCCCGGCCATTAAACAAAAGTTTTCTAGGTAGTTCATAGATATTCTTGCTTTGATATTTTCTATATTCGTGGAGAGATCGTCAAATTAATTATATAAAAATTCTACTCAAAGACATATTGAAAGCCAATCACCAAGGCCAAATATTTGTCATTATAAACAGTCCCTGATCAGATCTTCATTATCAGACATCCCAATAACAGCCGTGTTAATAAAGCGGTCATTTGTATGGCTGCGTTTGAATTCCATAGTTGCTTCTAGCCTTTAATGATAGGCGTTCTTGGAACATGAGTAATGATTTCCGGTGCATCCTCGGTAATAATAGACTGTTCGGCCACCGCCATAGAAAGCCCGGTTTTTCGATCATTCAGTATCATGTGTGTAAAAAAAGACATGTTTTTTTCAAGCACAACGGGATTTCCTTTATGTATCATAGGTTGCTCCATCCATGTTGGTGGCCAGGCTGCTCCCATCGTGTATCCACAAACGGTAAGTACAGAGTCTTTTTCACCGTTCTCTTCAAGGGTAGTTTGATACGTGTCGTAAATTTCACCAACAGTGGTTCCAGGGCGAAGAATTGATTGCACTGAATCTAGGGCAATAACACTAGTAGCATGCATTTCTAAATGGCGTTGGCTAACTTGTGGGCCTGTTAAGACAACACACATACTTGCCGCATGATAATGACGATATGCAACTCCAAGCTCAAGCGTTATCTGATCATTGTCGAGAACGTGTTTCCGCTTGGTTGTATATCGCAAGTTTAATGCCGATTTACCACTTCCAATGGGAGGGATGTGGGCTGGTAAATCACCGTCAAGACGAAATAGCGTGTCATAAAATGTAGCATAAATATCACCTTCGAAGGCCCCAGAGAGTGTTGCTTCAAGAGTCTTTTCTAGTGCTATGTCCAAAATTTTACCAGCTTTACGAAGGTAACATAGCTCCTGCGGGCTCTTCACCAAACGTAGTTCTCGTATGAAATCAGGTGCTACGGTTAGTTGGCACCAGCCATCAAGGGCTTCCTTTATTTCCAAAAAAAGCCGTGGGGTTAAACCCATAGTGTCGACCTGGATACCAATTTTTTTACCCTGCATCCCAAGCGAATTCAGCATTGCTTTTATTTGCTCAGCTCGAGTCACTTTGTGGGAGTCTGGGGCCGTTATTACGTCCTCACAAATTGATGAATACGACGCGTTACCAAGATCGGCAGGACGCACCAGATGAGTCAAATCCCCCTCAGTTCTGATAAACATACACCCGAAAATCGAAAAGCCATCAGAATCGTAACCAGTAAGCCAGTACATGTCTTCGATTTTGAAAATCAAAACGCCATCTAGGCCTTGGGCGTTCATGCATGTACGGACAGAATCCTGGCGTTGGGAGAACTCCTCTCGACTAAAATGGATGTTGATGTCGGTCATAAAATCCTCACTATAAGTGACTATGTGTCGGGTACGAATATCAAAATATATCATCGATGATTGTCATAACATTATCAAAAATTATTATATGACAGCAACGGCAATAAAATTTGTAGTGGCAACTAACGATCGCAGAAAACCTAATCAGGTTCTCGTAAGGGGTTAGTCGCTTTCAACATAGCCACTATAAGCGCATCACGTTGCTCTGACAGTTCCACTGTGTTTGGCTTTGCTCCTTCTGATGACAGTCCACTCACGAGTTTTTCTATTGTCGAAGGATTTAAATTGACCTGGCCAAGGTCAGCCCACCAGCGATGAAAACTATCACTATAGCGGTCACAAAACTCAGCCATGCCACCTTCACCAGCACCCAAGTTAAATAACATATGTGGCCCCATGGCTGCCCAGCGTAAGCCAGGGCCCGCCCAAACGGCCTTATCTACGTCTTCAACAGAGGCTACGCCAGACTCCACCAAATGTATGGCTTCTTTCCATAACGCCGCTTGTAGCCTATTAGCTACATGTGCAGGCACTTCACGTTGCACCCTGATAGTGACCTTTCCTACAAATTTATAAAAGGCTTCCGCTTGCTCCAGTACTCCAGCGGCAGTCTTGTCATTCGCAAGCAGCTCCACCAAGGGAATTAAATGTGGTGGATTAAACGGGTGGCCTAATATAAAGCGAGATGGGTTCGACCAGCCAGCTTGCATTTCGGACACCATAAGGCCCGAAGCAGACGAGGCAACAATGGCATCAGGCAACAGGTGCGCTTCTATTTCCGCGTAGAGCTGGTGTTTAATGTGCAGTTTCTCAGGCGCACACTCTTGCACAAACTGGCAGTCTTTTACCGCTTCCTTTGCGCTTGTGTGGAAACTAATTTCACCTTCTGGGCCTTGCATCCCTAGTTGCTGCAACATAGGTGCTGCATCAGCAAGATATGATCTTACCTTTTGTTCCGCGTCTACCATAGGGTCATAAACTTTGACGCGTAAGCCCGCGCATGCGAACAGCGCTGACCAACTGGCTCCTATGACACCGGCACCCAAAACAGCAACACTAGTGAAATGATTATTCATCATAGACCCTATCTATTTTATTGCAGATTTGTATGCGTTAAGCAACATACCATGAAAGTGATGTACCGCATGTTCGCTCATTCCGTGCTCCCCATCTGGGTTAGCCATGATGCGGCCTGACTGAAACGCTGGCGTATTCATGCCTCGCTGCACACTCTCAACTAAGTTAATGTCTTCTACCTGCAGCACCTCATCGATAAATTTAAGGGCTTGTTTCTCGACCTCCTCAATATCCGCAGTTTCAAAATAAAACTCAAATTCTTCGTGAGTTTCTTCTGCGCCTGATGGGTTGAACTTCCACACCATAAAGTTGCCGCGGCCCGGATAGCGCATTAAGGCAATATTGGGCCATAGAAACCACACTGCATGATCGGTTATGGCGGCGTCATCAATACTATAAGCTGCATTGTCGGTACGCTTAGCTTTTGCCATATGACTAGAGTAGATACCCTGGGTTTTGACTTTGTAGGTTTGCATGTCCACCAAACTTACAAAGTCTTTGTGGGCTGTAGTGCAGTGATAACACTCTAGAAAATTGTCTGTGACAACTTTCCAGTTGGCTTTAATGCGATAGGATAAGCGTGTGGCATAGGTGAGTTTTCTCAGATCAGGTGCATAGGCCATTATTTCCGTCGCCAAATCACCTGTTTGGCTTGCCAGCGAGTCAGCACTGGCATCTAAGTTAACAAATACTAAGTGACAAAAAATTTCCACTTGAATTTGATCCAAACAAATTTCGTGGCTGTTAAAATTGTGCACCAGTTTAGATCTTGGTGCTGCCAGCAACTGGCCCTTAAGGTCGTAAGTCCATGAATGGTAGGGACAGACAATTTGATCGGTATTACCCTGGCCCTGAACGAGCAGGTGACCTCGGTGTTTGCAAACATTGTAAAATGCCTGCAACCCTCCTTCGGCATTACGCACTACAAGAATAGGTTGACCAGCAACTTCCTGGGATACGTAGTCTCCTGTATTCTCAAACGCTTCTTCATGACAAACAAACTGCCAAGATTTGGCAAATACGTGTTCTTTTTCGATGGCTTGGTACTTAGGCTCTATGTAGCATTGAGAGCCAATAGACCAGGATTTACAAGGATCTTTAGCATAGCCGGATGCAAGTGCATCAAATTCTAATTGGGTTAAATGTGTAGCCACCTAGACCTCCATAAGCCATTAATAGTGATTTAAATTTAAAACAATCCTGGGTTTAAAGGTGATGCCGCTGTTAAGCCACCATCAACGGTGAACATCTGTCCGGTTACAAAACGCGACTCTTCACTTGCTAACCAAAGGGCCATATTTGCTATATCAGAAGGCACACCAAAGCGACCAACCGGGTGCCGAGCCAGTGCATCTTTTTTTGCTGCAACTTCATTCTTTGCTACCGCAAAGGCACTATCTGCCATCGCAGTGATAATCCAGCCTGGGCAAATAGCGTTACACCTCACCTTAGGGCCATGATCTACTGCAACCGAACGCGTTAAACCATGTACAAAGGCTTTAGACGCATTGTATAGGGCTAGGCCAGGGTCGGCGGTAACGCCAGATACAGAACCCATATTAATGATAGAGCCACCCATAGACATCATCGGTAATAGGCTGCGGATGCTATTGAAGATCCCTCGCGCATTGGCCCCCATAAGCATTTCCCAATCATCATCAGTGGTGTCTAGAATGGTTTTCTCTATTTGTACGCCAGCGTTGTTTACCAATATATCCAATGAGCCATAGTTGCTTAGAAGCCAGCTTTTAAGCTCAGCTACTTGTTTAGAGCAGCTCACGTCAGTCTGCACCCAATCAATGTTAACTGCCATATCAGCTGGTCTTTCACCGCGCCCACAAGTAATAACTGTGGCGCCTTCCTGCATAAATCGCTCAACAATAGCAGCACCGATACCTTGACGCCCACCTGTGACTAGAGCCACTTTGCCTGATAATTGCATACCGACTCCTATAACCGCATCTGCTGCACTTGGGCACTTAAACCACCGTCCAACACCCACAAGGCACCAGACGCATATCGCGCCTCATCACCCTCCAGCCAGTTCACTAGATTAGCCATATCATCAGGTGTGCCGTAACGGCGCAGGGGGTGAATGTCGCACACTTCTTGTTTTAGGCCTTCTAGGTCTCCACTTTCTCCAAAAAAACTTTCTAGCATGGGTGTCGCTACATAACCTGGACAAATGGCGTTTACACGAATATGTTCTTTACCATAATCGCAGGCCATCGCTTTAGTTAGAGCATGCACAGCACCGTTTGTTGCACAATAAGCGGCTAAACCAGGATCTGCAATAAAACTGTCATAAGAACCTGCGCCATTTTTGCGCATTAGAGGCACTCCATATTTACTGGTTAAGAAAGTGCCTGTAACGTTTATAGCAAAAATTCTCTGCCAGTCATCTAAGGTGGTTTCTTCAATTGTCGTTTCTATTTCAATGCCGGCTGCATTCATTAATACATCTAACTGGCTAAATTCCTGCCCTACAAATGTCATTAGATCCTGTGCGCTCTGTTCGCTGGTAACATCATGTTTAAAGTACCGGGCAAGACCCTTTAGCGACGCAAGAAGCGATGCTATGTCTGCTGCGATGACGTGAGCTCCGTCATTATGAAAACGGCTGCATATTGCCTGCCCGATGCCTCCGCAACCACCAGTTACCAGAGCTATACGGCCCTTTAAATGCCCTGTAAATTGTTTTTCAACCATGATGCCTCTCCCTAATCACCCATGGAATGAAACCATTTTTAACCATTTCCAGCGGTTTCTACCCATGTTTTTCGACCATAATTTGACATTATTCGTCACCTGCTACACATGTACCTGACATTAGTAAAAAACCCCAAACAATGACCTTACAGCCGGTACTTAAATATTAAAGATAATCGAATAGGCGACCAGGAAGTCCTGGGTGGCGTGGTATATCAAGTTTTTTGCAGAGGCAGAACATCATCGCCTGATTTGAGGTGACAACGGGTTTATTGAGAGTTGTTTCGATCCTTTCGATCACTTCGACAGAGCGCATGTCAGTGCAGCTCAGAATAATTGCCTCGACTTGCGGATTATCCGCTTTTAGAGCGAGGTTATAAATTTCATCTGGGGTCAATTCACCTTGTCCGTAGCAGCCCAAGTCGTGCCCAATATAGGCTCGTTTTACGGTTTCAATGCCGTTCTGCATTAGGAAATTGACAGCCAGATCATTGATAGCACCTACATAGGGTGATGCAAACCCAACTCGATGGATTCCCAATGCTTGGATTGCAGCAATCAACGATCCGGCGGCAGTCAAGGATACAGCACCAGAGCCAGCTGAAATTTTTATGGCCAGATCACGGTCAAAGTCCGCGCTATGTGTCAAAGTAGCGGAAGTGCAACCATAAAGCACAACATCTGGCCGCGCTCCAGCGATCATTGCAAGGTCATGGCTAATATCAAACATTCCGAGTTGGGTCATCTGATCGGCGCCAGGCACTTCGTCTGCGTCGTAGCCGCCAGTGCGTTGGCAATGAAAGCTGCAATTAGGTGGACGCATCAGTATCAGGTCTGATTCAAGGTTGGTGTTTGTAAAGGGCACTAAGACGCCAATTCTGGTGCCTGCGCGAGCGTGAAGGCTCATGTAAAACTCTTATCCGTAATGTGCATCAATGCATCCAGCTCTGTTGGGCGATTCGTGCAAAATTACCACCCAAAATACCTTCAATTTCTGCAGCCGAAAAGCCACGTACTTGCATACCTTCCACAAGGTGGGGGATGGTTGACGGTCCGGAATGACCTATGTTCCGCGTGTCATATTGCTGGCCAGCAGGCCAGTAATCGGGCCTGGCACGAAGTATCGCACCAATGTCGACGGTGACATCCGGCGTATAATCAAAGCCAAGTCCAACGTGGGCAGGCCCGGCAAGATCAATTAACGTTAACAAATGGTGCAGCAAGGATTCTGTGCTTGTGTCGTTGTCACCGACAAAAATAGCGAGACCATTGAGGCCTATAACGCCGCCTTTGGATGCACAGGCTATGATCTGTTCATCCGTGATGTTGCGCTGATGCTGCCAGACCGAGGCCGGATTGGAATGTGAAAACACCACAGGTGTGGTTGAACGTTCGATTAAGTCCATGCTTGTGTAATAGCTTGTATGGCTTGCATCCACGATCATACCAACACGGTTCATTTCTGCCAAAATATCGATGCCAAACGGGGTTAGGGCGATGTCGGCATCATGACAGCCGCCCGCCGCTGCGTTGCTGAGGTTATATGCAAAAAGCATCTGTCGTACACCGAGGGTATGGTATATTTCGACCATATTAATATCGCCACCCAGAGCATTCATACCTTCAATATCGAAGCTAATAGCAAGGCGAGCAGAGCGCTTGGCTTGGTCAATATCGGCAAATTTCCCAGCCAGTAGAAAACGATCAGAGTGCTCGAGTAGCCAGCGACGGTAGGCCGCAAGGGTGGCCATCGTTTCATCTCGCGACATAACGTCAAAGCCAACATTGATGCTCAGATAGTCGACATCATTGGTGCGCCAATCTTCAAGCGTATTCAAATCCATATCGGGAGAGGGAAACAGCCCTGCATGAGCATCCCAAACGAGAGTTTCTTTCAATACCTTTGTCATAGACCATCCATATGTACATTGATCATACCTTCGATGATCAAGCTGGCCACGCCACCTACCTGCAATCGTATAATATTACCATTTTTTGTTTTGATCCGTGTTGTCACACGGCTGGGGCGGCCAAGTTCTATGCCCTGTTCAGCTCGGACCTGCAAGCTTCCGTAATCATTTGCCTGAACCAACCCTTGGCGTAAAAGATAGGTCGATATAGCTGCATTTGTGGTGCCAGCCGCTGCTGATTCAGCCACGCCTACAGCTGGACAAAAATCCCGCACGTGAACGTTACATGTTTGATCTACGACCTCGGTTGAAAAAGCAGCCACAGTTTCTAATCCGTTGGCTACACAGAACTGAGCAAGGGCTGAAAAATCAGGTTGCAGTCCCCGCATCGCGGCAAGATCACGCATTGGAAGGCACAGGTGAATGAAATCGCCAGTGGCGACCTCTGGTGGTAACTCGTTAGATATATCCCCAACACTAACACCTAATATGCCAGCCAGTTCGTCCAGATCGAACGTCACTGCCGAAAACCGTGCTTCTGCAACATCCAGCATAACCTCGACCCTGCCGGCCTTGGTGAGGCGACACTCCACTGTCGCTTCCCCTTTAGGAAGGTCGAGAACAGCCTCACACCACACATCCGCCTCACAAGGTAATAGTTCTTGTGCAACCAGTTGCGTTATCAGGCAAACCGTCCCATGCCCACACATAGGCAACTCCATTACAGTAGAGAAAAATTGAACTTTAACTCTGTTATGGTTGATGGCGTTTACAAACGCAGTGGCGGGCGCTCCAATTTCACGTGCAATTCGAGCCCGATGTGGCATGGAGATATTTGAGGCATGTAGGACAATTGCCCCCTGGCTACCGGAATACGGCACCTCAGTAAAAGCGTCATACATCGAAAAAGGGACATTAGAGGCTTGTTTGATCAATCGGTCTTGGATATTCATAAAAAATCCGCACGCTTTGTCTGTCTATTACGTTTGCTGCTCTAGTACAGGCGCTCTGGGAACCAGAGCTTTGAACAGATCCTCCATGCCAATCTGGCCAATTGGGATTTCCCCTTCGACAACCCTGAAGTTACACGATGTATCACCTTCAGAGAGGGCGATGAGAGTTTCCAGAGTGTCGTGTGGGCCTACATCACCTGCATAGGTGGTTGTCGGGATCAAAGGCGTCATAACGGAACGGACCCGCAAAACACGCGCGCGGTTAATGTCACTGACAAAAGCCTCAATGTAGGGATCAGTTGGCGTGGTTAAAATGCTCTGGGGCTCGCCTTGCTGAATAACTGCACCATCTTTTAGAATAACGAGGTGGTCAGCCAATCGTAGGGCTTCATCGAGGTCATGGGTGATGAACACGATCGTCTTTTTTAATTCTACATGCAATTCAAGCAGCAGTTTTTGCATGTCACTGCGTATTAAAGGATCGAGAGCAGAAAATGCTTCGTCCATCAGCATGATATCCGTATTCGACGTTAGTGCACGGGCAATGCCAACCCTTTGTTGCATACCACCAGAGAGTTGATGCGGATAGTGTTTTTCATAGCCACCAAGCCCCACCCTATCGAGCCAAACCTGGGCCTCCTTGTAGCGTTCGCTTTGGCCTATACCACGCACCTCCAATGCTAGTGCAGCATTATCAAGTATGGTGCGGTGAGGGAGAAGCGCAAACTTTTGAAATACCATGGACATGCCTGTGCGGCGCTTTTCGCGCAACTGTTCCGTGTCCAATAAGAGCGCGTCTTCACCATCGATCAGCACCTGACCATCAGTCGGCTCAATCAATCTGTTAATGTGGCGAATAAGCGTCGATTTGCCTGATCCAGACAAGCCCATTACCACGGTTATAGCACCCGCCCTAATATCGATTGAGATATCTTTAAGGCCTAATACATGACCAGTTTTTGCAAGCAGTTCATCTTTTCCCATACCCGCTTTTACCTGTTCTAGCGCAGATACAGGGTTGGAACCGAAAATTTTGTATAGATTACAAATTTGAATTTTGGAGGCCTGAGCCATTATAAATACCTACCTATCTATGTGTGTGGCCTGAAGATACACGGGCAATCGCCGCTTTTGAAACTCGGTCCAATATAACAGCCAGTAGCACAATGCCTAGTCCGGCGATAAGGCCTACTCCCAATTCAAGATTGCGAATGCCACGGAGCACAAGAACACCTAAGCCAGGTGCAGAAACCAGCGATGCGATGACCACCATAGCGAGGCTCATCATTATTGTCTGGTTTACCCCCGCCATAATATTGGGCATTGCGAGCGGTATCTCAACTCCAAACAGTTTTTGCCTGGGCGACATACCAAAGGCGTTAACCGCCTCAACAACATCTTGATCAACGAGCCTAATTCCAAGATTAGTAAGCCGGATCACGGGTACGACGGCATAGACAATAATCGCGATCCCGTAGAGCTTTGGCTCAGTTACGCTGAACAGGAAGATCAGTGGAATCAAATACACAAATGTCGGCAGTGTCTGAAGTAGATCAAGCAATGGGATCAAAGCCCTTTCTAAGGGATTGGATTTGGCCATAGCAATTCCTATCGGAACGCCAATTAAGATGCATATACTTGTACAAACAGCAATAATCGCAAGCGTTTGCAGAGCGGGATCAAGGTGATTTATAAATCCTAGAAACGCAAATGATAGAGTGACGAAACCTAAGATCTTGATCGAACGGCAGGCGTACCATACAAACCATAATAGTAACGGAATAACAATCCACCAAGGCGTAGTTAAAAAGGTGAACAAGGCGAATTCCAGAAGCCAGGACAGGGGCTGGGTAAGTGGGTCCAGTATAGCTTTCAAGACGTCTTTAACGTTGAGGAAAGCGTTCTCTACTGCAGCCGTGAATTCTCGGGACTGAGGAAATGAAGAGCACGACTGATAGAGTTCGTCCATCGACGGGAACGGAAAAACCGGTCCACTGTTCGCTGTATCTGGGTTGGTTTTAGCTAGCAGGCTGGCCATTGATAGGTTTGCACTACCAGGCTCTGCGTCGCACCAAGCCCTTAATCCTAGACCATTAAATAGGCTATCATAATACGCCATTTTTTTAATTCCCTGAGCAAAATAAAGGCATACAAATTGTATGCCTTTATTGGTTTATTGCATGTTGGTTAGTAGTTTACTGTAGAAGAGCTGCAAGCTTATCGCGTGCCGCATCGTTCAACCAGTCGCTCCATATGTCTTGTTGGGTTGACAGGAAGTAAACAGCAGCCTCGTCACCAGTGGCTTTGTTCTTATCTTGCCAAGCGAGAAGACCATTCATCATGGCATTGGTAAACGAGAGGTTGCGCATCAGATCCGCCTCAGCAGGATGGCTCGCCTCAAAGGTGTCGGTGACAACAGTCGTGACAACACTACTTGGCCAATTCTGAACCTTTGGAGTTGCGCAATTCACGTCTGAATTACAAGCCTGTTGCGCAGGATCATGACTACCTAATTCCACTTTAACCATTGGGTATTTTCCTAACACCAAACTAGGTGACCAATAGTATCCAAACCACGGCTCCTTGGAGGAATATGCAGAAGCAATTGACGCAGTGAGCGTCTCTCCTGATCCATGTACAAAATCTTGAATACCTGCAGAGTCAAAACCACCAGCCTTGGCGACATTTGTAGCGACTACCTGACACGTCCATCCGACAGGACAGTTATGCATTATATTTCCAACCAAATCTGGATTGGCCAACACACCTTCAAGGGTCAACAACTCCGGATGAGCCTCAGCCAAATAGGTTGGAATCCAGAGGCCCTCAACGCCTCCGTCTGAAAGAACATGTGTCAATTCATTGATTTTGCCCGCTTCCAAAAGTGGTATGTAAGCTGGCGCACCATTTGTCCAAACTTCGGTAATTATGTCGGGTTCTCCAGTTTCAGTAACTGAGGCAAGTGCTGGCGTGGAGGCCGAGGGTACAACCGTGATGGAGCAACCATACCCTTGCTCAAGCAAGAATTTAGCAACCTGAGTCACAATGATTGCTGAACCCCAATCCATTTCGGTAATAGACACTTCACCACAGTCTTGCGCCGCCTGCGCTCCTCCAGCAGCAAGACCCGCCACCAATGCACATGCAACCGATGCTTTTTTTAGTTTTAACATACAAATTTCCCTGTTTTATTATTATACTTCGTTGACCGTAGCGCCTATCGCCGAGTGTATATTTCTACGTCAGTCGATCAGCCGTTCGCAGAATCTGCCCAAAATGTACTTGTAAGTTATGGGCTTTACAAGTGAGTAATGCTTTCTTTAAAACGTGTTCCTCATGGTTATTATATATAGCCAATCATAGCTAATCGCTGATAACGTAAGTTTCTTGATAAAACTTTTCGTTACAAACAGGATTGCTGCGACTGACTGGCAAGGTTGTCCACGTGTGGATAGCAGCATAATTTCAAGACACATTGAGAACGGCTTGATTTGCTATAATCTTTCCTGCCACTATATCACTCATGCATAATCTGACATTCATATTATATTTAGTTATTTTTTTTCGACTCAAACAGTAAAAAATCGACACTTAATATGGTAAATTTTTGTCCGGACCAACTTAATAGAAGTAACTCTGTATCAAGTAAAGACTTTAGTCTTCGAGTCCCACCCAGCGGTGTAATATTTCATCATCGCTAAGGGCTGATTCGGGGTCTCCTTTGGCTGAGTTAAAATTGCTCGCCACAACGGGTCACTACGGTCACCGCCGAGCCCCAATGGACAGGATAATTTGACTCATATTCATCAGCGACTACAGTAGTAATACGCCCCCTCAATGGCTGTAAACGGTTACGACTAGCTTCAGAAAAAGAGTCAAATATCATTCTCCAGCATCTAATGCAGCAGCAACGCAGTGCTAGAGCGAGAATTTAGCAGCATATTCACTATCAGGCTGAGGCCTATCACACACATCCATCGCTGCTTGATAGGTATCGATATGT
>TARA_B110000211_G_scaffold38516_2_pt1 | contig 12724 bp, 14 predicted proteins | sample TARA_B110000211 | Tara Oceans TARA_B110000211 (sample SAMEA4397516) | marine metagenome | biome: Polar Biome; feature: [DCM] deep chlorophyll maximum layer (ENVO:01000326); material: water (ENVO:00002006), including particulate matter (ENVO:01000060) such as... | depth 30 m
ACCCTGTTACCTGCTCCTATATTACCAGCTCCGTTGATTGTTGACCCTCAAGCGACTCATTTAGAGGCGCTTTTTCTGTTGCCTGAAACTCAGTGGGATGCTCATTTTCATGAGCTCTGGACCCCAGGAGAAGCTGGGGCAGTAGCGGTGCTCAACAATTTCTTATGTGACGGTATAAACGATTATAAAGATGGCCGTGACAGGCCCGCATTGAAGGCTATTTCGAGGCTCTCACCGCACCTTCATTTTGGTGACATAGCCCCTCAACAAATCATCAATACCTTACTCACGATCCCTGATGATCAAAACAGCGAGCACTTCAAAAGAGAAATACGCTGGCGGGAATTCTCTTATTATTTACTGTTTCATTTTCCAGATTTGCCTGAACAAAACCTAAAACCTAGTTTTAACAATTTTCCATGGGAAAATAACCCCGCTTGGCTAAAGCGCTGGCAACAAGGGTTAACGGGTTACCCACTGGTTGACGCAGGTATGCGTGAGCTATGGCAAACTGGATATATGCACAACCGTGTGCGCATGGTGACCGCCTCTTTTTTGATCAAAAACTTACTTGTAGACTGGCGCCTCGGGGCGAGTTGGTTTTGGGACTGCCTAGTGGATGCTGATTTAGCCAGCAATAGCGCGAGTTGGCAATGGGTGGCTGGATGTGGCACCGATGCGTCGCCTTATTTTAGGGTATTCAACCCCATTATCCAAGGCGAGAAATTCGACTCTCAAGGTGAATACACTAAGCGTTACCTTCCCGAACTAAAACAACTTCCTGATAAATACCTATTTAAACCTTGGGAAGCCCCCCCAGAGGTATTGCAAAAAGCCAATATCACCTTAGGTGAGGATTACCCACTACCGATGGTCGATGTCAAAGAGTCTCGCATAAAAGCCTTAGAAGCCTATGGCATTGCCAAGGGTTTAAACAGCCATGGCTTAACAGATTAGTCTGTTTTAGTGCGCAAAAACTGAGACAAGCTTCAATAGTCCCAGTTTAAACTATGGCTCTGCTCACGTTTCTTGGCTGCTCTAAGCAGCAGCCAAGAAAGTGCGCAAGCTGATAACTCTAAGGCCAAATAAATATACATTAATTGGTTTGGCTCACCATCAATGACTATGCCAATAATACGGCCCAAGGCCATACACAGCATGACTATAAAAACAGCCAATAGACCTATTTTTAGGGTGCTTACATTGTTGGCTAACACGAAGAGTATTAGCCCCACACCCATCGTCATACCTCCATAGGTTGCTCTTAAGTCGACCACTTCAGAGCGAGTACTTACTTTACCCTGTACCAGCAACTGCAGGGCTTCTTGAGGAAACACAACAAACAATAGGCCATAAAGAAGGAACCCCCATGCTGTGACTAATACGCAATATCTCGCCATAATGTAATACCCATAATCATTAAATAAGCTCTAGGTTTAAAGTGTAGACCTTGGCATCTCAGGCCACCGCTTAACCTCTGAAAAATACACAAAAGGTCAACATAACTTATCGCACCAAAGCCACTAGGGGCTACTTTTTAGGTGCTTTTAGGCTGCTAATAAAGGGTCAATAAGCGCTTCCCAATCGGCTAAACTTGACGCATGATCAACAGGCACTTGAGTTCCATTGTTAACAAAAATAGTAGGCGTCGCCCACACGCATCGCACAGCAGCATAGCGAATTGGAATACGGGCTTGAGCGTATATATCGTCGTCATCCATTCTGTTAATGAAATTAACCCGCTCAACACCTGCATGCTGTGCAGCAAAGTTAGCCACTAACTGCCTCAAGTCATCGTGAGTTTTGTAGGCAAATGGGGCGTTATAAAATTGCTCCTGACGAGCATATATAAAGTTTAAAAAATCATAAAACTTGTGAGCATCACCCTCGGCTAAAGCAAAAAGGCCTAGGTTAATATCCCAAGCTTGCCGATGACTACTCACCGTAATCAAATGCACTTTTAGGTTGATAGAGTCATCTTTGTAGCGTTTTAGAACATCCACCAAAGTGGCCCAAATTAACCGTGAATATGGGCATTGAATATCAATAAAAACATCAATGGTAATATTAGCTGCAGGATCCCCTAAAAGAAAACCGCTGGGCCGGTGAGGAATAGGTATGCTCATAAATTTAGTATCTCTGTTGGATAAGCGAAGCAATGAGTTTAATAAATATTGATTGGGCCATTTGGGGTTAATTAATGTTAAGCCCACCTAGTAACTTGGGCACCCTTGGGCACCTCAGTGAAGGCCATATTCAAAGCCTTTATTAAACCATTACTATCAGTCATCACTATAAGTCACATGCGTTTTAACACAGTGGCCTATACGCCGAACCTGAAGTTTGATTAGCCTCACACAAACCTTGGTCCACAGTGGCACTGACAACAAAATACAGATGCTATAAGTATGGCAGCTGATTAATAGTTTGCTGGAAATTTTTGTAACTAAATGCGGGCAAGATGCGCACTGATACAACTGAGATCAGTGGCTTAAAAAACCAAACTAGGGCTCAGGTTGGGGATTGGGTGTTAAAAAAGCTCCATCAATAATGAGTAGATGAACCCCATTTTGGGTCATTGACCGATGTTCACTTAAACCATCCGAAACAATGTATGACATGCCTTTTTTTAACGTAGATCGCGTGCCATTGTTAAGCTCATTTACCACCTCACCTTGGAGGCAATAAACGATGTGCCCCTTCTTACACCAGTGATCTGCTTTATAGTTCGCTGAATACTCTACGTATCTTAGGCGCAGTCCGGCAAACTGCATGGTTTGCCAATATGCCAAACCTGTTTCACCTTTGTGCTCAGTTCTTGGCACATGACTCCAGTCTATTGTTTGAAAAGGTATGACTGCATTTTCCATGGTGACTCCTACACATTGTTAGCGCCTAAGGCTAGCTGAGATGGGTCATTTTAACAGCTTAGCCATATAAATCTCATCGACAAACTGACTTTCCAAATAGCTAGATTGTTTACGCACACCTTCTTCCACGTAACCCAGTTTTTTATATAGCCCTATCGCTGAAAGGTTATGACTTAACACCACAAGTTCAATACGATGAATACCTTTATCAGCCGCCCATAACTGCGCGCATTCAAAAAGTTGTGAGGCGATACCTAGCCCCTGATAGGCCGACAATACGCCCACCATTAACTCAGTGGTGCGCGCAAGGCTCTGCCACGGCGAGGTGTCCAAAGCCAAGAAGCCAGTTAAAGCAGTTTGTTTTTCTGCCACAAAGATAGTGCTTGTTGGCTTTTCTAATAACTGATCAAATTGACGTGCAGCATGGTCATCCAAATGCTCGCGCTCACCTGCGCCTGCGCCCCACATGGGAGATTCTTTATCCAGGGTTGCTCTGAGTTGCCTATATGCCACACGATCGGCAGACGTTATTTCTCGAACCTTCATACTGATTGCCTATGCTATTGTGGGTCAAGCTGAGTTGCACCTTATGACCTTACCAAGCGCATAGCTTAACACCTAGAGTTAATGTGGCCCATCCAATTGAAACTGAGTCGCCCACCCGTTAATCTACTGGCGCATTCAAAAGCAACTGCATTTCGACCAAGCCATCCACCTCAGCTAATTGCATAAAGCCCATTGTTTTATATAAGTTGATCACAGGGTTTTCACTAAACACCCGCAAAGCTAAACGCTTGGAGCCTCGACTTTGCCCATGTAGCTTAATTAATTGAAGAACTTTGGAACCCACTCCTTTACCTTGATATTCACCCTCTAGCTGAATATCTCGGAGATACGTTGTTGCTTGACTGTAACTAAATCGAACTAGGCCTACTCTAATACCATTAACAAAAATCTCAAAATTGTCAAACTCAATCCAGCTTTTTAAAAACCGTTGATGGTCCCATGACCAATCACGGCGGTGGTAATAATTTGCCATGTTAGATGCCGTTAACTGCTCTGCATACAAAGAGTCAGAAGCGAGTCTAAGTTCAATATTCACTCTCTAAGCCTACCCATTAAACCTACGACCATAGTACACAGCCTTAGACGCTTTACCTTGTATATCATCACTTAATGGGATTCCACACTATTACTAATTAAGCGTCACAAACCATCTTTTGGTTGACCCAAATCACATTTTTTGCATTTTAACTCAGAGCCAAGCATTGAATTTCGCCCTAATTGAGTCGTGATCCAAGGCCGATTAAAAAAGGGTGGGGTGTGCCTCACATGCTGAAAATGACCACATTGTAATTCAGCTACCCAATCATCTTCTTCGTCTTTATGGTACCCCATCATGGCTTGCTTCATCGAGCGACCTGTAGGTTAGTAAATCGGGTGCTTGGTTCCCTTATCATAAGGGTGGCTTTGATGGCTTAAAGGTCTTGTTATGGAGGGCAGATTTTGTCAGTTTTGAGGCTTCACAATGAAACTTTTTGTAAGACATTAATTGGAGCCCCATAAAAACCATTGTGATGATTCACGATCAAATAGACTGATGATAATAAATAATTCGATAGGCGCTGTGAGAACCAAAACAGCCCAATCGGCTTGCGGCATATCAGCGCCTACCCCTGTCAGGACAAAGGCTATCGTGGCTACAGATAATATTGTATACACCCATCGTGTTGCGTTACTGCCCCTACTGAGTTTATAGGGAAAAATACACAACAATGCGTACATAAAAATAGACCAAAACAATTCACCATTTGATATAACGTCAGTCCATTGCTTAAATAGGGCAGCGACCACTGATAGCCCTAAGGTTATCCAGATAGCAATAATAGCTTGATGGACCGCCTTAGGCATAATGCGCCCCCGTGTGTTTTGTCCACCCTAATGATCTGCATGTGGCGCAATTAGACGTCATGGGTTGCTCCCCAACAGATCACTGCATACGCTTTTTGGACAAAGTCATAAACTCTACCTTTTATCGTCTTAGTCCGAGCCTTGTGTCATTTTTTGGGCAGATTAAAAGCCAAAACACAGGTTATACCAAGATTAACTTAGAGACAAAGTATAGACCAGAAAATGAGTCCTGCTAGATCGGCCTCTTAACAGAGTGATCCGTGGGTTGCGGGGTAATGGTCATTATCTTAACAGGTTGGGGCGATTCAAACCGATGCCACATGTTTTGCGGCACTACGAGCAGCATGCCTTGTGACATTGGGTTACGTATCTCTTGCCCATTGTGTAATAAAATGAGGCTGGTTTCACCCTCCATGACCATGACCATCTCATCGCCCTTAGGGTGCCTTTCCCACTCGCTGTTACCCGCATAATGGGCAAGAAATATGCCCCCATCTCGATAGTCTGCCAAACTTAAAAAGCCGTCACCATTGCCACTATCTTCTGGTGTTCGATGGGCCAAAACCTTAATTTTATTGAAGCCTTGGGCCACGGATACAGGTGCAATGGGTGAGGCTATCGGCATAGCAGGCATGGTGGGTCTCTCCTAATGAGCTAGTTAATTAACAAGCACGCCACACTCACATCACCATGTTGTTCCATAACTGGAGCCGTTGTTTTGCATTGGGGCATGGCATTTTGGCAGCGCGGGTGAAAAGTACAGCCACTGGGCGGGTCTAATGGCGATGGTAGTTCACCAGTGAGCTTTATACGCTTGCGCTTGCGGTCTGTATTGGCCTGAGGAGTGGCCGAAAGTAGTGCTTGAGTATAGGGATGCTGGGGGTTGTTAAATACCGTTTGGCTAAGCCCTTGCTCAACAGGTTTGCCTAAGTACATGACTAACACTTGGTCAGCAATATGGCGCACCACGCTTAAATCATGAGAAATGAACACATAGGCTAATCCCATCTCTTGTTGCAACTCAATAAGCAGGTTTAATACTTGTGCTTGAATAGATACATCTAATGCCGATACAGGCTCATCTAACACCACAATTTTTGGTTTTAGAATGAGTGCCCGCGCAATAGCAATACGCTGGCGTTGGCCACCAGAAAACATGTGTGGATAGCGGTGAATGTGTTCGTCACGCAGCCCTACTCGCCGCATCATAGTAAGCACTTGCTCGCGCCTTTGAGAGGCGCTGAGATCGGTATTAATGATCAGGGGTTCTTGTAGAATATCACCCACTTTGTGCCTTGGATTTAATGAGCCAAAAGGATCTTGAAATACCATTTGTATGGTTTTTCGCAGCTGTTTTGCCACCTCTTTTTTATTAACGCTGGCTAAATCAATACCATCTAAGGTGAGTTGCCCTGACGTAGGTTGTTCTATCAGCGTCAGCAAACGAGCCAAGGTAGATTTACCACAACCAGACTCACCCACAACCGCCAATGTTTGGCCCGCATGCAGGTCAAAACTAGCTCCAGATAACGCCTGTAAGCTTTGGTTGGGTTGCAACAGTCCGGTTTTTATACTGTAATACTTATGCAGGTCTCGGGCTTTAATTAACGCATGTTGCTGCATCACGTGGCCTCCACTGGGTTGGTAGCAGTCGCCATGAGGGGGAGTGGATAATGACACAATATACCTTCGCTTCTTTTCGGTGGTTGCTCGCGGCACAAATCTTGGGCATATTCGCAACGCGGGTTAAATAAACATCCTACCGGGCGATCTAACTGGCCAGGCACCACACCTGGAATCGCTTTAAGGGTTTTCTCTTGCGCATACTCAGGCAGCGCACTCAGTAACGCTTCGGTGTACGGATGACGCGGGTTGTCGAATAATTGCGTTACCGTGCGTTGTTCCACTTGTTGGCCAGCATACTGTACCACTACCCGGTCGGCCGTTTCTGCAACCACTGCCATGTCGTGGGTAATGAGCACTAAGGCCATACCGTTTGCTTCTTGTAGCTCAATCAATAGCTCTAGAATCTGCGCTTGTATGGTGACATCTAACGCCGTGGTAGGCTCATCGGCGATTAGTAACTTAGGTTCACAGGCAATCATCATGGCGATCATCACCCGCTGACTCATACCGCCAGAGAGCTGGTGTGGATATGCTTTAAGCCGTGTTTCTGGGGCAGGAATACCTACTTTTTTGAGTAGTTCTATGACTCTGCCTTTATGACTACTGCGGCGACCACCAAAGTGCTGCGCCAATACTTCACTAATCTGATACTCCACACTAAAGCACGGGTTCAGGCTAGTCATGGGCTCTTGAAAGATCATACTGATGTCTTTGCCAATAATAGCCCTTCTCTGCTTATCGTTCATAGTAAGTAAGTCCTTACCATCAAAAGACATTTGGTCTGCAGTGACGGTAGCAGTCCATGGTAATAGGCCCATCAGTGCCAGCATGGCCACAGATTTACCCGAACCAGATTCGCCGACTATGGCAACGATGTCACCCGCATCTAAACTTAAACTCACTTGATCTACTGCCCTTAAAGAACCATGGGCAGTAGCAAACTCTACCGTTAAATTAGTAATTTCTAACAAAGCCATAATTAAGATCTCTTCAACTTTGGATCTAGTGCGTCTCGCAAACCATCACCCATTAAATTTATTGCCAATACCGCTAGTAAAATGGCTATACCAGGAAAGGTTACCGTCCAAGGGGCGCTGAGCATGAGGTCTCGGTTTTCTGCAATTAAAGTGCCCCACTCAGGCATAGGAGCCCGCGCGCCCATGCCTAAAAAGCCTAACGCTGCAGTGTCTAAAATGGCGGTGGAGAAACTCAAGGTACCTTGCACTATTAACGGCGCCATGCAGTTGGGCAAGATACTAATAAACATTAAGCGCATGGGTCCAGCACCTGCCACTTTACTGGCCGTAACGTAATCTTTATTCAATTCGGTCATGGTTGATGCACGAGTTAAACGCACAAAAGAGGGTGTGTAGGTAATGGCAATAGCAACCATGGCATTAAGTAAACCTGGGCCTAAAATAGCCACTAGAACTAGCGCCATTAATAAGCCTGGCACTGCCATGATGGTATCCATAATACGCATGATGATGGTTTCGACCCAACCGCCTCTGTACCCGGCCACCAAGCCCAGTAAAATACCGATAGAGGCCGACAGGAACACCACAATACAGCCCGCAATAAGGGACAAACGAGCACCATGAATAATGCGTGACAGCATGTCACGGCCAGCATAGTCTGTGCCTAAAAAGAAACGCATCTGCCCACCTTCCATCCACGCAGGAGGAATTTCGGCAAATTCTCGGTATTGCTCAGCAGGCAGGTGGGGACTAATTAAATCGGCAAAAATAGCCATTAGCACCACCCCGATAAGAAACACTAAACCGGCCACTGCAGTTTTGCTAGCACTAAAGTAAAACCAAAATTCGCGCCATTGTTGACTGCGCACGGAGAAGGAAGTTGTAGCTGTTAAGGATGTCATGGTTCTAATTCTCAGTGCAAAATACGCGGGTTGATAAGGCCGTAAAGCAGGTCCACTGTGAGGTTAACCACCATCACACACACTGCAATAAGCAGTAATCCGCCCTGCACTGCGAAATAGTCTCGGCTAAATACGGAGAAGATGATCCATTTACCAATGCCAGGCCAACCAAATATAGTTTCTGTAAGAATAGCGCCTGCAAGCAGCACAGCAACTTGCAAGCCAATCACAGTGATGACCGTGATCATGGCATTACGCATGGCGTGGACGGCAATCACCCGCAGTGGAGATAAGCCTTTCGCCTTGGCAGTGCGCACATAGTCTTCACTCAGCACTTCTAGCATGGCCGATCGAGTTTGACGGGCAATCACCGCTAAAGGAATCGTCCCCAACACTATAGAGGGTAATACCAGATGGTGCATGGCAGATTTAAACGCCCCTTTCTCATCACTGAGTAAACTGTCAATGAGCATAAAGCCAGTCACTGGCTCCACCTCAAACAAAAACGATAAGCGCCCCGACACTGGCGTTAGATTTAAGGTATTGGAAAACAGAATAATGAGCAACAAGCCCCACCAAAAGATAGGCATAGAATAACCCGCTAAGGAAAGACTCATAATGCCTTGGTCTATTAAAGTACCGCGTTTAACGGCGGCGATAATACCCGCTGGGATACCTATAATAATAGCGAATAGCATGGCGCAAAAAGCCAGCTCAACGGTGGCAGGAAAGAGTTCAAAAAACTCCTCTACTACAGGACGGTTAGTAATGAGGGAGGTGCCTAAGTCACCCTGCAGTACATTACCTAGATAGGTGAGGTACTGCTGCCACAAGGGTTCATTTAAACCCAGTTGAGCCATTAGTTCGGCATGGCGTTCAGGTGAAACCCCTCGTTCTCCAGCTAATACTTCTACGGGGTCACCGGGCAAGGCTCTGATAAAACCAAAGGCCACTAAGGTCACGCCAAAAAATACTGGCACTAACACCAGTAGGCGTTTTAATAAAAACTTAAACATAGACAAAACTCAAAGATACGGGGCGGGATGATGCGGTACTAACCACATAAGAGACTAGGCTGAATGGCTGAGTTCGCTTAAGGCGAGCCCAGCCATTGGGTCTAATCACTCTAGGTGAGTGCTAACCGTTGACCTTATTTAATATCAACGCCATCGTAGAAGATGTGACTACCTAAGGGATGAACCTTAAAGCCAGTCACTTCTTTACGTACAGGCTTGAACACAACTGAGTGAGCAATAGTCACCCAAGGCGCTTCTTCTTTGAAGATAACCTGCGCTTTTTCATACAAAGCAGTACGTTCGGCTTGGTCGGTAATCTGCTTAGCTTGACGCAAGGTGCTGTCAAACTCATCGTTACACCAGCGCGCTCGGTTACCGCCACTTTTGGCTGCATCACAACCCAACAACACATACATAAAGTTGTCTGGGTCACCATTGTCACCAGTCCAACCTAGCAGCACTGTGTCGTGCTCGCCGTTCTTAGAGCGTTCCAAGTACTCGCCCCATTCAAAGGTAACAATCTCAGCTTCCACACCCACCTTAGCCCAATCCGCTTGGATCAGTTCCGCCATACGGCGAGCGTTAGGGTTGTATGGCCGTTGCACTGGCATCGCCCAAATGTTGGTCTTCAAGCCAGACACACCCGCTTCGGCTAACATGGCTTTGGCTTTTTCTGGATCGTAGTCGTAGTCTTTTACATCATCATTGTAAGACCAGATAGTGGGTGGAATGGGGTTCTTAGCAATGGAACCCGCTCCCTTAAATACCACATCCAAGATAGACTGCTTGTTAATCGCCATGTTCAGAGCTTGGCGTACAAGTTTTTGATCAAATGGAGGCTTCTCCGTGTTGAACGCCAAATAACCTACGTTCAAGCCTTCTTGACGCATCAGGTTAATGTCTGGATCTTTATCCATAGCGGCCACATCGGCAGGGTTTGGATAAGGCATTACATGGCATTCGCCTGCCTTCATCTTTTGATAACGTACGTTAGCGTCTGTAGTAATGGCAAACACCAACTTATCAATGTTGGAGCGTCCACCCCAATAATCGTCATGCGCCGTATAACGGATCATGGCGTCTTTTTGGTAAGACTTAAATACGAAAGGACCTGTGCCTACTGGCTTGTGGTCAATGTCTTCTTTATTACCCGCGGCAGCTAATACGTCACCATATTCAGCTGACAATACTGATGCAAAGTCCATGGCCATGTTAGATACAAAGGGTGCTTCAGCATAGTTCAAAGTGAACTTAACTGTGTAGTCATCTACTTTTTCAATGGATTTAAGTAGGTCGCCCATACTCATCCAACCAAAGTATTTATAGTCGCCACCTGAAACTTCATGGTAAGGGTGGTCTTCTTTCCACATACGATTAAAGGTGAACAAAATGTCATCGGCATTAAAATCACGAGTAGGAGTGAAATCTTTAGTGGTGTGATATTTAACCCCTTTACGGAGCTTAAAGGTATACACCAAACCATCTGCAGACGCAGTCCATGATTCAGCTAAACCAGGCACAACTTTAGTTGTACCCGCTTCAAACTGAACTAAGCGGTTAAATATAGTTTGTGAAGAAGCATCAAAGGTGGTGCCTGCAGAATAAAGCGAAGGGTTAAAGCCCTCTGGGCTGCCCTCGGAGCAGAATACCAAGGTCTTGGCTTGCGCCACACCTGATACCGCGAGTCCTAGCCCAAGGCTAAGCGCAAGTAGTGTTTTTTTCATTATTATTTCCTAGGAGTTTACATTCAAAACAATGTCATTAAGACCCGCCTACTTTACGCCTTAGGGTTTTGGTGCCGCAATCGAAATTATGAAACACGCCTAGTTAGAAAATGCATAACTAGATCGATAATATAAAATAGTTAATTAAAACAATTATATACAGCAGTAAATAGGCCTCGTCCAAGGCCTTGCTTAGTCCCTTTAAGATCACCATAATAAGCTCACACTGTCTCACTAGGATCACTCTTTATGCCCACTCAATTCGCCACCTTATATCCCAGCCATCTAGAACGTCTGCTTGGGATTGCAGAAAAAGCCATGCATGCAGAGCAGTGTGACAGTATATTGATCCACAGTGGTGCCCCAAAGCTACACTTTCTGGACGATTACCATACCCCCTTTAAGGCCAACCCACATTTTGTTTGGTGGCTGCCCGTTACCCAAAGCCCTAACTGCTATTTGCTCATACAACAGGGTCAGAAACCGGTGCTTTTTTACCATTTGGCCGATGACTTTTGGCATGTGCCACCCCAACCACCACAAGGGTTTTGGTGTGATTATTTTGATATTCATTTGTGCTCAGATTTAGCCCAAGTAAAACGCGAGCTCAATCAATATCAAGCCACCAGTGTGCAAAGGGTTTGGATTGGAGAAAATACACAACTGGCAAATGACCTAGGCATTAGCACATCAAACCCAGACGGTTTAATGCATCGTTTACACTATGGTCGGGCTGTTAAAAGCCAATATGAAATTGCTTGTTTAACCCAAGCCAACGTTATCGCTTTGGCTGGCCACAAAGCTGCACAACAGGCGTTTATGGCGGGCAAAAGTGAGTTTGAAACGCAACTGGCCTACCTTGCTGCTGTGCAATTAGATCCGGTCGAAATGCCCTATCGTAATATTATTGGTTTTGGCTCTCATAGTGCGGTGTTGCATTATCAGCACTACGACTACAGCCCCCAAAACATGCATCAGCCGCAGAGTTTTTTAATCGACGCAGGCGCCCCCTATAACGGCTATGCCGCCGACATTACCCGTTGCCATAGTCGCGGTAGTGAGTTTTATCAAAGCTTAATAGATGCCATGACTAAAGCCCAACTCAGTGTGTGTGCCATGGTAAAGCCTGGAGTGAATTTCGCCGCACTGCACCACCAAATGCACAGCTTAGTATTAGATTTACTCATAGAGTTTAAACTGGTGCAAGGCTCAAGAGATGAGTTAGCAGCAAGTCGCATTAGCAGTGCTTTTTTTCCTCATGGCTTAGGTCATTTATTAGGTTTACAGGTGCATGATATTGGTGGTTGGCAGCAGGACGAAGTGGGTACTATGCAGCCAGCTCCAGCAGAACATCCATTTTTACGCTGCACCAAAGTTTTAGAAAAAGACATGGTAGTGACCATAGAGCCGGGGCTTTATGTGATTGATAGCTTGTTGCAGAAGTGGCGTGATAATGGCTTTGGTCATCTACTCAACAATCCAGCTATAGACCAATTAAGGCCTTTGGGTGGTGTGCGGGTTGAAGATAACGTTGTGACTGCAGACCAGCCTATTAGCCTCTTCAATTTAGGGGCTTGATTACAATTGAGCAACGCACCTGAGTGCAGTAATAAATTGCTTTCCAATACCGTACAAAGCCTCGTGGTTTGGAAAGCTAAGTTCAAGGTGCTGGGATAACTTATATCAGACTAGGCTTCT
>TARA_B110000211_G_scaffold234851_1_pt1 | contig 12710 bp, 9 predicted proteins | sample TARA_B110000211 | Tara Oceans TARA_B110000211 (sample SAMEA4397516) | marine metagenome | biome: Polar Biome; feature: [DCM] deep chlorophyll maximum layer (ENVO:01000326); material: water (ENVO:00002006), including particulate matter (ENVO:01000060) such as... | depth 30 m
GATTAAGTTGACCCCACGCCAAGATCAGGTGCTCGACTGCATCCGCAACTATATTAATGATACAGGTTATCCGCCAACTCGTGCAGAAATTGCAAAAGAACTTGGCTTCAAGTCTCCCAATGCTGCGGAAGAACATATTAAGGCCCTTGCCCGTAAAGGGGCAATCGAAATTATTCCAGGTGCTTCTCGGGGTATACGAGTACCCGACATGCATGAAGTTGACCTAGGCCTCCCCATCATTGGTATGGTGGCCGCCGGTAGTCCACTACTAGCGCAAGAGCACATCAGCGATTACTGCGCCATTCCAGAAAACTTATTTTATCCAAAGGCAGACTATTTGCTTAAAGTCAGCGGCATGTCTATGAAAGACATCGGCATTTACGATGGTGATTTATTAGCTGTACACAAAACAGATCAAGCTAGGAATGGGCAAGTTGTGGTGGCACGTCTTAACGATGAAGTTACCGTTAAACGTTTTCAACGCAACGGTAACCACGTCCAACTTATTGCAGAAAATCCAGATTTCTCACCCATTGAAGTCGATCTTACACACGAGCATTTAAGCATTGAAGGCTTGAGCGTTGGTGTAATACGCCGCGGCAACTAAACGTTCAGCAGGAGCAATATGATGTTGCAACAACAGCAGAAAACCAACACTAATATCGATGGAATCTTGGCAGAACATCAACTAGACCTTTGGGCTCAAGACGACGCCACACCTACTCAAGATCTTAGTAGTATTACAGAAATCATTATGCGTGGTGAGGCGTGGAACAATGTACAGACACTACTACCATTGCTGGCGCAACTTAGCCATGACCAGCGTTGGTTAGCCTGGGTTGCACCCCCAAAGTTATTACCTAAAGCCCAACTAAGAGCGGCTGGATTTGACTTGGATAAGATTATTTTACTAAAACCTGATGCTCAGCACGACACCATGAGCCTGGCTCAGCAAGCTCTAAAGAGCGGTACTTGTCATGCAGTAATTAGCTGGTTCGGCACCCTTGCTGATGATCAACTTAACGATTTAGCTCAAGCTGCTGAGCTTGGCAATAGCCGCGCTTTTTTGATCAGACACCAATAAGCAACTTCTAAATAGTCATCTGCGTTTCAAAAAATGCCTTCAGTAAATTGTGGGTAATTTGTGCGTCGGCACTACCCGCAAGCTCGCGAATGGAGTGCATTGCAAAGGTAGGAACTCCTAAGTCTAGTGTGCGCACGCCAAGCTGAGCAGCTGTAATGGGGCCTATGGTACTGCCACAACTCATATCACTTCGTACCACAAAGGTTTGGATTGGCAAATCCATTTGTGCCGCTAACTCTTTCACCATTGCACTGGTGACTGCATTAGTAGCATAACGCTGGTTAGTGTTGACCTTAATCACTGGTCCCTGATTTAATTTAGGCCCATGTTGGTCGTCATGCTTATTGGTAAAGTTAGGATGCACACCATGCGCATTGTCAGCCGAAATAAAAGTGGATGCATCTAATACTTGATGTAATTGCTCAGTCGTAGGGTAAATACGCCCTAACACAGACATTAAAAAACTACCCTGAGCTCCTTCTGCTGACTGGCTCCCTACTTCTTCATGGTCATTACAGATTAATAACATACCTTGATCTGTTTCAGCGGCCAGCATGGCTGTTAACCCTACGTAGCAACTTAGCAAATTATCTAATCGTGCCGCTGCCAAAAACTCTTGCTTGAGTCCCACTAAAGCTGGGGCCTGAACGTCATAGAAACTTAACTCGTAATCGATCACTTGGTCCACCGTATGACCATTGGAGTTTAACTCGTCTGCCAGTAGTGAACGTAGGCTAAACTCCTCACCCAAAGTCTGGCCAAGTAATACGGGTAAATCTGTTTGTGGATTCACGCTATGGCCTTTATTAGCCTCTCGATCCAAATGTATGGCTAAGCTTGGAATACATGCCACTGGGCGCTTAAAGTCCAACAAATGGCTCACTAGGCGCCCTTGAAAATCACGACCAACCACCCTCCCAGCTAAAGACAAATCACGGTCAAACCATGGATGTAACAAAGCCCCGCCATACACCTCTACACCTAACTGATGATAGCCTTTACGTCGTATTTCTGGATTAGGCTTTACCTTTAAACACGGACTATCCGTATGAGCACCCACCATATGTAATCTTTGCAAGACATTTTTTTTGGGCAACTGGAATGCCACTATAGTTGAATCATTACGGGTAATGAAATAACGCCCTCCAGCCTTTAAATGCCACTTACTTGAAACTTCAAGTTGACTGTAGCCTGCGGTGCTTAATAGACTCACCATTGAAGCTACGGCATGAAAAGGTGTTGGCGAGTCACTAATAAAACTCATCAATCCGTTGAGGTAGGCGTGTTGTGACATGGTTTTTCTTATTCCATCGTTTTAAAGGTTTAATATTGCCACATTCTAGTCTGCAAACGTAACGATTCTGTAAAGCATTGGTTAAATAAGCTTACATTTACCTCAGACAATTGAAAAGCTCACCAAAATCAAGCTAATATAGCCTTCACTTAAGTTTTTGTTGTTAAACCCTATTTTCTTGCTGAAAAGCCATCATTCTATCTATGACACCTGATACTCTTTTGACCTCTTTGCGAAACCCTTTTTCAGCTCCATACTGGTGCCAATCATTGGTGAAGCTGTTATTTGTAACAAGTCTCCTGGCGGTGCCATTTGCAACGGCGCAAACTAACCCAGCTGATGCTCCTGTGCAGATTGAGTTCACTGAGGAACAGGGTTTATTAACCCAAGAAATTATTCAGTTATTAGACCGTCAGCACTATCAGGCCAGGGAACTTAACGACCAGTTTGCTAGTGACGTGTTTACTCGGTACTTAAAGCTTCTTGACCCTCAGCGCAGTTACCTCAGCAAGGCAGACCTAGCACCATTTAAGTACCTTAATAGTGAACTTGACGACCTACTAGCAAAAGGTGATTTAGTGGCTATGGGTGAACTCTACAATTTACTGCAACAAAGGCGCCTAGCATTCATAGACTATAGCTTAACCTTGCTAGCCATTGAGGGACCGATTTTTAACTTCGAACTGCTCGAAGATATTAGCACATCATCCTTTGACGATCCTCGCGTAAAGGATTTAGTGGCCATTAAGGACACTTGGCGTAAACAACTAAAAAATGAGTTTATTAACGGCCAATTAGACAATGAAACTGCTGAACAAATTAAGCAGCGGTTGCTAAAACGTTATACCACTATGCGTAAACGCGTTGTACAAGTGGAACTGCGGGACGCTTATCAAGTTGTTAGCAACAGTATTACCACGGTAACAGACCCACACACCTCCTACCTTTCACCACGCAATATTGAAGACTTTAATATAGACATGAGCTTATCATTGGAAGGCATTGGTGCGGTACTGCAGCGCGATGACGACTACACCAAAGTAGTTCGTTTAGTGGCTGGTGGCCCAGCTGATAAAGCTGGCGAGTTACAAGCCTCTGATTACATTGTCGGGGTGGCTCAAGACGGCGAAGCAATGCAGGAAATATTGGGTTGGCGTTTAGATGATGTTGTTGACCAAATAAGAGGGCCAAAAGGGTCTCTTATTAATTTACAAATCATTCCTGGTGGAGATTTACAGCAAACCAAAAAAACCATCCAAATTCGCCGTAACAAAGTTGAGCTGGATGATCAAGCTGCTAAAAAATCAGTCATTGAACTAACAACTAAACAGGGCACCCTTAAATTTGGCGTCATCACCTTACCGACTTTTTATATGGACTTTGCTGCTGCTCAGCAAGGTGACCCCAACTATCGCAGCACCACTCGTGACGTATATGAACTTATACAAGAGCTGAATGATGAATCTATTAGTGGCATTATTATTGACTTGCGTAACAACGGTGGTGGTTCGCTGCGAGAGGCCAATCAGCTGACTGGTCTGTTCATCGAAACAGGCACCACAGTGCAGGTCCGCTATGCAAATGGCGTGATCGAAAAACAAATTGACCGTAACCCATTTCTGGCTTACACGGGGCCTCTTGTTGTCCTTGTTAATCGCTACAGTGCCTCGGCCTCAGAGATTTTTGCAGCCGCAATGCAAGATTATAAACGCGCTTTAATTGTTGGTAGCCAAACCTATGGCAAAGGGACAGTGCAAACATTTGGAGAGCTCACCAGTGGCCAGATAAAATTCACCCAAGCAAAATTTTACCGTGTATCTGGGGCAAGCACACAGCACAAAGGTGTGATCCCAGACATTACATTGCCCAGTTTAGACGACCCACTCAAAGTTGGTGAAAGCACCCAAGACCACGCTCTCCAGTGGGATCAGGTTAAGTCCGTTGATCACAAAACTTATTTTGCCTTTGAACATATTATTCCACAACTCCAGGCGAAACAAGAACAACGCAATCAACACAGTCCGGACTGGCAGTACACCTTAGCTGTTGTCGAGCATCAACGCAGTAGACCAGAACGGATTAGCCTTCACTTGGATCAACGCCGAGAGTACTGGCAGGAACAGCAAGATTGGTATTTGAGCCGTATTAACAAATTACGCCTTGGCCAAGAGTTAGATCCAGTGACTGACATTGAAGACCATGAATTTAATTATGATTATGCCCAAAACGATCCGAATATATTAGCAGGTGCCTGGGTTATTGCTGATTGGATCGATATGGCGCGTTAAGCTGTATCGATCCTACATAGATATCCCACATAGCTACACCACACCAGTTTGCTGTAACTGTGCGATACGCTCGGGTAACAAACCTAATTGTGCTAAAACATTAACCGTATCTTGGCCTGGTCTAGGCGCAGATTTGAGCAGGCCTTTATTTTGATCCATTTTTGGTGCAGGTGCCGGCTGGGTGACACCATCTAATTCAATAAAAGCTTTACGGGCTTTATGATGCGGATGTTGCGTTGCTTCCGTAAAGTTTAACACTGGAGCAAAACAGGCATCACTTCCTTCTAATAGATCACACCAATATTGCCGAGTCTCACTGGCAAATTTCTGCGTCAAAACGACCCGCGCCTGGGGCCAACTTTGCTCTTGCCACTGATGCTCAAAACAATCCTTTTGAGATAGGCCGAGACGATCTAATAACAGTCGGTAAAACTTAGGTTCTAAGGCACAGATATTAATATAATGCCCATCTGAACACACATAGGTATCATTCCAAGGAGCAGCTCCATCGGTCCAGCTGACACCAACTTGATCTGTAGCATGTGATGAATTGTGGATCATCCACAGAAGGCTAGATGCGTATACAGAGCCATCGGTTATGGCTGCATCGACCACCTGCCCTTTGCCAGAGCTTTGCGCTTGCCACAAAGCACACATTATTCCCCATAACAGCATCATGGTGCCACCACCCACATCTCCTACTAGGGTCAATGGTGCTGAGGGTTTTTGATCACGACGCGCACCCGCTTGCATTGCACCTGTGAGCGCCACAAAATTAGGATCATGACCAGCCGATTGTGCCAACGGCCCTGTTTGCCCCCAGCCAGTCAAACGACCGTAGATTAACTTTGGGTTAAGCGTTTCACAAACCTCGGGCCCCAAGCCTAGCTTCTCCATTACGCCCGGTCTAAAGCCTTCAATTAATATCGATGATTGCGTAATCAGTTGCAGAGCTATCTGCACCCCTTCGTCTTGCTTAAGATCCAATTGAATTGATCGCTTACCCCTATTATAAAAAGCATCAGCAGCTTTTTCTGGAGCTATGTTTGCAGCGTTAGCATTGGCCGTTTTACGTGAAATTACTACCACATCTGCGCCCATATCGGCTAACATCATACCTGCTAAGGGGCACGGCCCAATTCCTTCAAACTCTATTACCGTAACACCTGATAAGGGTTTTTTGTGCATATGATATTCCAATTAAACGTCTAGGGAGCGAGCAATAAGCTCTTTCATAATTTCATTGGTGCCGCCATAAATTTTTTGTACACGCGCATCTGCAAATAGGCGAGTGATGGGATACTCCATCATATAACCATAACCACCGTGTAGCTGAACACATTCATCAAGTACTTCATTTTGCACCTGCGAACCCCAGTATTTAGCCATTGACGCCGTCGCAGGATCCAATGAACCATCAATAAGCTTAGCCACACAATCGTTGATGAAGCTACGTGTCACCTCCACCTTGGTTTTCATTTCGGCCAACTTAAACCGGGTATTTTGAAACGCCATAATAGGCTGATCAAACGCCTTACGTTGGCGCACATAATCTATAGTCAGTTGTAAACCGCAATCCATAGCACCTAGGGCGGTGATACCAATCATTGTCCTTTCCCATGGCAGTTGATTCATAAGCTGATAAAAGCCCTGCCCCTCTATCCCACCTAATAAATTCTCAACCGGCACTCGTACATCTTCAAAAAACAATTCAGATGTATCATTTCCTTTCATACCCAGTTTTTTAAGGTTTCTTCCACGCTGAAAGCCCTTAGCGTGCTGTGTCTCTACAAAAATGAGCGACGTGCCTCTGGCACCTGCACTCAAATCTGTCTTTACTACCACACAGATCAGATCGGCTGTTTGACCGTTGGTAATAAAAGTCTTAGAACCATTAATAATGAAACTCTCACCATCTCGCTTGGCAGTGGTTGCCACAGCTTTTAAGTCGGAACCACATCCAGGCTCCGTCATGGCAATAGCACTTACCAGCTCACCGGAAACTAACTTAGGCAACCAACGTGATTTTTGTTGTTCCGTGCCGAAAGTCACTAAATAATGCATCACGATAGACTGTATGCCATAACCCCAGCCAGTATCTGCTAGAGATGCTTGGCTATAAATGGTGACTGCTTCAAACGACATATCGGCACCTGCTCCGCCGTATTCTTCCGGCACAGAGGCTCCCATAACGCCAGCTTCACCTGCTTGGAGCCAAAAGTCACGATCCACCACCCCTTGATCACACCATTTTTCAATATTAGGTACCAAAGCCTGCTGCATAAACCGTTCCGCAGCATCTGCGTACAGCCTATGTTCGGTAGTGACCCAGCTAGCTGTGTCAGTAAAAAGGGCCATGACCACACTCCTAATATGGATTAAATTAGTTCCATCATCGGCTCATTAAGCGCCGACAACTGTTCTCTTAATTCTAAAATATGTTCGCCCCAATAACGCTCAGTGTTAAACCACGGAAAACTATGGGGAAAGGCTGGATCTTCCCAACGGCGGGCTAACCATGCGGCGTAATACATCATCCGCAAAGTTCGCAAGGGTTCAATCAATGCTAGTTCTTGTGGTTTAAAGTCATAAAACTCATTGTATCCTTCCACTATTTCAGACAATTGTATGCGTTGTCGGTCACGATCACCTGACAATAACATCCATATATCCTGAATAGCAGGGGCCATACGAGAGTCATCAAAGTCGACAATATTGGGTGCATCATCCCGCCACAACAAGTTGCCACCATGGCAATCTCCATGAACTCGAATGTAACTGACTCCATCGGCTTGCGCAAAAGCAGCATCAATACGGACTAACAAGTCAGATGTTAAGCTGTCGTATGCCGCTTTTAGTGTTTTAGGTATGAAGTGCTCACTCACGAAAGCGACACTATCGTGGCCAAACGTTTGAGGATTGATATAGGGTCTATATTGATAAGGCTCCACAGCACCAAGTGCGTGTATCCGCCCTAGCAGTCGACCCATTGTGTAGAGGTTATCAAGATCATCAAGTTCTGGGCCATGTCCGCCTTTACGCTCAAATAAAGCAAACTGAAAGTCTTCGTAGTGCAACAAGCTATCACCGTGTTTATTAATCAACGGTGGTACCACGGGCAATTCATAATCTGCTAACGCAATGCTAAATTGATGCTCCTCCAAAATTTGTTCAGAGGACCAACGCTTTGGCCGATAGAACTTCGCAATGACAGGCACCGCTTGATCTTCAAGCCCAACTTGATAGACTCGGTTCTCGTAGCTGTTCAACGCCGATATTCGCCCGTCACATACATAGCCTTGACTTTCAACCGCGTCCATAATGTAGCTCGGCGTTAATATAGAAAATGGGTGAGTTTCGTTGCTCATAGTAGCCACTAGTTAAAAAATCAATGCCCCAGTATATCCTAAGACCCAGTGGTCATCTTGTAACTACATAGGCTAATAGTCTCCACAACTTGACAAAAGTCCCCCATAACCACGACATTGAGGTTTATATATTACTTAGCCATGGAATTTAGCATGCCCTTAGCCTACATTTATGACGCCATTCGCACCCCTAGATCTAGGGGAAAAGCAGGTGTTGGCAGCCTTTACGGTGTCAAACCTATCAACTTGCTTGCTGGGTTATTGAAAGGCTTAGAAAGTCGACATCAACTGGATACTAGCCAGGTGGACGATGTGCTTATGGGCTGTGTCACCCCTGTAGGTGAACAAGGTTCAAACATCGCCAAAAGTGCTGTTATCCACGCCGGTTGGCATGAGTCTGTACCTGGGTTTCAGCTTGATCGATTTTGCGCCTCAGGTCTGGAAGCGGTAAATACCGCCGCCGCTAAAGTAGCCAGTGGTATGGAAAATCTAATTGTGGCTGGTGGTGTGGAAAGCATGAGTCGCGTACCTATGGGGAGTAATGGCGGCCCTTTTTTATCGGATCCTGAATACATTGCTAGCAACCTCAGTGTTCCTCAAGGCATAGGAGCCGATCTTATCGCCACTATTGAAGGCTATAGCCGTGAACAGCTTGATAATTATGCCCTACAAAGCCAACTAAGAGCTACTCACGCTAGAGATTCCGGCTGGTTTGATGGTTCTCTTATGGCCGTTACAGATACCATAGGTGGCACCATTTTGCAGCGTGATGATTTTATCAAACCCGATACTAGCCTTGAAGGGCTGGGAGCTTTAAGGGCTGCCTTTGAAGCCATAGGGAATTACGGCTTTGATGACATGGCATTACGCAGATACCCTGATATTGAACAAATTCACCATGTCCATACCGCCGGTAATTCCTCAGGAGTGGTGGACGGGGCAAGTGCTGTTTTAATTGGTAACCAAGCAGTCGGAAAAGACCTTAATTTGACGCCACGGGGACGCATCATAGCCACAGCCGTGGTAGCAAACGAACCCATTATCATGCTTACAGGCCCAGGCCCCGCCGCTAAAAAGTGTTTATCTAAAGCAAGCTTATCTGTAAAAGATATTGACCTTTGGGAAATAAACGAAGCTTTTGCCAGCGTTGCTTTACGTTTTATGAAAGATCTAGACATTAGCCCTGATATCACCAACGTTAACGGCGGAGCCATCGCCATGGGACACCCTTTAGGTGCCACAGGCGGCTGTTTAGTGTCTATCATGTTAGATGAACTTGAACGTCGAAATCAAAAACGCGGCCTCATTGCACTCTGTGTAGGTGGCGGTATGGGCATTGCCACCATCATTGAGAGAGATTAGCATCATGCTTGAAACAAACACCCTAACCATGCCCTCATTCGGATATCAGCAAGACTCAAACGGTATCGTAACCGTTACAATGGATATGGATGGCCCCATAAACTGTATGAATCTTGCATTCATTCCTATGTTGGCTAATACCGTAGAGAAACTGGAATCTGAACCTTCGGTCACTGGTGTAATCATTGCATCTAATAAGACAACCTTTTTTGCAGGTGGAGACTTAAACTGGCTACGCTCTGTAGAACGTGAAGATGCAGCTGAGTTTATGGCCCATGTAACAACTATGAAGGCCTGCTTTAGGCGTCTTGAAAAACTCCCTGTGCCTGTAGTTGCTGCCATTAATGGAAGTGCGTTGGGAGGCGGGTTTGAAATCTGCTTAGCCTGCAATTATCGTGTTGCTTGGCATGATTCAAGTGTAAAACTAGGCCTACCCGAAGCGTCTTTAGGACTATTACCAGGCGGTGGGGGAACAGTGAGAATGACTCATCTATTGGGTTTGACGGAGGCCCTACCGTTATTGACTCAAGGCCTAATTATGACTTCAACAAAGGCCCTTAACTCAGGTTTAATTGATGCCTTAGTAGAGCAACCCACGGACTTACTTGAACATGCAAAAAAGTGGATTTTGGAGCAAAAAAACAATCCCCGTGCATCGCAACAACCATGGGACATCAAGGGCCATACAATACCTGGAGGCAATGCCCACCACCCTTCCATGGCCAGTAAAATAGCGGTGGCTAGCGCCCAAATACAACAAAAAACCCGCGGCCTATTACCTGCTCCAGAAATGATTTTAGACATCATGGTAGAAGCCGCTAGGTTGGACTTTGATACAGCTCAAACTATTGAGACAGCAAAATTTGTTGAACTGGTTACAGGGCCTGTGGCAAAAAACATCATCACTGCCATGTTCTTTAACATGAACCAAGTGAAAGGCGGTCACAAGCGCCCTCAAGGTTTTCCTCGCCATCAGGTTCAGCGTCTAGGTATCATTGGCGCGGGCATGATGGGCCAAGGTATTGCTTACTCTGCAGCTATGGCAGGTATTCACGTACACCTTAAAGACACCCATCTTGAATCGGCAGGAAAGGGAAAAGACTACAGTCAAAGGCTATTACAGAAAAAGCTGAACCAAGGCCGTATTGATCGTCATCAAATGCAGCAAGTGCTCGATCATATTAACCCTACAGATAAGACTGAGGATCTAATTGACTGCGACCTTATTATCGAAGCCGTGTTTGAGGATAAACAGCTTAAAAACGATGTATTACAAGAACATGAGTCACTGATCAACGACAATGGGTTTTGGGGGACCAATACATCCACCTTACCTATCAACCTGTTGGCCCAAAAAGCCAATAAAAAACACAACTTTATTGGCCTACACTTTTTCTCTCCCGTTGACAAAATGCCTCTATTGGAAATAATCTGTGGGCAAGAGACAAGTGACTCAACATTAGCAAAAGCCTTTGATTTTGCTAAACAAATTAATAAATTTCCCATAGTGGTTAACGATGGGTTAGGGTTTTATACCTCAAGAACCATTAGCACTAAAATGGACGAAGCCTTACAAATGGTGGCCGAAGGGTTAGACCCTGTATTAGTGGACAACCTAGGCAAAGCCATTGGCTTCCCAGTGGGCATGTTAACCCTACTAGACCAGCTAAAATTGGGCCTGCCGTTACTGATTAATGATACCCAAGTGAGCATGGGCCTCAAAGACCCTCAACAACATGTTACACCTGCAGGAATGACCATGTTGAGAGCATTAGTAGAGCAACACGATCGCCAAGGCCGTATTAATAATAAAGGCTTTTATAATTATGACAATAATCAAAAACATATTTGGCCTGGCCTTAAAAAATGGCTAAAACCAGAGTATTCCATTCCCCATCAAGACATTAAAGACCGCCTTTTATTTAGGCCAGTGATAGAGACTTTACTGTGTTTGGAAGAAAACATATTGACCAACGTAGCTGACGCCAACATTGCTTCTATTCTCGGTATTGGCGCACCTTTATGGACCGGTGGTTACGCCCAATTTGTTAACACTTACGGTTTAACCGAGTTTATTGTCCGCTGTGATGTATTAGCTCAAGCCTACGGTGCACGATTTAACGCACCAGATATCGTTTACCAATATGAAAAACTGGGGAAAACCTTTGTATAATCTAGGTTTAGCTCCGTATAATATGGCGCTTATTAAGCCCGTTAAATCAGGGAAGTTAAAATGACTGCTACTAATGCACTCCAGTTCCCCATTAGCGAAGCTCCTGCCATGGGCCAACCTTTTGCCGTTGCCGATGGGGTTTACTGGTTACGCATGCCATTACCTTTTTCTCTTAATCATATTAATTTATGGTTATTGGAAGACGATGCCGGCTGGACTATTGTAGATACAGGAATCAACACCTCGGCTTGCAAGGATCTATGGCAGCAAGTATTTGATAACCACCTTAACAACAAGCCAGTGCACCAACTTATTGTCACTCATTTACACCCAGACCATGTTGGGTTAGCCGGTTGGATCTGTGAAATGTGGGGTTTAGAGTTAAATATGTCCCGCACAGACTACATGGCATGTAGAGTGCTTATGTCTGACACAGGCAAACCTGCGCCTAAAGCAGCCATCAATTTTTACCAACGTGCTGGCGTAAGTGATGAACAGCTAGATTCATACAAAGCCAAGTTTGGTGGTTATGGCAAAGGCATTTATGCCATGCCTGATAGCTTTATACGCTTACAAGATGGCGAATCGGTCATTATGGCAGGACACAAATGGGACATTATCGTTGGTAGAGGCCACGCGCCAGAACATGTCTGTCTATTGTGTCCAGAGCTGAATGTTTTTATCGCCGGTGATCAGCTGCTGCCCTCCATTTCTTCCAACGTGAGTGTATGGCCTACAGAGCCCCATTCAAACCCGTTAAAAGATTGGCTTGATTCATGTGCAATGCTGCAACAACGCATCCCCGCCGATGTGCTAGTATTGCCGTCTCATGGACAAGTATTTTTTGGTGCCCATCAACGCTTACAAAGGCTTATTGAAGGCCATGAAAAGTCTCTTGTAAAGCTGTTAGAGGCGTGCCAACATCCACAGCGTAATGTGGATTTATTTAGCCAGCTGTTCCGCCGCCCTATTACCGATGACGTACTCACACTAGCCGTAGGCGAAACCCAAGCCCATTTAAATTACTTAGTTAGTAAAAACAAACTCCAAAGCAGCTCTGACAACACGGGTGCTACTTGGTATCAAACCATTTAAAAGAAGACCATTTTATGCACATCATTACCATCAACCGTGAACCTGT
>TARA_B110000211_G_scaffold114257_1_pt1 | contig 12694 bp, 11 predicted proteins | sample TARA_B110000211 | Tara Oceans TARA_B110000211 (sample SAMEA4397516) | marine metagenome | biome: Polar Biome; feature: [DCM] deep chlorophyll maximum layer (ENVO:01000326); material: water (ENVO:00002006), including particulate matter (ENVO:01000060) such as... | depth 30 m
CCCAATTAAAAGTCCACCAGAACAATTTTGGCCAGTATTAGATAATGATTTAAAAATAGGACATGTATCAAGATGTATTTATTCTCCAAGACTTGATAAAAATATTGGTTTTGCAAATGTGCCAATTGAGTTTAGTGATACTGATATGACTTTTTCTGTTTCTACCCCAGATGGAGATAAAATGGCTACTGTTTGTAAATGGCCATGGTTTCCAGCTGAAAGAATAAATAAAAAAACTTAAATTAATAAAATCCTATGAAAAAAATACTTTTAATCTCAATATTCTCACTCTCTGTATTTGCCGATAATTTAGTTATTGAAGATTTTCAAAACAATCGAGCTAATTGGAATCCAGTATCAGATCAGGTTATGGGCGGGCTTTCTGAAATAAAATTTTCAGAATTAACTGATAATGAAATAAGTTTTTACAGACTTGAGGGTAATGTAAGCACAAAAAATAATGGCGGTTTTATTCAATATCGCTCAAGAGTGGATGCTGGCAATAAAAATTTTGAAGGTGTAAGAATTAAAACCAGAGGAAATGGCGAAGCATATCAAGTTCATCTTAGAACCTCAGCAACATTCTTACCTTGGCAATACTATCAAGCTACTTTCACAGCAAATGACGATTGGGAAATTATAGATATACCTTTTAGCTCTTTTAAAAGAGTTGGTCCTGCATATGTTCCTCGTAAAGTTAAATCTTCCAAGGTTAATTGGATTGCTATAGTTGCCTATGGAAAAGATTTCTATGCAGAAGTTGATTTAGCTAGAATCGAACTTTACTAAGTTATTTAATGTTCTCTGAGCTTGATTTTGCATTTATGCAGGAAGCTATTGAGCTTGCTAAAGAAGCAGCTTTATCTGGCGAGGTTCCGGTTGGTGCAGTAATAACTTTAGATGATAAAGTTATTGGCAGAGGATTTAATAAGGTGATTTCTCGGAATGATGTTTCAGCTCATGCTGAGATAGTTGCAATTCAAGATGCTAGCAAAGCATTAAATAACTATAGATTAAACAATACTTCTATATACGTTACTTTAGAGCCATGTCATATGTGTGCTAAAGCCCTGATTGATGCCCGAGTATCAAAACTTATATATTCTTCATTGGAACCAAAAACAGGCGCCATTCAGTCGATAGATACTGTTTATACCAAGCCATTTAATCATAAAATAGATTGCCAAAATGGTCTTCTTGAAAAAGAGACTAGTAAAATTTTAAAAGATTTTTTTAAAGCAAAAAGAGATTAATTTTTAAGCTCTACCCATACCGGGCAATGATCTGAAGGCTTTTCCATAGCTCTCGCTATATGATCTATTCCCACAGAGTGAATATTTTGTACAAGGTTATCTGAGAGCATTATGTGATCAATTCGCAAGCCTCTCTTTGGATCATCATCAAACATTCTAGATCTGTAATCAAACCAAGAATATATAGTTGATTCATCTGGATTAATACAACGCCAAGAATCTTGAAAACCAAGATTTTTAATACTATTCCACATCTCGCGTTCTTGTGGTTGAAAGGATGTCTTACCATCTCTTAGCCAGCGTTTCATATTTTGCTCACCAATACCAATATCTATATCTTCTGGAGAAACATTAAAGTCACCCATAACTACAAGATTTTCTTCTTTTTTCTGAAGCTCGGTTATGTGTTCATGCAAATCTTTGTAGTACTTTATTTTTTTAGGAAACTTAGTCTCATGATGAATATTTTCTCCCTGAGGAAAATATCCATTCATAATTACTATTTTTGATCCATTAAAGTCATAAGTACCTTGTATAAAGCGTTTTTGATCTTCTTCTGTATCACCTATAAAACCTTTTTGGGTCTCAATAGGCTTCTCTTTACTCAAGAGAGCTACACCATAGTGTCCTTTTTGACCCCAGTATTCAGCATGATATCCAATCTCCTCTATGACTTCTAAAGGAAAATCAGGATCATTGACTTTAGTCTCTTGTAATCCAATCACATCGGGCTTTAGAACGTCTCTAATATGCTCTAATTGATGTGGTCTTGCTCTGATACTATTAATATTGAAACAAACTATACGCATAATTACTAATTAGGTTTTAAGATTAAAAATTTTGTCGTTCAAGTATACATAGTCCCCAATAATATTTGCGGTTTCTTGAAGCAAATAATCATTATCAACATCAATATCTATATCTTCCTCATTTTTTTCTTTATTAAAATCTTCCATATCCGAATAGAGCTTAAAAATATCTAAACCCAACTCTTCTCTTCTATTATTTTCAGTATCAAGAATCCAAGCACGCCTTTGCTCTTTCTCAAATTGTCTATTGAGGATATTAAGACTCAATTCTTTTTTATCTGAAGATTCGTCATATCGCATCCTTAGATTTTTTAAATATTCTAAGTTAGGACTATCATTTAGACGACTCAAGTAAGATTTTTTAACAGCTGCCATAATATCTTGATCAAGTTTAAAAGCTCTATATTTCACTGGATTAATTGAATCCCATGGAAGGGATAAATGAAGAGAGCTTTCTCCAATAGTCTCAATATCCCATGTTGAAGGTAATTCAATATCAGGAATGACTCCTCGATTTTGTGTGCTTTCACCTGTAACTCGATAAAATTTAGATTCAGTGATTTTTATCTGACCTAAAGATAAATCTTGGATTGCTTGAACAGTTCCTTTACCAAATGTCCTATGACCAATAATAAGACCTCTTTTATAATCCTGAATTGCTCCTGCAAATATTTCAGATGCTGATGCAGAATATCTATCTACTAAAACTGCTACAGGTTTTTTCCAGGCCTGCCTCGCATAATAGTCTCCCCATGACCCTATCTCCCCAGAACTCTCTTTAACTTGAACAGTGGCACCAGCGGCAACAAATAACCCAGTAAGTTTATTTGCTTCTAACAAAGATCCACCTGAATTCCCTCTCAAATCAACGATTACAGCATCTACCGATGCTTTATTAAATTCTTTTAATATTTTTTTTACATCATTGCTACTGCTTTTGTAATTAGGATCTCTTTTTCTATATGCATTAAAATCAATATAAAAAGTAGGTAAATCAATGATTCCAATTTTATATTCTTGATCTAATATATTTATAGAATGTATCGACGACTTTGCAGCACGATCTTCAAGTTTAATTTCTTCTCTTATAAGGTTTACAATTTTTCTACTGCTATTATCTTCAGAATCAGATGGGATAAATTCTATGTCAAGACTAGACCCAGACTTCCCTCTAATTAGATCAACAACTTCATCAACTCTCCATCCAATAACATCAACATATTCTGTTGAATCTTCTTGTTTTATTCTAGTAATCTTATCTTCAGGATCTATTCTTCCAGATTTTTCAGCCGGACCTCCTGGAACTAAGCTAACTATTTTTGCATAATCATCTTCAGTAGTTAAAAGGGCGCCTATTCCTTCTAATTTTAGGCTCATATTTAATTCAAAATCTTCAGCAGACCTAGGAGAGAAATAAGTTGAATGAGGATCAAATTGGCTGGTTAGTGAACTCATTGCGATTGAGAAGATATCTCCATCTTTTCTTTGAGTGATTCTTCTAATTCTATTGGTATATCTTTTTTTAATATTTTCAATTGAATCTTCATCAGATTCTTCAGCTAATTGAGAGGTTAAAAGATCATTTTTAGTGATTTGTTTCCATAACTTTTTGAGTGAGCTTTTAGAAGCTTGCCACACATTATCTTCAGCATAGATATCTAAAAAATCTGAACCATCAAAACTAAAATCTTCTTTTTTAATTAACTTTATTTGATACTCTGAAAACTCTATTAGTCTATTAAAGTAAAGATTAATTATTTTGTATGCGGCTTTCAGATCAAACTCATGTTTTGAGTTATTAAAGTATTTAGCTGAATTTAAAAAACGCGCAACCTCTGACTTTGTAAAATATCTTTTATCTCCATCCAGCTCATCTATTAAATATTCTATGTATTTATAATTAAATCCATCTTCCCATTCTTGAACATAATGTTTCTGACTAAGTTTGTTAAATACTTCATCAGCTAATAATAGTTTTTCCTCTTCTGGTTTAAATGAAATACTTTCTGCTGATATTGATTGAAAAAATATTACAAAAATGAGAAGGCTTGAAGCTAAATTTATTTTTTTGATGTTCAATTTATTATTTAGATGTATAGTTTTGTATGATGAATGCTAACTATATCGAACTTTTCTTTGATTGTTCAAGTCCTTGGACATATTTATCTTTTAATGCTTTAAATAATCTTGCAAAAGAACACAATTTAGAAGTTAAATATAAGCCTATCTTGGTAGGTGGAATATTTAATAGTGTTAATCCTTCTGTTTACAAAAGTAGAGAAAATCCAATTCCTTCAAAAGAATTATATTATTCTCAAGATATTCAGAGTTGGGCTTTAATAAGAGATATCACCATTAATTGGCCAACGATATTTCCTATTAATTCAGTTAAAGCTATGCGTGGATGCATTTATGCTAACTCACAAGATACTATCCATAACTTTGCGTTAGATGTATTTAAAGCCTACTGGACTGATAATAAAGATATTAGTTCAGATGAAGTTTTAAAAGAAATTTGTATTCAAAATGATATGAATCCTACAGAATTTTTTGAATTTATTACCATGCCATCAACAAAACAAGAGCTAATTAAAAATTCTGAAGATTTAATTGAAAAGGGCGGTTTTGGCTCACCAACCTTTTTTTATAAAGATAAAATATTTTTTGGTAATGATAGGCTGGAACTTTTATCCAGCTTATTAAAAAAGTCTTTGCTTTAAAAGCCTTGAATTTTTCCAGCTTCATCCCTAACAAGTTCTGGAGAGCCTAATAACTGCCTATTCATTCCTATTCTTTTAAACCAGTAATGAAGACCTAAGAGATCAGTAAAGCCCATTCCTCCATGAACTTCGGTAGCCTTTTTAGAAACCATTTTACTTACTTCAGAAACATGTGATTTTGACTGACATGCCATCAATCTTGCTTCATCAGGTATATGACTAAAGCAATGAGCTGCATGCCATACAATTGCATAGCAAGGCTCTAGTTCTGCGGCCATTTCAGCACACATATGTTTTACAGCCTGAAAAGAACCAATCACTCGTCCAAATTGCTTTCTTTCTTTGGCATATTCAACAGATTTATCAATCATGACTTGCGAAGCTCCAACACTATCTGCAGCTAGCATAATTCTTCCTGCATCTATAGCTTTTATTATGGCCTCATTACTGTCGATAGTTTTTTCTAGAACATCTGCTTCAACGTCCTTAAGTAAAACCTCAATGTAACTCCTAGTTTTATCAACAGATGTAAGTTCTACAACTTCTAACCCTGGATCATTTGCAGAAATGACACACATCATTCCAGTTTTATTAGTTAATATAAAATGAGATGAATTTTCACCATCCATTACAAACAATGCTCTTCCATTAGCTGTATTGTCTTTTATCTCTATTCCTGCATCTTCACGTGCACCAATATATTCGGTTAATCCTATGCCAAACTTAATATCATTGGATACTATTTTGGTTAAGTAATTTTCTTTTTGAGAATTATTACCACCATGCATAATTGCAAGTGGCGCCATAACATATGATCCTGTAAAAGAAATGGGAGCAATACCTGATCCAAGTCCTTCAGATACAGCAGCTGCAAAAAGTAAATCTAATTCCAGCCCTCCATATTCTTCAGGAATTAATAAAGCATTGAGACCTAAATTAATAAGCCCTTTATGAATTTCTTTCTGCAATTCATTACCTTCACCAGCAGCAATTTTTCTAATAACATCTAGCGAGGCTTGATCTTCAAGAAATTTTTTCACATTGTCTTGAAAAAATGTTTGATCTTCTGATAATCCAAAATACATATTAAACTCCTTGAACCTTGGGCTCTCTAGGAAGACCTAGGCCTCTTTCTGAAATTATATTCTTCTGAATTTGACTTGTTCCACCACCTATTATTAAACCAAGGAAATACATATAGGTAAATTGCCAAGATCCTCCATCTCTTAAGTGAGGACTATCTTCATATAAGGTTCCAAGCTCTCCCATTATATCTATACCTAAGCCTTCTAATTCATGCCTTAGCTCAGTACCCACTAATTTTTGTATCATCTTGCCCACTTTTACATCTTGACCAGGGTTTAATTTTGATGAAAGAATTCTTAGCGCATGAGATTGAAATGCCATAATTTTGCCCTGAACTGTAAGCAGCCTATCTCGATAGATTGGAATATCTATCAATCTCTTGCCATCAATTGTTTCTTTTTTCATTCTATTAATAAGCATATTAAGTCTATTCATTGTTGCATTAGGGTTAGCGAGAGAGCCTCTTTCATGTCCTAAAGTAGCGTTAGCTACCGCCCAACCTTCGCCTCTATTACCAACTATATTTGCTTCAGGAATGGCTACATCTGTAAAAAAAACTTCATTAAAGCCTGCTTGAAGTGTCATATCTACCAATGGTCTTATTTCTAAACCTGGAGTTTCCATTGGGACTAATAAGTAGCTAATACCTGCATGCTTTGAAGCTTCAGGCTCTGTTCTTACAAGACAAAACATCATTTGGGAATACTGAGCAGTACTAGTCCAAATCTTTTGCCCGTTAATTACCCATTTACCATCAATTAATTCTCCCTTAGTTTGGAGACTAGCTAGATCACTACCTGCATTAGGCTCAGAGTAGCCTTGACACCAAATCATCTCTCCATGAAGAGTAGGCTGAATATATTGACTCTTTTGTTCTTCTGTTCCAAGTTCAAGTAATGTTGGTACAAGCATATCGATACCTTGACCACCCATTGGCCCGGGTATTCGAGCATTAGAGAATTCAGATGCAGTTATACGACTTTTTATAACATCTGAATCTCCTCCATAACCTCCATACTCTTTAGGAATAGACCTTGCAAAATAACCATTTTCAATAAGAATTTTTTGCCATTCAGATCTAGGCATCTTTGGTCCGCCAGATTTATTATTTGCAGCTAAAGGGACTTTAGCTGCATCGCTAAACTGAACTCCTTTATACTTTTCACAGAAAGCTTGAACCTTCTTTTTATAGTCTTCATATTTGGGTCCATACTCTAAATTCATAGTTTACTCCTCGGTTGTTTTATCCCAGTCAGGCTCTCTTTTTTCTAGAAATGCTGAAATACCCTCTTTAGCATCATCACCCTCAAAACATTTGGCAATTTGTTTTTGGAGATACGGCAATGCCTCATCAAAACTCATTGAATCTTGTTTTTCATATGCCTCTAATCCAAATTGCATAGTTCCCGGTGCTAAGCTGGCTAACTCTGAGGCAAGATTACTCACTCTACTATCAAGTTCGTCTTTATTAACTGATTCATTAATTAAGCCCCATTCTTCGGCTTTTTTTGCATTAATGGGTTGACCCCTCATGACAAAATCTAAACCAGCTCTTCTAGGCATAACTCTAAATAAACCAGCCATCACCATAAAAGGCCATAAGCCTCTTTTAATTTCAGGAGCTGAAAATTTTGCTTCTTTTATAGCAATTGCATGGGTAGAATTTGAAACCATTAAGAGAGCTCCAGCAAGGACAGAACCCTGAATTTTACATATAACAGGTTTGTATAAATGTCTTAAAGCTAAACTAACATCATCTGCATTTTCTAATTTTGGAATATTAGACTCTGATTCCTCTCTTCTTAAATCAGCTCCTGCGCAAAAAATATCACCTTCTGCAGCAATAACAACGACTCTTATTGATCTCTCTTGTTTTGCATATGCTAAAGCGTAATTAAGCTCATTCATCATGACATTATTAATAGCATTCTTTTTTTCTGGACGATTTAATGTAATGGTCAAAATATTATTTGAAATATCTATTTTTGTTGCTTGAAATACAAGACCGTCTAATGATAATTTGTTCATACTCATTATTTAATTCCCTCTAAAAGTACATTAGGTATATCTATTATTTTTGCTCTTAGATATTCACCCAATGATTTAGCCTGACCATCTTTTCTATTATTTGAAGATACTCCATCCTCAAGTATTTCATGCACATAGAAATTTAGTGATTTGATATTAGAAAGTTCATATCTATCTATCTCAAATTTTTCTAAATCAGGCAGCAGTTCCTTTAATTTCTCTATTGTTAGAAATTCATGGAGAAATGAATATGCTGAGTCCGTTTTTGCCCATACTCCTAGATTTGCACACCCGCCTTTATCTCCAGATCTCGCTCCATACAAAATTCCAAGAGGTATTCTGCTTGTTTCTCCAATCGGAGCAGGTGCTATTTCAATAGGATTTTTTTGATAAAAATTATCTTCAAATCCCATTTGACTAGTTGGGCTTATTTCAATTTTTTTACCATTCAAATGAACATATTCTTTAATATGCTTGCTATCGATTAAGGCAGGCCAATATACGATTACAGGCCCAGGTTTTTTACCACCACCACCTGAAAAGAATCCTGGATAGTTTGCTAACGACAATTCAATTATTTTTGCACTAAACAGTCTTCCTACTAAATCAGGGTTTTTAGATTTTACTGATATAGATAATGTTGCCATAGCTTCTTCATTAGAATTTGGATCACTTTTATCAGTTCTATGAAGATCTATAGCAATATCATCGAATTGATCTTTCCCGCCCACCGAATTAAATAAAGCATCTGTAAAGGTTGCTGCCTTGTCTTCTATATCAAGACCAGTTAAAACTAAATCCATCCCATTTCTATAACCACCAGCAAGATTAATACAAGCCTTATGACTTGAAGGAGGGGTGCTGCCTCTGCAGCCAGAAACATACACTCGATCTTCACCTTTTTGCTCAATCTTTAGGGTATCAAAATGTCCAATAACATCTGGATTTAAATAAGCAGGTGAACTAATTTCGTATAGCAGTTGAGCTGTTACAGTTCCCACTGAAACCAATCCACCAGTTCCTGGATGTTTTGTAATAGTAAAATTCCCATCACTTTCAATTTCAGCTATAGGATAGCCAACATTATCAAAACTAGGGACTTCTTTAAAAAAAGAATAGTTTCCACCAGTAGCCTGACATCCACATTCTATAACATGGCCAGCTGCTAACGCTCCAGCTAATTGGTCATAATCAGTTCTATCCCATCCAAATTTCCATGCTGCAGGACCAATAACAACAGCAGCATCTGTGACTCTTGGGCAAACCACTATATCTGCACCCAAATCTAATGCTTCTTTTATTCCCCAAGCTCCTAGATAAGCATTTGCAGTAAGTGTTTGATATCCAGATTCAGCAAGAGGTATCTTTTTATCAATATTATTAAAAAGCTCACCTTCTTTATTTAACTCATCTATCCTTGGCATTAAATCATCACCATCTATATAAGCTACTTTGAGATCTATTGATAACTCTTTAAGTATTTTTTCAATTTCTGTTGCCATAGAGGAAGGGTTTAAGCCGCCAGCATTAGTCACAATCTTAATATTTTTATCTTTGCATGCTTGAGCTACTTCTTTAACTTGCTTTAAAAAAGTTCCTACATAACCTTTGTCTTCACCTCTTTGCATTCTTTGATTAAATAGGATCGCCATAGTTAATTCTGCTAGGTAATCTCCAGTTAAAACATCTATTGGACCACCTTCTACCATCTCTTTAGCTGCTGATAGCTTGTCACCATAATAACCACTACAGTTAGCTATTTTTATTACGTCTTTACTCATTTTAGTTTCCTAGCCTTATTCCAGTTAAGATTATTTTAGTAATTGAATTAGCAGATTTTTCTGGAGAATCTGAAAGTTTCTTGATATTAGTTTCTTTTGCAAATTCTCTTCCAATACCTCCAAGAAGTAGGGCAAAGGCTTGAGTATCTATTTTTTTTATTTCTTTATTTTTAACAGCCGCATCTAATAATTCTTTTGTATAAGAGGTTATATAATTTTCATGAAAATCGATCATCTCTTTAGATTTATTATTATTACCAAGACTCTGTAAATACACTTTAAATTTTGGTCCAACGGCTTGATTGGCATGCTCTAAATACTTGCCTAATTTTTCGATAGGAGATTCAATATTGGCTACAGCGTCTAATGCATCCTTTCCTAATTTTCTTAAAATTCTATCAATAGTCATTCTAATTAAGTGATCTTTGCTGGGAGCAATTTCATAAAGAGTTCTTAAAGATACTTTTAAGTTAGATGCTAATTCAGACATAGTATGGTCAGGAATCCCTTGCTCCAACATTAATTCTAATGCATCAATAACCTGCTCATGCTTTTTTGTAATTGGTTTAATAGATGTCTTTTGAATATGTTGAACATTCTCATTAATACCCATAACTAATCTGAGTCCAGCACCATTAAAAGAGCTCCATTTTCTACCTGGTCATTACTAGCTATAAATAACTCACTAATTACACCATCTTCAGTTGCCTTTATAGAATGCTCCATCTTCATAGCTTCTAAAATGACTAATGTCTCACCAGACTTAACTTTAGAACCTTTTTTTACTTTTAAATCAATAACTTTACCCGGCATAGGGGCAACTAGTCCGCCAGCTTGAACTTCGACTCCAGGCACTACAAATCTAGGTATAATTTCTAATAAAATATCACCAAAAGGCATATGAACAAGAAGAAGATTTTTGTAAATTGTTACTTTTGAAAAATGACGTCTCCCATCAAATTCAAGATCTATACCATTTTCATAACATTCATATACAAAAGCTATTGATGAGTTATGAATAGCAAAGGAGCCATCTCGTTTAGCCCTATATTCAACATTTATCTCTTGATCTTTATATTTAAATTGAATATTTTGTTTTGGAGTTCTTCCATTAGTCCATCCTGATGGAAGGTGTCCTAAAACATTATCATCTTGTCTATTCAATTCCTGAATCCATAAGGCTGCAATTGCTGTTGCATGATTCATATCTGAATCGCTAATTTCTAATACTCGAGAAGGCTTAACTCTATCAATAAAATCTGTTGTAGTGTCACCATCTAAAAATTCTTTTGTTTTTAAAGTAGATATTAAAAAGTCTCTATTTGTTGTTAATCCCCCTATATGGGCTGCCTCAAGTGCTCTAGCTAATTTTATAGCTGCATCAGTTCTAGTAGCTCCATATGAGATAACTTTAGCTAACATAGGATCAAAAGAAGTGCCGACCACAGAACCTGATTCAACTCCAGTATCCCATCGCGCTTCAGCGTCATAATCTTCTTCAAATGCTATTAAAGTACCAGTTTCAGGAAGGAAGTCATTATTTGGATCTTCAGCATATAGTCTTGCTTCAATTGCATGACCATTCCAAGTGATTTCATCTTGCTCATAGCCTAGTTCTTCACCTCTTGCTATTCTTAATTGCTCATAGACAAGATCCATACCTGTGACTTCTTCGGTAACAGGATGCTCAACCTGAAGCCTTGTATTTACTTCTAAAAACCAAAATTCTCCAGTTTTATCATCAAATAAAAATTCTACAGTTCCTGCAGATTGATATTTAATTTTCTTTGCCAACTTGACTGCAGCTGAACCCATAGCATCTCTTATTTCTGGAGATACTCTTGGAGAGGGTGATTCCTCTATAATTTTTTGATGCCTTCTTTGAATTGAGCACTCTCTTTCGCCTAAGTGAACAATATTGCCATGAGCATCTCCAAGGATTTGTATTTCTATATGTCTTGATTTTTCTACATATCTTTCTATAAAGACTCTGTCATCTCCAAAACCAGTAAGTGCTTCTCTCTGAGCGCTTGTTATAGATTCCTTAAGGTCCTTTTGTGATTGAACTACTCTCATTCCTTTTCCACCACCGCCAGCAGCAGCTTTTATTAAAAGAGGATAGCCAATTTTTTTTGCTTCTGATGGAACCGACGTCATTGGCAGGGTAGGTACATCAGCCTTAGTAGCTAATTCTTTTGCTTTTAGCTTATCACCCATAACCGATATAACGTGAGGAGAAGGCCCAACCCAAACAATATTTTCTTTTAAAACTTTTCTAGCAAAAGAAGCATTTTCAGAGAGAAATCCATAACCGGGATGGATGGCTTGAGCTCCTGTTCTTTTTGCAGCATCAATTATCAGATTGCCATCCAGATAACCTCCATCTGGTAAATACACTGCCTCATCAGCAGCTTTTACAAATAAAGCATCAGCATCAGCATCAACATATACGGCTATACACCTGATACCCATCTCATGAGCTGTTTCAATTATTCTGACTGCTATCTCACCTCTATTGGCGATAAGTAATGAATTAAAAATCATAATCTGTATACCCCATATTCTGATGCGCCTTCAACTGGAATGTTGCTAACTACTGATAAGCAGAAACCAAGTATTGTTCTAGTATCCCTTGGATCAATTATTCCATCATCAGTAAGCATGCTGCTTGCAACCAAGCCATGAGACATTCTTTCTGCTGCAGCCTCAACCATTTCTCTAATTTGTGCATCAACTTTTTCATCAAACTTTTCACCAGTTCTTTTAGCTTTAGCTTTTCTTACTATAGACATCACTCTGGCAATTTGTTCTGGACCCATGACGGCAACCTTTGCAGTAGGCCACAAGAAAGTAAATCTATTGTTATATGCTCTGCCTGACATAGCATAAGTACCAGCTCCATATGAAGCACCAACAATAATAGTAATATGTGGAACTGTTGAATTTGATACAGAATTTATTAATTGAGATCCTTTTTTAATAATTGCTTGTCTTTCAAAATCTTTACCAACTAAAAA
>TARA_B110000211_G_scaffold189303_1_pt1 | contig 12654 bp, 16 predicted proteins | sample TARA_B110000211 | Tara Oceans TARA_B110000211 (sample SAMEA4397516) | marine metagenome | biome: Polar Biome; feature: [DCM] deep chlorophyll maximum layer (ENVO:01000326); material: water (ENVO:00002006), including particulate matter (ENVO:01000060) such as... | depth 30 m
ATCTTTAAATATTTTGCTTTCTTTTTGTATTTCAATTTCATTCCAACCAATATGAGGAAGTTTAAATTTCCCATTTTGATTATCAATTTTAGAAACTTTTCCTGAGATCCAGCCTAACCCTTTTGTTTCAGCCTCTTCATATCCAACATCTGCAAACATTTGTAAACCTACACAAATTCCTAATAGTGGTTTCTTGTTTATTGTTGCAAATTCGTTAAGCGCATCAATCAACCCATTAATATTATTCAAAGAATCGACGCAACTTTTAAACGACCCTTGACCAGGTAAAATAATCTTATCGCTTGATTTTATTTTGTTAATATCTGAAGTAACACTTAGATCAACTTTATCTTTAGCAACCTCTGTAAAAGAGTTAATGACCGAGCTTATATTACCTGATTGATAGTCAACAATAGTGACATTCATCAAATTTAAATAGAACCTTTTGTAGAAGGTATCGAGTTTTTAATTCTTTTATCAATAGCTAGGGCTTCTTTTAAGGACCTAGCTAAACCTTTGTAACAAGATTCAATTTTATGATGGCTATTCTCTCCATAAATATTTTCAACATGTAATGTAATCCCTGCTGATTGTGAAAAAGCTTGAAACCATTCTTTAAATAACTCGGTATCCATTTCGCCTAGCTTTTCAACTTTCAAGTCTACTTTCCAAATCAAATAAGGTCTATTTGATACATCAATTGAAACTCGACTAAGAGTTTCATCCATTGGTATCATCGTTGAAGCATAACGTTTAATTCCTTTTCGATTGCCGGCAGCTTTTTTAATGGCTTCGCCTATGGCAATACCAGTATCTTCTGTGGTGTGATGAAGATCAATGTGTGTATCACCTTTTGCATTTACTTCTAAATCTATTAAAGAGTGTTTTGATAATTGTTCTAACATGTGATCTAAAAAACCAATTCCAGTTTTAATTTTGTATTTGCCTTTTCCATCTAAATCAACAGAAACTGAAATGCTGGTTTCCTTAGTTTTTCTAGATATTTTTGCTTTTCTTTTCATAATCTAAAGAGATTTATTTATTGATATATATATAATTATCTATTTTATCAATAAACCTGATTCTACCATTGAAGAAATAGAATTAATCTCCACATATAACGTTATGAATACAGCTGAAAAATGGCATGGCACAACTATTGTTTTGCTTAGAAAAAGTGGTGAAACTGTCGTAGCAGGTGATGGACAAGTAAGCCTTGGTAATACCATTTTAAAAAGTAAAGCAAAGAAAGTTCGAAAAATAGAAAGTAGAGGTGTGATAGCCGGGTTTGCAGGATCAACAGCTGATGCTCTTACCTTGTTTGAAAGGCTTGAAGCTAAACTTGAAAAACATGCAGGTAATTTACAAAGAGCTGCGGTTGAACTAGCTAAAGATTGGAGGAGCGATAAGTTTTTAAGAAGATTAGAGGCATTGATGGCAGTTGCAGACAAAAAACACAGTTTTATTATTTCTGGTACTGGAGATGTTTTAGAACCCGAAGACGGGATCATTGGAATAGGTTCTGGTGGAAATTTTGCATTAGCTGCAGCAAAGGTACTAATGGAAACTGATATGAAGGCGGAGGAAATAGCTAGAAAATCTATTAAAGTAGCTTCAGATATTTGCGTGTTTACGAATAATAATATTACAGTAGAGAAAGTTTAAATGGTAAAAATAAATAAAGTAACAAATCTAAACATTGTAAAAAATAAAACTAAAGATAGTTCGAAAGTAAGCGCGCTATCACCAAGAGAAATTGTTTCAGAATTAGATAGATATGTGATCGGGCAAAAAGAAGCTAAAAAAGCAGTTGCAGTGGCTTTACGAAATAGATGGAGAAGGCAAGCTTTATCGGATGAGATGAGAGATGAAGTTCTTCCAAAAAATATACTTATGATTGGGCCAACAGGAGTTGGTAAAACTGAAATATCACGAAGATTATCAAAATTAGCTGAAGCCCCTTTTATTAAAGTTGAAGCAACTAGATTCACAGAAGTTGGCTACGTAGGGAGAGATGTTGAACAGATCATCAGGGATTTAATAGAAATTGCTATTGCAATGGAGAGAGAGCGAAAAAGAAAAGAAGTAAAAGCAAAAGCAGAGTTAAAAGCAGAAGAAAAAGTATTAGACTCTCTGGTTGGGAATAAAGCATCAGTTGCAACAAGAGAAAGTTTTAGAAAGAGATTAAGAAGTGGAGATCTTGATAATAATGAGATTGAGATAGAAGTTCAAAGTGCTTCTTCTGGAATGCAAAGCTTTGAAATTCCAGGTATGCCTGGAGGAAATGTAGGTATGGTAAATCTTGGTGATATTCTTGGAAAATCGATGGGAACCAAAAAAGGTAAAAGGAAAAAAATGACCGTGAAAGAATCCCACGACATTCTAATGGCGCAGGAATCTGACAAAATGATTGAAGAAGATAAAATTATTAAAGAAGCTAAAAAGGCTACAGAGGAAAATGGAATAGTTTTTTTAGATGAAATAGATAAAGTTTCAGCTAGAAGTGACAGAGTTGGTGGCGATGTATCGAGAGAAGGTGTCCAAAGAGATTTACTGCCACTTATTGAAGGAACGACGGTTAGCACCAAACATGGACCCATTAAAACTGATCATATATTGTTTATTGCTTCAGGCGCTTTTCAACTAGCAAAACCATCAGATTTATTACCAGAACTACAAGGAAGACTGCCAATAAGAGTTGAATTAAATGCTCTTAAAGAAGAAGATTTTATAAGAATACTTAAAGAACCAGATAATAGTTTAATCAAGCAATATAGGGAATTATTAAAAACAGAAAACGTTAATCTAGAATTTACTAATGATGGGATTAATATGTTAGCAAAAATTTCTGCAGAAGTGAATTCATCGGTAGAAAATATAGGGGCAAGAAGGCTCCACACAATTATAGAAAAAGTTTTAGATGATATAAGTTTTAATGCTACTGATAGATCTGGTGAAACAGTTATTATTGACCAAAAATATGTTCAAGATAATCTAGGTAATTTAGTTAAGGATACTGATCTATCTAAATTTATTTTATAGATTTTTCAATTTGATTAAAACCGCACCTGCACCACCATCTTTTATAGTGGCTTCTGAAATTGATAGAACATAATTATTAATATCATTATTGTTAATAAATTCGGGTACAGAAAATTTTAATTTGCTTAAATTTTTTGAAACAAAAGTGTCTTTATCTGTATTTGAATGTAGACCCTTACCAGTAATTAAAAGTATTTCTTTATATTTATTTTTTACACATGATAGTATTATTTCTTTAACTTTTTTATTTGCACCATCTAAAGTAAAACCATGTAAATCAAACTTGAATCTTTTTGGTCTTGGACTACTAGTTATATTATCTTTTTCTTTATCGTATATATCTGTTGGACTCTTAGTATAATTTTCCCAAATTTTTTTATCTTCTTCTGGTAAATCTTTTTTCTTAATCACTGACTTATAATTTCAGCTAAGTACCAATTAGGGCTTTTGTTATTAATATTTCTTGTAAACTTCCAAATATCAGTAACAAATTTAATTTTGTCAGAGTTACCTTCTATGATTTTATTATCTTTATCCATTTTTACAGAGATAACTTCGGCCACAAACTTTACTGTAGCAAAAATATCGTCTTTAACTTTTTCATATTTTTCGACTGATGATTCTTTAAAACCTATAAATGTGAACTCTGATTTGATTTTTTCTTTATTTCTTATTTCAATAGCACCTGAAAAATTACTATTCATTGTAGATGTAAGGAGGCTCTTTAATTTTTTAGTATCGCCTTTAGAAAAAGACGTAAGAATTGTTTCATAAGCTATTTCAGCTCCTGCTAAAAATTCCTTTTTATCTTTTCCTTCTAATATTTCATGATTTTGCTTTACTGACTTAATATTATTTTTAGGAATATTAAATTTTTTTTCGGAGAAATTTGGATAAACTTTCGTTTCATGGCCTGTTTTTCTACCCAAAATGCTTCTTAATCGCAAAATTATAAAACCCGCGATCATTCCTAGTAAAATAATATCTATATAGCCAAAACTATTATTCATAATTTGATAATTATACATTAATCATATATTTTTGTATTAGACAAATGAACTCATTCTTTTTAATTTTTATAGCCTTACCAGCACTAGAAATATTTTTAATACTAAAGATAGGCAGTAAAGTAGGCGCCCTTAACGTAATTGCCTTAATTTTTCTAACAGCAATAATTGGAGTTTATTTTGCAAAATTACAAGGGATTCAGACCTTAAGGTCGGGTATGATAAATTTATATCGAAACAAATTACCGGTTTATGATTTATTATCTGGCGCCTCAATTGCGATAGCTGCTCTACTATTAATTGTTCCTGGTTTTTTTACAGATTTTATGGGTTTTTTAATTTTAATACCTTTTACAAGAAAGATCATATTTCGTATGGCATTAAAAAATGAAACTGAAGATAACAAAAAAAATAAACATGACACCATAGATGGTGAAATTGTTGATGAAAAAAAAGATGAGTTATAAAATTATAGGAAAGTATATTAAAGAATTAAATTTTAAAATTCCTAATCCAAAAACCTTTTTTTTACTTTCCAAAAATATTTCTAATTATAAAATTAATATTGATATTAAAAGTGCTCAAGTGAAACAAAATATTATAGAAGTTCTTACAACAATTGCCTTACATCCAAAAAAGGAAGATTTTGAAACAATCGATACAAAAATTATTTATTCTACAATCATAGAGATAGAAGACGAAAAAATTAAGAAAGACGAAATAGAGAAAATTATACTTATAGATGTACCTTCAAAAATCTATTTTGAATTAAGAGAAATATTTATTTTTCTATTCAAAAACTCAGGTTTTAAAGACGTAGAAATAAGTGAGAATGTTGATTTCGAAAAATTGTACAATCTTAGAAAAGTTCAATAAAAATTTTTTTTTAGTTCAACTTTTAAAAATTGTTTATGTTTTTTTAAATCAATATCAGAAATTTCAACAACTTTCTTGTTATACTCTTTAGCTTCTGAGGTATTTTCATCTAAACTGTTATTAGAAAGATTGAATTTTGGCTCTTTGACATCTACTAAATTAATATAAACTTCTCTTAATAATTCGCAGTCTAACAACGCATTATGTTTTATCCTTCTTGATAAATCTATATTAAATTTTCTACATAAAGCATCTAATGAATTTGAGGTGCCGGGAAATTTATTTCTAGCTACTGCTAGTGAGTCTATAACTAATTTTCTACTAACTTTATCTTTTTTAATTGAACCAAGTTCACCATTTAAAAAACCCAAATCAAATGAAGCATTATGAATAATAATTTTTTTGTCTCTAATAAAGCTTAAAAATTCTTCGGCAATCTCATCAAATGTTTCTTTATCTTTAAGAAATTCTTCGGAAAAACCATGAACCTTGAAAGCTCCATCAGGCATTATTCTTTTAGGATTAATTAGTTTGTGAAAAACATTTCCAGTCGGTATTAAATCCTTTGTTTCAATACAAGCGATCTCTACAATTTTATGGCCATCGTTATATGATAGTCCAGTTGTTTCTGTATCTAGAAATATCTCATACATGTTTTTTTATTATATCAATTAAGTTACTCTTTAAAATATCTAAATTATGTTCATTAACAACCACATAATCACAGAACTTAATTTTTTTTTTGTCTGATAATTGTTTTGTGTTTAAAATATTAAATAACCTTTCCTCACCACCTCTTGCTTTAAACCTTTTTTTCCTAATTTCTTTTTTTGCCTTAATGAAAATAACTAAATCAAAAAATTTCATTAACTTACTTTCGATAAGTAAAGGTATTTCGTAGAAAAGGATTTTTTTATTTTTGTTATTATTAGTAAATTCGTTCATCTCTTTTCTAACAATGGGATGTACGATTTTTTCTAGTTTTTTTATATTGCTTTTCTTTTGCAAGATTTTTCTTTTTATTGTGGATTTAAAATTTGATTTTTTACTTATATTAAACTTTGTAATTAGTAATTTTTTAAAATTAACATTTCTATACAATTTTTTAACAACCTGATCAGCATTAAATAAAGGGCCTCTCTTTCGAGATAAAATTTTGCTCGCAGTAGATTTACCTGAAGCGATTGAACCTGTAATACCAATTTTTATCATTTTAGCTTAGTCATCAGTAAATTAATTAGGTCATCATCTATTTCTGGATTAATTTTATTCCATAAATAAAAAGATTTTTGACCCTGATAGATAAACATATCAAGACCGTTAAAGACTTTAAGCCCCTTGTCCTCAAGGTACTTTAAAGTTTTAGTTTTCAAAGGATTGTAAATTGTATCAATGTAAGTAGCATCATCTTTACATTTGTTAAAATCAAAATCAAAATCCTTTCCATTCTTTAAGCCCAAACTTGTTGCATTAATGATTATATCAAACTTGGCAATTTCTAATTGAAGGTTTTTCCAAGATAAAACATTTAGAAAACTAAATTTCTTTTTTAAAAATAAACATTTTTCCTGAGTTCTATTAATAATTGAGATGTTTTTTATTCCAGATTTTTGTAGTGAAAGTATTACAGAAGGAGAAACTCCTCCAGCACCAATGATTAAAACTTTTTTTTCTAATCTGGTGTCTATTTCTTTTAAATAAGCGGCTTGTATTCCAAACACATCTGTATTTTCTCCAATGATTAAGCCATCGCGATCAACTAACAAAGTATTAACAGATCCAGCTATCTCCGCATCATTAATAATTCTATCTAAGTATCTTATGATTTTTTGCTTGTAAGGCAAAGTAACGTTAATACCATTTAAAGACTTTTCTTTAATTTTCTTTACAACATTAGGCAAATCTTTTTCTTCTGCTTCGATAATAGTATAATTTGCGTCTACACTATATTTTTTTAACCAATAATTATGTAACAATGGTGATAAAGAGTGTTTAATTGGGTTTCCGATTATTCCAAAATTTTTTTTCATTTATTAATTTGATTAATATAATTTATTATATCTTTAATTGGCAAACCCATAATTGAGTCTTGATCTCCATTTATATACTCGAATAGATCTAAGCCGTTTGCTTCGATTTGATAAACACCATAATCTAATAAAGTTTGTGTTTCAATTTTAGCAAGATAATAAGACAGTTCATTTTCTGTAAAATTTTTCATTTTTAGCTCCGATGTGTCCGAATGATTCCATATCATTGAACCGTTCTTAGAAATACAAACAGAACTTATAAGATAATGTTTAGAATTATTGAGTTTTTTTAAAACTTTAAAAGCTTCATCCCTCGAGTTAGGTTTATTAATTAATTCATTATTAAGCGAGATTACACTGTCAGCTCCGAGCACAAGTCGATCAGGATTTTTATTGCTTATCTTGACTGACTTAATTTCTGCTAAATTTTTTGAAATTTCTAAAGGACTAGCTCCTGCGTTCAATAGCGAATCTTTTATCTCATCTTCATCTACGTTAGAAACCACAACTTCATTTTCTATTTTATATTTATCTAAAATTGCCTTTCTGACTCCACTTTTAGACGCTAATATAATTTTCATCTATTTTTTTTAATCTCTATAATTTTTAATATTGATGCCGCGGTCTCTTCAACCGATCTTCTTGTTACATCAATTATAGGCCAATTGTTTTTCTTAAATAATCTTTTTGAGTCCTCAACTTCTTTTTGTATAGAAACTAAATCAGTGTATTCTTTAATCTTATGGTCTTTCATAATGGCAACTCTATTACGCCTTATATCAGCAAGCCTTTCTGGTTCGGCTATGAGCCCAATTATGCAAGCATTTTTATTAAAAGGTAATTGTTGTGGTATTTTTTGCTCTAGAACTAAAGGAATATTAATAGTTTTAAAACCTCTGTTAGCAAGATAGATTGAGGTTGGTGTTTTACTAGTCCTGCTTACACCTAATAAAACTACATCAGCCTCATCAACATCGTCAATTTTTTTACCGTCATCATGTGACATGGTAAATTGAATTGCTTCAATTCTTTTATAATAATCATCATCTAAAACGTGTTGTGCACTTGGTTTGTGTATAGCCTTTTGATTTAAAAGCTTGGAAAAACTTAAAATTAAATTTCCTAAGATGCCAAAACAAGGGGTGTTACTTTTTTCACTTCGATTAGAAAGATATTTAGCTAACTTTGTTTCAACAATGGTATATAAAATCAACGAGTTTTCAATTTCTACACATTCTTTAATAATTTTATCTATCTGCTGCTCAGTTCTAACAAAGGCGAATTCCTTTTTATCATACTCAAAATTAGCAAATTGTGATTTTAATGATAAAAAAATTCTATCAAGAGTTTCACCCGTCGAGTCACTCACAAGATATACATTGTATTTTTCGTTCATATCTTTGTTAATAAACCTTTATTAAATAAAACTTTTACAGTTTTTTTTATAAATTTAAAAAAAAGTTAACATTAATTAACATTATTTAAACATTTTATTCGATGTTTATAATGTTGTTTTACTAGTGTTTATAATATGAATAAAGTCATAAAATTAAGCTTTTTTTTTAAAAACTTATTAAATACCTCTTGTATAAAAAATGTATAAAAAGTTATATAAGGTTTAAACAGCACCTACTAAATAAACAATACTTAAACTTACTTTTATTTATTATGAGCAAACTAGAAAATATATTAATTAAAAAAAAATCTTGTAAGTCGATATGGTTTATGAGACAAGCAGGTCGCTACCTTCCAGAATTTAAAAAGATTAGATCAAAAAATAAAAACTTCATACAACTATGTTTAAATAGTGAATTAAGTTCTGAAATAACTTTACAACCTATTAAAAGATACGACTTAGACTCAGCTATAATATTCTCTGATATTTTAATGGCGCCTTATGCGCTAGGACAAAATGTAGAATTCATCAAAGATCAAGGCCCTAAATTAAGTTTATTTAACTCAGAAGTTTTTTCAAACAATAGCAAGGAAGAATTTTCAAGAAAATTAAACCCAGTTTATAAGGCAATTGAAATAACAAGAAAAAAACTTCATAAAAAAAAAACACTAATAGCATTTATCGGGGCTCCATGGACTTTACTAATTTATATGTTAGGAATTAAGAAAAATAAATTACAAATTGATTATAGTAAAATTAATAATGAAAAATTTAAAATTCATCTAATTTTAGATAAATTAATCGAATTCTTATGTATCCACATCAAAAACCAAATTGAAGCAGGAGCAGACGTTGTTCAAATTTTTGATTCTTGGGCTGGATTAATACCATTTAAAAATCTAAAAGAATATTGTTACAAACCAAATGCTAAAATAGTTAATTTTTGTAAAGAAAATAGAATACCATGTATCTGTTTTCCAAAAGGTTTAAAGGAAAATTATATAGAATTTAATAAAATAGTTAAACCCGATGGATTAAATATAGATTACGAGATCGACCCGGAATGGGCTAAGAATAAATTATCAAATGTAGTTTTACAAGGAGGGCTGGACCCAAAATTATTATTAAAATCAGAAAAAGAAACCTTAAGTAGCGCAGAAAAGTATTTAAACATTTTCAAAAATAGACCTTATATTTTTAATTTAGGGCACGGGTTACTTCCAGAAACAGATCCTGATAGAGTAGAAAAATTAATTAAATTTTATAGGAACTATTAATGAATAAAGAACACCCCAAGGTTAATTTTGGTAAGAACGGCGTTTTGTTAGTAAACTTGGGGACGCCAGACTCTACAAGTTGGTGGGATATTAGAAAATATTTGAAAGAATTTCTTTCAGATAAAAGAGTTATAGAAGTAAACCCAATTATTTGGCAAATTATTTTAAATTTCTTTATCCTGACATTTCGACCATCTAAAACGGCTCACGCTTATAAAAAAATTTGGATGAAAGAAACAAATGAGTCACCGTTAAGATATTTTACTCGAACGCAGGCAAGTAAATTAAAAAACAAGATTGGCAACGAGAAAACAATTGTAGATTTTGCCATGAGATATGGAAAACCAAGCATAAAATCGAAGCTGGAAATATTGAAAAAACAGGGTTGTGAAAATATTATAATTTTGCCGTTATACCCTCAATATGCTGCAGCCACCACCGCTACAGTCTGTGATGAGGTTTATAGATCATTAATGAAAATGAGATGGCAACCCAGTTTGCAGATTATCCCTCATTATGAGAGCAACCCAATATATATCGATGCCCTAGTAAAAAGTATTAAAAAAAAAACTGAGGAAATTAGCTGGGAGCCAGATCTAATAATTTCTTCTTATCATGGAATACCTAAATCTTATTTTGAAAAAGGCGACCCATATCATTGCTATTGTCAAAAGACCACAAGATTAATCAAAGAAAAATTTAACAAAATTGAAATTCAAACTACTTTCCAATCACGATTTGGACCCCAGGAATGGCTAACACCATATACTGATAAAACTCTAGAAGGATTGCCAGCTAAAGGAATAAAAAATTTATTAGTTATTTGTCCAGGATTCGCATCTGATTGTGTTGAAACTCTTGAGGAAATAAACATTCAAGGAAAAGAAAGCTTTCTTAAAAACGGAGGAAAACATTTTGATTTAATACCTTGCTTAAACACGAGCCCAGATCACATCCATTTGTTTGAAAAGCTTGTAGCTAAATATTTATAGGAATTAATATGAATTTATATTTACTCTTTAAGTCACTGCATTTAATTTCAGTAATTTCATGGATGGCAGGGCTTTTATATCTACCAAGAATATTTGTTTATCACTCCGAATCTAAAAATAATTCACAGAAAGAAGTTTTTAAAATAATGGAAAGAAAACTTTATAATTATATAATGATGCCAGCAATGCTTCTCACATGGCTTTTTGGTATTTTATTAATACATGGTTTGGGATTTACAATTTTTTCAGAATTATGGATGCAAATAAAAATACTCTTGGTTATTATTTTAACTTATTATCATTTTACACTAGGCAAGCATTTAAGTGATTTCGCCATTGATAATAATCAAAAAACTTCTAAATTTTTTAGAATTTACAACGAATTACCTACAATTATACTAATAGTGGTTATATTTGTTGTCACATTTAAACCGATATAATTAAAAGGTTGTTTTTTTTTTAAAAACACCTATATTTTTATCTACATTCCTAATTACAAAAAAATCACATGAACTTACAAGAACTAAAGCAAAGAAACCCTGCAGATCTTATTACTGAAGCTGAGAAGCTAGGAATCGAAAATCCAAGCACACTTAGAAAACAGGAAATACTTTTTGCAATTTTAAAAAAGCTAGCAGAAAAAAATGAGCAAATAACTGCAATCGGAGTTTTAGAGGTTTTACAAGATGGTTTTGGTTTTCTAAGAGCAATCGAATCTAATTATTTACCGGGTCCAGATGATATCTATGTAAGCCCGAGCCAAATAAGAAGATTTGGATTAAGAACAGGAGATTCGGTCGAAGGTGAAATTAGAGGACCTAAAGATGCGGAGAGATATTTTGCACTATTAAAAGTAAATAAAATAAACTTTGATGATCCAGAAAAGGGCAAGAATAAAATTGCATTTGACAACCTAACGCCCCTATACCCAGATGAAAGAATTAAGCTTGAAGTAGAGAGCACAAAACTAGAAAAAAAACCTGATAACACATCTAGATTAATAGACTTAGTTAGCCCAATAGGGAAAGGTCAGAGATCATTGATAGTCTCTCCTCCTAGGGCAGGAAAAACTATCATTCTTCAAAACATAGCTCAGTCTATCACCGCAAATCATCCTGAGTGTTATTTAATGGTGCTATTAATTGATGAGAGACCAGAAGAAGTAACAGATATGCAAAGATCAGTTAAAGGTGAAGTAGTGGCCTCAACATTTGATGAACCAGCTTCTCGACACGTTGCTGTAGCTGAAATGGTTATAGAAAAAGCAAAAAGACTCGTCGAACACAAAAAAGATGTCGTAATATTACTAGATTCAATAACAAGACTCGGAAGGGCTTATAATGCTGTAATACCGAGTTCAGGTAAAGTTTTAACTGGAGGTGTAGATGCTAACGCACTTCAAAGACCAAAAAGATTTTTTGGAGCTGCACGAAATGTAGAAGAAGGGGGATCATTAACAATAATTTCTACAGCCTTGATCGACACAGGAAGCAGAATGGACGAGGTTATCTTTGAAGAATTTAAAGGTACAGGTAACTCTGAACTTATTCTAGATAGAAAAGTTGCAGATAAGAGAATATACCCTGCTCTAGATATAACTAGATCTGGAACTAGAAGAGAGGAATTGCTTTTTGAAAAAGATGACTTGTCAAAAATGAATGTCTTGAGAAGAATTATAAGCCCCATGGGAACAATGGATGGTATAGAGTTTTTAATTTCAAAATTAAAAAATACTAAGAATAATGCTGATTTTTTTGACTCAATGAATAAGACAGCTAATTAAATTTTAGAGTTTACTGAACAGTGTCGTTGTTAAAACTTACCTCGTGGAGGTAAAAATCAACTATATCTTGAAGGACTTTTACTTTCTCATTAAGCGATACCGACTCTAGCAGTTTTTGTTTTTCTTCATTAGCGATAGGTGCGATCATAGCCAAAGTGTTAATTTTTTGTACTCCATCTAATTTTTCGAATTCTTTCCAGTTTAATAAAAGACCATTCTTCTGGAAAAATTTTTTTGTTTTTTCCATAAGA
>TARA_B110000211_G_scaffold203340_1_pt1 | contig 12627 bp, 9 predicted proteins | sample TARA_B110000211 | Tara Oceans TARA_B110000211 (sample SAMEA4397516) | marine metagenome | biome: Polar Biome; feature: [DCM] deep chlorophyll maximum layer (ENVO:01000326); material: water (ENVO:00002006), including particulate matter (ENVO:01000060) such as... | depth 30 m
CTGCACATTTGGTGGAGGTGGTTATACAAAAGCATTATTAAAATTTCCTAGAACAAACGTTGTTGCAATTGATAGAGACAAATCTGTTGAAAAAAAAGCTAGGGAGCTGAAAAAGCAATACTCAGGTAGGTTCGATTTTTATAACGAAAAATTTAGCAATTTAAATAAAATAATAAAAGACAATTATAGAGCAGATGCGATTATATTTGATCTTGGTATTTCTTCCTTGCAATTAACTGACATGACAAGAGGATTTTCATTTAACTCAAAAGACAAAATAGATATGAATATGGGTCTAGCATCAATCTCTGCAGAAGAAATTATTAATAATTGCGATATTAATAATTTAAAGATGATAATAAAAATATTTGGAGACGAAAAAGAAGCAAGCAAAATAGCAAGAAATATAATTAAAGCACGAAAAATTAAAAAAATTTCAAAAGTTGACCAGTTGGTAGAAATAATAGAGAGAAGTAAAAAAAAAATTTATACAAAAAAAATTAATGTTTGCACAAAAACATTTCAAGCCTTAAGAATTTTTGTAAACAAAGAAACGACAGAACTAGTCGAGGGCATAATTAAAGCAACCAAATTAGTCAAACCAGGTGGAAAAATTATAGTTATAAGTTTTCATTCAATTGAAGATAAAATCGTAAAATTTTACTTTAGTAATTACTCAAAAAATAAATCAAAACCATCTCGTTATTTACCAGAGGAAAAAAATAAACAGGATATATTTTTTGAAGAATATAGGAAAAATTTATTAAAACCATCCGCGGAAGAAATAAAACTAAATCACCCCTCCAGATCTGCTAAATTAAGATTTGCAACAAGAAACAATGAAGAGTTTATTAATCCAATTAATTTTAAAAATAAATTTAAAAAAATTTTAGATTTAGAAAGTTTAAATGTTAAATAAAAATTTATTATTATCCCTTTTTATATTTTCTATTTTAATGATTTTCACTTCAGTTATCAAAACACAAACACGGGTAATTGAAAAAAAAATTTATATGTATGAAAAAAAACTAGCTAATATTAAAAACAATCTTCATGAAGCACAGTTAGATTATTATTATTTGTCGTCTCCCCAGTTTATAGCTAATAAAATTAGAGAATATAGTGAAAAAGATTACGAAAGTATTGAATATTACAGAATATATTTTAGCCTTGAAGAATTTTTGTCTGAAGGAAGAAAGATATCAGAAATAAAAAACAATGAACACAAAATACAAAAAAAATAAAAAATTTAACCCCAATCAAAAAAGTTTTTATTTTGAAGACTATTTAGAAACAAATCATAAACAAAAAAAAATTTCTAAATCTTTAATATCAGAAGATAGAGTTTATATACTATTTTTCTTTTTTTTCTGTCTGATGACTATTTTTGCCATTAAAATTACATTTGTTTCACTGCAAGCTCCTCAATTTTTAGAAATAAAAAAAAATAATTTAAATTTTTTATCATTAAGAAGGGATGTAGTAGACAGAAATGGAGAACTAATATCGAGAAACATTAAGGCCTACCATGCGGCTGTCAAACCAAACTTGATAAAAGATAAACAAAAATTCTTATTAAATATAAAAATTAATTTTCCTGAAATTTCGCAAGAAAAACTTAAAAATAATTTGTCAAAAAATAAATGGTTTTATTTAAAAAAAAGGTTAACAGAAGTGGAAAGAAATAAACTTTGGTTAATGGGAGACAAGTCAATAGAATTTGAGTCTTACCAGTCAAGAATATATCCACACGGGGACCTTTACAGCCATATCCTTGGGCAAATTGATGACGACAATTATGGAATTTCAGGTGTCGAGAGCTATTTTGATAGAGAACTAAAAAATTTAAAAAAAATAAGTACACCCCTAAGTTTAACTTTAGACACAAATATTCAATATTTAATTCAAAATGAACTTGAACAAGCTACAAAAGATTTTAGAACAAATGGTGCAGCAGGCTTGTTGATGAATGCAAAAACAGGTGAAGTATTGTCATTGGTTTCTCTGCCCAATTATAATATTAACCTTAGAAAAAATATTAATAATGACATGTTTGCCAATAAAATTACTAAAGGGCTATATGAATTAGGGTCCATATTTAAAACTTTTACAGTAGCTTTAGCATTAGATGAAAATTTATTGGAACCAGAGTCAATAGTTGACGATATAACTAAAAATATAAAATGTTCTAAGTATGTTATATCTGATATTCATGAATTTTCATCCAGCATGAGAGTAGATGAAATATTAATTCAATCTTCAAATGTCGGAGCTGTTAAAATTGCAAAAAAAGTTGGTGAAATAAAACTTAGAAATTTTTTAAATAAACTTAACTTATTAAATATGTCAAAAATTGAACTAGATGAAGTTAGCAAACCGAAAAAATTAAAATGGAACAAGTGTAAATTAGAGACAGTTTCTTTTGGCCATGGAATAATGACAACACCAATACAAGCCGCCGCGGCGTACGCAACAATTTCAAATGGTGGTTACAGAATAGAACCAACATTAAAAAAAAATATAATTAAATCACTGAGAAAAAATCAAAAAATAATTTCAAGTGAAACAAGCGCTAAAATGAACACAATGTTAAGAAAGGTAGTCACAGATAAAAAAGGGACTGCAAGTATGGCAAATATATTTGGATATCAAGTTGGAGGTAAAACTGGCACGGCTCAAAACTATGAAAGGAAAAATGAGAACATAAATACATTCATCTCTGTTTTCCCAATACAAGACCCGAACTATGTTTTGTTGGTTTTATTGGATGATCCAAAAGCTGCACCTGATATAATATACAATTATAAGGGTAAAAATATAACGAATATAAATAGAAATGAAGCCGGTTGGAATGCGGTTTATGTTGCGGGCAAAATAATAAAAAAAATTGGACCTATTTTAGCCATAAATAACGACGAGTTTCACAACAAATATGTTGTTAAAAAATCTAATTAATTATTCCTCGAAAAAGACAGAAGAAGTTAAAATCAATGGTTTAGCTTTAGACAGTCGAAAAGTAAAAAAAGGAGATTTATTTTTTGCATTAGAAGGAAATAAAATTAATGGAGAAAAACATATTAAAGACGCATTATCAAATGGGGCAAAAGCGATAATTTGTTCCAATAAATTTCAAATAAAAAAAAGCAGTAATATTATTATAAGAGTAAAAGACCCCAAAAAAAACTTAGTAAACATATGTGTTAAGTTTTATAAAAAAAAACCAAAAAATATTATAGCAGTTACAGGTACTAACGGTAAAAGTTCTGTAGCTAATTTTTTTCATCAAATTTTATTATTAAACAAAATACCAGTAGCATCGATTGGCACACTAGGCATAAAAATAAATAAAAAAACAAAAAAAACAAAACTCACAAGTTTAGATATAATTTCTTTACATAAAAATTTAGAAAAAATAAAAAAAGCGAAAATAGACAACGTTATAATAGAAGCATCCAGCCATGGGCTAAAACAAGGAAGGTTAAATGGTTTAAAATTAAAAGCTGGAATTTTTACAAATTTTAGTCACGATCATCTTGATTATCATAAAACAATGACAAATTATTTTAATTCTAAGATGATTTTATTTTCAAAATTACTGAAGAAAAAAAATTTCGTAATAGCATATGAAGATTTTAAGTATATTTCTAGATTAAAAAAAATTAGTGAATTAAAAAAATTGAAATTGATCTCAATAAATAAAAAAAATTTAGAAAATTTGAAAAACAAAACTGAACTAATCGGTTTATTTCAATTAAAAAATTTATGTATGTCAATTTTAGCTTCTAAATTATGTAAAATTAAAAATAAAAAAATATATTCAGTATTGAAAAATATTCAGAGTGTGAATGGTAGGCTAGAATTAGTAAAAAAATTTCCGAATAATATTAAAGTTTTTATTGATTATGCACACACACCTGACGCTCTAATAACTGCAACAAGTTCGTTAAAAAAACATTATAACAATAAACTTACCCTCATATTTGGTTGTGGTGGTGAAAGAGATATCAAAAAAAGAATAGCCATGGCTAAAGTAGCTAGCAAATATTGTGATAAGATTTATGTAACGGACGATAACCCAAGAAATGAAAACCCTAAGAATATTCGAAACACTATTATTAAAAATTTAAGTCATAATAACTATGTAGATATTGGAAATCGAGCGATTGCAATAAGCTCTGCTTTAAAAGAAGCCGAACATAATGAAACCATACTTATTGCTGGAAAAGGACACGAAGATTATCAAGATTATGGAAAAAAAGTTATAAAAATATCTGATAAGAAAATTGTTAAACAAATTAAAATTAAAAAAAGCAAATTGAATCAAAATAAAATAAATGAGCTTTATAATTCCAGAATACTTGAAAAAATATTTAAATATAAAAACCAATATAAATTTCTAGGAGTTTCTATAAATTCAAAAGAAGTTAAGAGAGGAAATATATTTATAGCAATAAAAGGAAAATTTAAAAATGGTCATAACTACCTTTCTGAAGCAAAAAAAAATGGAGCTAATTATTGTATTGTCTCTAAAAAAGTAAAAAAAATCAAAAATCAAAAAATGATAAAGGTGAAAGATACAATTGATTTTTTAAAGAAGTTAGCTATAGCTAAGAGAAAAAGCACTAATGCAAAAATAATTGCCGTAACAGGTAGCGCTGGAAAAACAACTACTAAAACTCTATTAGGAAATGCTTTAAATAGCTTAGAAAAAACATATTTTTCCCCCAGATCTTTCAACAACCACTATGGTGTTCCACTGAGCTTAGGAAACTTAGAATTTGATCATAAGTTTGGTGTTTTTGAAATTGGAATGAGTAAAGCGGGAGAAATTGATAGTTTATCAAAAATAGTTAGACCGCATGTCGCCATTATAACCAATATAGCTGAAGCTCATATTGAAAATTTTAAAAATATTAAAGAAATAGCAAATGCAAAAAGTGAAATAATTAAAAATATTGAAAAAAATGGCACTCTTATTTTAAATAGAGATGATAATTTCTTTAATTATTTAAAAAAAAAAGCAGAGCAAAAAAACATTAAAGTCTTAACATTTGGGTTTTCACAAAAAGCTGATATTTATTTAATAAAAAAGAATAAAAGTTTTATTAAAATTAAGGTAGGGACAAAAAACTTTAATATTAAAGCAAATAACTTTTCAGATTTAAAAATAACTAATCTTTTGTGCCTATGCGCAGTATTTAAATGTCTAAAATTAAATTTTTCAAAAATAAAAAAATTGTTTAAATTTTTTAATTCTTTAGAAGGAAGAGGAAAAATTCATAAGATTAATAGGTATAAAAATACTTTTAATTTAATCGATGAGAGTTATAATTCGAATCCCTACTCAGCAAAAAATGCGATTTTTAATTTGTCTAACATAAAAGTAAAAGATTCTAAAAAGTATCTTTTATTGGGAGATATGCTAGAGTTGGGAGATAAGTCAGAATTTTATCATAACAAGTTATCAAAATATATTAATAATACTGACATAGACAAAGTTTTTGTTTACGGTAAAGAAATATTAAATACTTACAAAAATACAAAAAAAATCAAGCGAGGAAATATTTTGCAACACATAAGTGATTTTGATGAAGTTTTTTCTAAAATAATTAAAAAAAAAGATTATTTAATGATAAAAGGTTCAAACTCTACTAGATTAAATAGATTATCAAAAAATCTAATAAGGGGCAAAGATGTTATTTAGTTTTTTAACTTCCTTAATTGACAGTTACTCTTTTCTAAATGTTTTTAAATACCTTACATTTAGAACAGGCCTCTCGGTAGTCACCTCTTTGGTTATTGTTTTTTTAATTGGAGGACCTTTAATAAAACTATTCTCAAGAAATCAAATAACAGGACCAATTAGACAAGATGGTCCTATAGACCATATAATAAAAAAAACCGGGACACCTACCATGGGAGGTATAATCATAATAATTGGCATGATATCAAGTACTTTACTTTGGGCGGACTTAAGTAACGTATTCATTTGGACTTTAATTTTTGTGTCATTAAGTTTGGGGTTATTAGGATTTATTGATGATTTATTAAAGATTAAATTAGAAAATTCTAGAGGATTAAATTCAAAATTAAAATTTTTAGGTCAATTAATAATTAGTGCAATTACACTTTTTATTTTGATTAATTATTCTAATCATGAGTATTTATATAATCTTTATTTTCCTTTCTTTAAAAATTTAATTTTACAAATGGGTTTATTTTTTATTCCATTTGCTTTATTTGTCATCATTGGCTCTTCAAATGCTGTCAATTTAACAGATGGTCTTGATGGCTTGGCAACTGTTCCTGTGATGTTAGTTGCAATTTCCTACACTTTCATCAGTTATGTAGTCGGTAATACAATATTTGCTGATTATTTACAGCTGCAGTATATTTCTGATGCCGGTGAAATCTCTATTTTTTGTGGCTCAATAGTTGGTTCTTGTCTAGGTTTTCTTTGGTATAACGCGCCACCAGCTAAAATATTCATGGGCGATACTGGCTCACTTTCTTTAGGAGGATCTCTTGCCGCTGTAGCAATTATAGTAAAGCATGAAATAATTCTAGCAATTATTGGAGGGTTATTTGTTTTAGAAACTGTATCTGTAATAATTCAAGTAATTTCATTTAAATTAACAGGAAAAAGAGTTTTTATGATGGCTCCAATTCACCATCATTTTGAAAAAAAGGGATGGGCAGAATCTACCATAGTCATTAGATTTTGGATAATTGCAATCATATTAGCTCTAGTAGGACTTGCTACATTAAAATTACGTTAAAAATGAATTTAACAAAAAATTTTAGAAAAAAGGTTTTTGCTATTTACGGGTTAGGCTCAACAGGAAACTCAGTAATTAACTTTTTTAAAAAAAATAAAATAAAAAAATATTACATGTGGGACGATGATATTCGTATAAGAAGAAAATTTAAAATACTAAATAATAATAAAACTTTTTCTAAAAAACTAGATTCCGTAGATTTTATTGTTATGAGTCCCGGTATAAATATAAAAAATATCAGTTTAAAAAAGAAACTAAAAAAATTTCAAAAAAAAATTATAACTGATTTAGATATATTTTATATGAGAGAAAAAATTCCAAAATCAATAGTAGTCACTGGTACAAATGGAAAATCTACAACATGCAAGATGTTAGAACATATATTAATTAAAAATAATATTAATGCAAAATTGGGGGGCAACATTGGAAGGCCTATATTAAGCATAAATAACAAAAAAATAGATATATTTATTATTGAGGCCTCTTCTTATCAATTGGCTTACTCTAAATTTATTAAACCTGATTATGCATTAATATTAAACATTAGTAAGGATCATTTAGACTGGCATGGCAATGTTAAAAACTACGTTAGATCAAAATTAAAAATATTTTCATTACAAGACAATAAATGTTTTGCCTTGCTTCATGACAAAAAATTAATTAAAAAATTTAAAACTAGTAAAAATAAAGGAAATTTAAAATTAGTCAGTCAATCTTCTTATAATAAAATTAAAAACAAAATTAAAAATTTACACATAAGATCTAATGCAAATGAAAAAAATATGCCATTTATTTGTCTTCTATCTAAAATTTTAAAAATTAGAGAAAAATCATTAATAAATTCTCTTAATTCTTTTAAAGGACTGCCACATAGAAACGAAATTTTTTTTAGAACGAAAAATTTGACTTTTATAAATGACTCAAAAGCTACTACTTTTGAATCAAGCAAGTGTGCACTTGAAAGCAATACAGACATACTTTGGATTGTTGGTGGCTTAGCAAAAGTAGGTGATAAATTATATTTAGAAAAATTAAAAAAAAATATTATTAAAAGTTATGTAATTGGAAAAAATATTAAATATTTTACTAATTTTTTAAAAAATAAAGTAACTTATGAAGTAACAAGAACAATAAAAAATTCATTATTTTCAATTTTTAAAAAAATAAGTCAAAATCCAAATAAAAAATTTACTATTTTATTAAGTCCAGCAAGCGCTTCATTCGATCAATATGATAATTTTGTTGATAGAGGCAATGAATTTAAAAAAACCGCAAAGTTATATGCAAATAAATATTTTTAAAGACAGAATCAATGTGTATTGGAGAAATATTGATAAGAAAATTTTATTTAGTTTTTTAACCCTGTTTATTTTGGGTCTCTTTTTTTCATTTTCTTCCACTTCTCCTTTGGCTGGAGAACGATTAAATAAGGATTATTATTTTTTTTTTTCAAAACATCTTATGTTTGTATTCTTTTCAATAATATTAATGTTTGTAGTATCGTTTCTTGAGACCAGACTTTTAAAAAAAATTATTATTCCCTCTTTTATAGTATTATTTGTCTTGTTACTTCTAGTCCCCATAATAGGCATTGAAGTAAAAGGTTCTAAAAGATGGTTAGATTTCAATCTATTTCGCTTACAGCCAATAGAACTGATAAAACCTTTTTTCATTTTATTAGTATCAAAAATTTTAACTCAAGATAATAATAAAATTTTAAATTCATATTACTTATTCAGTTTTTTTATTTTATTTTCAATAATCATTTTATTGATAAATCAACCAGATTTAGGTCAAGCTATCCTTCTTATCGGAACATGGATAGCCATGGTTTTTATTTCTGGAATAAGAATATTTTATATATTTAGCTTTTTTGGTTTATCTTTGTCAGCACTAACTGGCTTGTTATTTTTATTTCCAGAAAAGTTTGGTTATATAACAAAACGACTAAGTACTTTCTTCGACCCATCTTCTGGAGACAGTTTTCAAACACAGAAAGCTTTAGATGCAATTAAACAGGGTGGCTTAACCGGTCAAGGTATGGGAGAAGGTATACTTAAGGACAATGTACCAGAAGCCCATACTGATTATATAATAGCTGTAATTAGTGAGGAATTTGGTTCAATAATCTCAATTTTATTAATTATTATTTTTATTTATATTGCATTAAGAATAATTAAATTTACAATCTCAGAATTAGATAACAGTATAAAAATTTCTTTGTGTGGATTCTCAACTTTATTAATATTTCAAACCTTTATACATATTGGAGTAAATACTAGTTTATTGCCAACAACTGGTATGACGCTTCCTTTCTTAAGCTATGGTGGATCTTCCTTGTTGGGAAGTTCAATATTAGCAGGTTTTATTTTAAATTATACTAAAAATAGTTTCTCACATGATTAAAGAAAAAAAAAAAATAATTATCGCAACCGGCGGTACAGGTGGACATGTATTTCCTGCATTTAGTTTAGCAAAATATTTTGCTGAAAAAAATATTTTAACAGAAATAGTTATAGACAAAAGAGGTTTTAAATATATTAAAAAATACTCATTTCCAAATGTCAAAATTATAAATTCATCGACAATCTTTAAAAAAAATCCAATTCTACTCATCTGGTCATTAATAAAAATTATAATAGCATTTTTCAAATCATTTTTATTTTTAATAAAATCAAAACCAAAAGTAGTGTTTGGTATGGGAGGATATTCATCTTTTCCAATCTGCATAGCATCTAAAATTTTAAATATCCCCTTCGTAATTTATGAAAGCAACTTGTATTTAGGTAAAACAAATAAATTTTTATTATCATATACAGATAAATTATTAGTTTCATTTAGAGATTTAACGGGCGTGCAAAAAAAGTATGAAGAAAAAAAAGTTGAGGTAGGTAATATTATAAGGAAAGAAATACTAGATTTTAATATTAAAAAAGAATATATCCTTAAAAATAAAATAAGCATTCTTATTTTAGGAGGAAGCCAAGCAGCAAAATCTTTTGCAGAAAAATTACCACCAATTTTTAAAAAATGTAAAGATGAAAAAATTAAACTGGAAATCTATCAGCAATGCTTAAAAAATCAGAGTGAAACTCTCAATAATTTCTATGAAAAGACAGAAATTAATTTTAAACTTTTTAACTTTAGTCACAATATTATTGAATATTTCAATAAAATTGATTTAGTGATAACAAGATCCGGGGCATCAATCTCTGCAGAATTACTAAACTGTAATATACCTTTTATATCAATACCCTTTCCTTTCGCCGCAGATAATCATCAATTAAAAAACGCTAAATATTTTGAAAAAAAAGGATACAGCTTTTTAATTGAAGAAAAGGAAATTGATTACAAATTATTTTCGTTGATAAAATCAATTTATAAAGACAATGAATTGCTAGGTAAAATTAAAGCAAAACAAAAATTGCATTCAGATAAATTAGTTTATAAAAAAATAGAAAATGAAATTAAAAAATTTATAAATGACTAATATAAGCATAGGAAATAATGAAACAATTCACTTCATAGGCATAGGAGGCATCGGAATGAGTGGTCTTGCACAAATTATGAAAATTATGGGTTTTCAGGTTCAGGGAAGTGATTTAAATAAAAATAAAAATACTGAAACTTGTAAAAAAATTGGAATTAAAATTTTAATAGGTCATTCAAAAAAGAATATTACCAAAGCAACAATAATTGTAAAATCATCGGCAATTAAAAAAAATAACGTTGAAATAAAAGAATCTATTAAAAAAAAACTTCCCATATATGAAAGAGCAGATATGCTCGCAAACATAGTTTCTCTTAAAAAAAATATAATTATTACTGGTTCACACGGGAAAACAACAACAACATCCCTTGTTGCAAAAATTTTGTCTGAGGCAAAACTTGACCCAACTATAATTAATGGAGGAGTTATAAATTCAATTAAAAATAATGCTAAATTTGGAAAAGGTGAATGGGCAGTTTTAGAAGCTGATGAATCTGATGGAAGTTTTTTAAAACTTCCAATTAATTGTTCTGTAATTACAAATATTGACAATGAACATTTAGATTTTTATAAAAGTTATGAAAATTTAGAAAAAGCTTTCATCAAATTTATCAATAAAACGCCACCTATTGGAAAAACTATACTTTGCATCGATAATGCAAACGTAAAAAAAATTATAAGTAAGATTAAAACAAAAAATTATTTAACTTATGGTTTAAACAATGAATCTAATTACCAGATAACAAATATAAATTACAAATTAGGTAAAACTATATTTAACCTTAACATAAAAAAATATGGACAAAAAAAAACAACTATAAAAAATATAATATTAAATTTGATTGGAGAATACAATGTACAAAATGCTACAGCAGCGATTGCGATTTGTCTTAATCTTGGTCTTCAGATAAATATTATAAAAAATGCTCTTAAAAATTTTTCTGGTGTTCAAAGAAGATTGACTAAAGTATTCATTAGAGATGAAAATGAATTCTATGACGATTACGCACACCACCCTACAGAAATAAGTTCTGTTTTAAATGGGTTAAAAAAAGTTTATAAAAAAAGAAAAATTATTACAGTTTTTCAACCTCATAGATATTCAAGAATTAAAAATCTCAAAAAAGAATTTGCCTCTAGTTTTTTGATGTCTGATTTAGTTATTCTTTGCCCAATGTATGCCGCAGGAGAAAAAAAAGATAAAACTTATAACAGGAGCATGTTTGCTAAATTGATCGCTAAATACTCAAAATCACAAGTTGTTATAATTGACCATGAACTTCAATTAAACAGATATTTAAAAAGGAATTTAATAAAAGATGAAATAGTCATTGGTATGGGTGCTGGATCAATTTCAAAATGGATGTATAATTTAAAAAAGACATTATGAACAGTGAAATAGAGACACTTAAAAAAGAGTATAATGAAAGCATATATCTCAACGAACCATTATCAAAGTATAGCTGGTTCAATTTAGGAGGTAATGCAGAAATTTTTTTTAGGCCAAAAACAGAAATAGATTTAATAAAATTTCTCAAAAAATTAAAAAATAAAACCATAATCAATATTATTGGAGCTGGTTCAAATACCTTAATTAGAGACGGAGGTTTAAGCGGGGTAACAATTAAACTTAGTTCAAACTTTTCTTTTATAAATTTAATAGATAAAAATATTCTAGAAGTAGGAGCGGCAACATTAGATAAAAAAATTGCTAATTTTGCTAAAGAACATGAGTTAAGTGGCTTAGAATTTTTATCATGTATACCGGGTTCTATTGGTGGAGGTGTTAAAATGAACAGCGGTTGCTATGGCTACGATATCTCCAAAGTCTTAATATCTATGAAAGCTACGGACTTATTTGGAAATGTCAGGGAGTATAAAAAAGAAGAAATAAATTTTCAATATAGAGGCTCAAGTTTACCAAAAGATTTAATAATTTTAAGCATAAAATTGAAATGCAAAACTTCTGAAAAAAAAATGGTAGAAAAAAAACAATTTGAACTTGAGAGTAAAAAAAAAGAAACTCAGCCAAATCAAGTAAAAACATGTGGAAGTACATTTAAGAATCCAGAAAACAAAAAAGCCTGGATGTTGATTAAAGATTCACAATGCACTAAAATGTCGGTAGGAAATGCTATTATTTCAGATCAGCATTGTAACTTTTTTATAAATAATGGAAACGCAACATCGACTGAAATTGAAACTTTGATAAAAGATGTACAAAAACAAGTTTATAATAAAACTGGAGTTAATCTAGAATTAGAGATAAGAATAATTGGTAAAAAATAAAAAGCTAATTTAAATATCAATCAGCATTATAAATAAAGAGAAGTAGGGAAGTTGTAAGGGGCGTTCTGT
>TARA_B110000211_G_scaffold223011_1_pt1 | contig 12623 bp, 15 predicted proteins | sample TARA_B110000211 | Tara Oceans TARA_B110000211 (sample SAMEA4397516) | marine metagenome | biome: Polar Biome; feature: [DCM] deep chlorophyll maximum layer (ENVO:01000326); material: water (ENVO:00002006), including particulate matter (ENVO:01000060) such as... | depth 30 m
TTATAAAAATATTTATCATATTGCTGAGTCATTAGCTTTAATTGAGCACGAATAATCGATTAGTTTATAGCTTTGAGCGGTACTCATCACAGCAAAGAATTAGACTCTGGAGTGTGTAGCTCTTTTGTCGTTAGTTTTATGCCTAATCCTTGTAAGACAGAAAATACTGCGGACAAAGTGCAATTAGCATTTCCGTTTTAACTCATGTATAGATAAATGTGTAATTTAGGCACGTCGACCGAACATACTTATGACGTCGACATTAACATCAGATTTTAGAAAATATTAAAGGTTAGGCGTACTAAAAAGTGAAAACTATTAAAAACAAAAAGCCCCATAAAAGTGAGGCTTTACAAGGAATTATTTATAAAAACGAATCGTGTTAGAACATTATTCGATGTTTTGGATCTAACCTGGGATTAGAATAAATAATTGTAAATTTTCCAACTATTTATTGTGGTGCATATAATAAGAAGTCACCACTTTGGTCATCAGATCGTTAATTTTCGCTGCAAGCTCTCGTCACTTACTCAATAACTATACTAGTACAAATATAGAGTAATTGTCACGTTTTAAGTCTGATTTTTGATTGGGTATGAATTTATAACGGCTGTAATTTGATGATGCGGTAACGGTGAAAATTGAATGTTCTGGATCTTATCTAATGCTTCGCTATAACAGGAATTGACTATAGTGGTTGATGTAAATTGGTGAGCATCCCAAATAGAGATGTAGAAGTTTATTGTTTAGTTTATTTGTCTCTACATTCTAATTCACAAAATATAAATTTTGCTATTTTTAAGCAGTCTCCATTTACTGCCTAATGTCTAAACTTTCTATGCTGCCTTTAGCAACTCAACATACTCCTTATATTGTTCAAGCTGTGGCTCAAGGTTTGCTAACGGTAAAACTATTTCTGCCATTAGTTCATATACTATCTTACGCTGACTTTGACGATTTGATAGATCATAAATTTTAAGGCGCTTTCGCTTTTTATGATTTAAACACCGCAGCGTAACTTCCTCAGAAATTTCGTTATCATTTGCGGAACTGGTAAAGGTACGCCTCAAATCATGGATCCAAAATTTACGCACTCCGGCATTCCCTAGTGGGTTATTAAAATAAACCGTTCTCGTTTTGTATTCTTCAAAAAACTTCTTAAGCATCGCATTTAAAGTGCTTTCTGATAAATGCCCTGATTTTGATTTACGCTTAGTGGGAAAAAGAAATGGGGTGGCACCGACTGATAATACCCTTAGCGTATAAAAAAGTGGCATAACCGCATTAGGTACATCGATAGTGATCTGCTCTTCTCCCATTTTGGTTGGTTTCACTATCCACTCTTGGCGTTCAAAACTAAAATCACTCCACTTTGAACTAAGTAATTCTGCCTTTCTAAAGCCAAAAATCAAATAAAACACAAGTGCAATTTGACTCGAAGTAGGCGCCTGTTTTGGGTATTGCTGCAATACTTTAAATATATTTTGAATCTCAATTTCAGATAAATATATTTGTCGCTCTGGTGAGTGCCCGCCTGCATGTTTTTCTATATTTAAGTGCGAAGCAACGTTTTCTATAATGAGCCGATGCAAAGCTGCATAGCTAAACAACCCACGTAAGAAATACAGTGCTTTAATTGCAATGCTGTTTCTACCACCTTTAACAATGGTCATGAGTAACTTTTCCAAGTCTCTTCTGGTGATATCTTTGAGAAGTTTTTCACCTAGAAAAGGCTTAATATCTTTTTGATAAATTTGCTGCTCTTTTTCATATTTACATGAATGGTTATCTATATACTCTTTGACAAGTTGATCTAAGTTCTCAATAGATGTGTGAGTTCTTTCTAGAGGGTTATGTCCAGCAGCTAGTGCACGCTGAACCTCTATAGATTTTGTTATTGCTTCTTCATAGTCCATGAAATACGGATTATTCTCGCCATAGGCTGCTAGCTTTTTTTCAATTCTTTTCTTTTGGAATTGAAAACGAACTTTCCAAACACCTTTATCTTTATCCGTTATTTTTAAATATACATTGGAGGCAACATAAAATACGCCTTTTTTACCTCTCTTGATTGAATTTAAGATTTGCTCTTCAGAATAAATCTTTCTCTTTTTTGGTTTTTTCTTTACTATTTTTGTCATTTTACATTCCTAAATATAAGTTCATAATTCTTTGCACCAATTTCGTTTAGTGCTGTAATTATTATCCCTACATAAAAATAAAAAATGAATACTAAAAAACAAATAAACAGAAACATTTACAACAAAAACAACAGCTTATTATTGGGTTTTGTAAATATTATTAGAGAGGTTAAATATTATTACTAAAAACTAATATTTTTTTTGATGATTTTTAGTATTTATTTAGTTTGATTTATAGATAAGAAAAGAGGAAACATTCGGAAGCCAATCCCACAAATTTTAGAGGATTAATTTCCATACCTTTGATTGTTCAATAACATCAATAAAAGACTCCACACTAAACTCATCTTTGTATAATGAAGTTAGCTCTTCATCATGTTTATTTCGTGAGTCTAAATCCATTAATAATCCGGCCTCATCATTTAATGCAATATGCAGCTCTTCGATTGAAACTTTTAAAAAACCATTAAAGTACTCATGATCAAATTCTAGACATGTATCGGCTATCCAACCGATGACATTACAAGGTGAGCTATCAGTAATACCAAGTAATGATTTAAACCTGTCGTTAGTTACTAATAGATGATCTATTGAACAACGTCATTTATTATCCAGTTCACGATATTTCAATAAACGACATAATTTACTAACTATCCCATAAGATAACTTTTCATATTGTTTTCTTGCACGGTCATATGCGTGAATATTAATAAAGTCATCATTGCCCCTTGCAACGGCTTCTTTAATACTGGCTTTTCTAGCTTTCTTGAGGCTATAGATTCACCGAACACCTCAAAATGTGACTTATCCAGAATATCATTAGCTTTTTCAAAAACAGTAATTAACTGGAAGTTACACGCTGAAATGAAGTTTTGTTTATCCATTATTTAAAATATCACTGCTAACAATATAGTCAATAGCACCTGATTATAGTGCTATTTAATGTCAATGAATATTAAACATTATTAATAAAGATTAGACAAAATAATTCAATTTTTAGAACTTAAACTGATATGAAATTAGTAACCATTGATGATCTACATAACATAACTGTCACTCTATACAGCTTAAAAATAAACATTTGGTGCCATATTGAGTTGGTTGATCATCCTTGGGCTGAAGCTGTTGCCCACTATTTGATATAGGCTTCTACTATCTGTTTTGATTAAACCTGTATTATTAGGTATTTCCATTATTTTTGAAGTACAAATGTAATCACCAGTTACAAAGCGGAATGTCATATCGTCAACAAAAGTCCCCCACAATACTTTACCTACTAAATCGTCATAATCAGTGGCTGATACAATTTGCCAATCTGAAACGGTGGTGCTCATGCATAACCTTCAACGAAAAAAGGTTATCTAATCCTAGGGGATTAAAAACATAGCGAAATCGTGGATGTAATCCTGACTTTTTACATCCCAAATTAGCCTCGGACTATTCTGACCTGAGATTTGTACTCTCTAGGCTTTTATTGTTTTCAAATTTCTGCCCGAAAAGGCATAACTAAACATATTGTTTGTTGATATTGGATATGACAGTCAAGACTTCTTGCCCAGCATCAGGTGAAGTTTTCATATAGTAATTGTCGCCAAACTTAGTGATAGTCATGCCATTATTGGTAAGCACCGCATAAGCAAATACATCTTCCATCTGCTCTTTTAGATAACTTTCAAAGTCTTCTTTTTCGATTTCCATCACAGACACCTTTGTTAACTAAGTTTGCTTTATAGCCTTGTGGCTCAATTTTAATCATTTAATGAAAATAGTGGTTTTGTGGCAAACTCTGTGGGCTAATTTTAGGAAATTAAAAATTAAAAATATAGCGAAAGCATGGATGTAATCCTGACTTTTATTTTCTGAAATTAGCCCTTAAAAAATAATGCTATTGATGAACTTCAAAAACTTATAGAAGTTTTAAAATCAATGAATAATGATGCTGTTAAATATTTCATAGATCACTTATTTAAATTGAACACACTTGAATTGACGCGAACGTAAAACTAAAAGTTTTGTTCAGATTAAATTATCTATTTTTTCAGAGACTTAAAAAGTCCCTGTTTTAATTGTCAAATTAGTGTTTTTTAGCTACCAATAAATAAGAGGTTTTGATATCTACTTGTATCTGTTTACATTCTGAGCAGTTCGTTTAGTTTTATCAAACTAGATCGAATACACACTTAACTAGAACGAATACATAGAACATAGATTATCCACCTAACCACATGATTTATATAGATTATGATATATTTTCTTTGTATTCTTTTTTAAAATAACAAAATACTTTACTTAAATTTCCGTGAAACTTATACCTACTCATAATAGTACCTAAGACTATGTACAGGGCTTAAATATTCAGTGAATTTATTCCCAAAACAGTGAATCTCTTTCTGGTTATGGCCTGTAGATGATTTACTTTGCCTAATTCGGTATAGAGAGATCTTAGTGTTGTGTTTAACTAACTTCTTAAAGTGAACATACTCAAAACAGTTAATTAATATTTTTCTATTTATTATTGTAGTAAGAATAGATTTTATCTTAGTGGTGCGGTTTTGTGGGGCAATAAATGCACCAAAGTTTTTTTGGAAATTTGTAACTGCAAAAAGCAAGTTACTTTTGCTGGTTTTAGTGTCAGAAGTGGATGCCCAGAACGGTGAAACTGCTAGAGGATTTTAATTTTACTTTAAAACAAAGGGCTAGACACTAGTTTATCTGCGAGAATAAATAAATTTTAACTACCATTACATTCAGACTTGGAATAGGGACTAGCAAATAGATTAAAGAGGAAAGGAGATTTTTAGTTGCAGTTAGATACTTTTGTACTCATTAATTGACTTTTACTACTAAAACCAAATCGTTCATATAAAGAATGTGCATCATCTGTAACAAGGAGTTGAAAAACACCTTTCCATCTAGAGTCATATACCATAGTTTCTACTAACCACTTTCCAAGTCCCTTACTACGGTGCTCAGATGCAATTATGACATCTGAAATATATGCTACAGAAGAAAAATCAGTAACAACTCGCCCAAAGCCAATTTGTCTTTCTTTGTAAAAAACAGAAAAACAAATACTGTTACTGATAGATACCTTTATGGTATCGATGTTCCTTTCATTGGCCCAATAAGATTTCTTTAACAGCGATTCAACTTTGTCGAGTTGAATCTTGTTTCGATCATCATAAATATGATAATCGCCTTTTGAATATGTAGCCATAAGGTTAAAACTTATTTTTAATATATTAAGAATATTATGATTTAACCAACGACAGCATTTCTTGTCTCGCTGAAGGGTTGTCTCTCATTTGACCTAACATCACCGATGTTGTCATAGAAGAGTTCTGCTTTTCTACTCCACGCATCATCATGCATAAATGTTGTGCTTCAATTATGACACCAACGCCAATAGACCCTGTTATATCTTGTATAGATAGCGCTATCTCTCGTGCTAAATTTTCTTGAATTTGTAATCGTCTTGCATACATATCAACTATTCGAGCAAATTTAGATAAACCTAAGACCTTACCACTTGGGATATATGCAATATGACACTTGCCAATAAAAGGAAGCATGTGGTGTTCACACATTGAATATAATTCAATGTTTTTAACTACAACCATTTCATCTGCGTCTGACTCAAACAAAGCGCCATTTACAACATCATCAATATTTTGTTGATATCCTTGAGTTAAGAATTCCATTGCTTTTGCTGCACGCTTAGGTGTATCGAGTAGTCCATCTCGACTAACATCTTCGCCAATTGTTGCAATAATCTCTCGGTAACTATTTTCTATTCTCACTTATTGATCCTAATTATTATTAAAAACTCTGTTCAATGTAATTGTAAAATCTATTTAAACTAAACTCATAAAGCGTTCAATTTCCTCTTCTGACACTTCATTTATCATTTCTCGAATAGAATTGTGTTCAATCTCTATTCCAAGCGCTTCTTTAGCCATATTAATAGCTTCTTCTTTACAACCATGATGGTCACTTTGTAAAGTTAAGATAATTTTAGAGAGTACTTTTTTCTGCTCAAAATCCATAATTCCCACCATTTAATATAGTTACCAATTAACTATATCAATCTTTATAGATTAAACAATCGATAGTAGTGGCTGACGCTAAAAATCTAGTGTACAATGCTGTCTATATTAACAGTGGGGAAATTCCGATACATATATGAATACAGCTATTTATAAGGACTTCATGTTTGAAGCCGCACATAAACTCCCTAATGTTCCGGATGGACATAAGTGTGGAAGACTTCATGGACACTCATATAAAGTAAGAATTCATTTAGAAGGTCCTGTTGACGAAAAATTAGGCTGGTTCATAGATTTTTCAGATGTGAAATCTATTTTTAAACCAATTTACAATCAATTAGATCATCATTACCTAAATGACATTGAAGGTTTAGAAAACCCAACGGCTGAAGTTATTTCTAAGTGGATTTGGGAAAGACTTAAACCAAACCTACCAGAACTTTCTGCAATAGAGTTGATGGAAACTTGCACATGTGGCGTAGTTTATAAAGGCAATTAACTTTTGAAAATCCATTTGATTACGAATTGCACCAGCAGTAAATCCAGTAAATTAAAACATGATGTAAAAATTAAAGACATCTGTGATAAAACTCGCTCACCTTCTACAAATTGGCTTGATAAAATTCAAAGACAAAAAGACTTAGTTGCAGCGATAGATGTTTATGTTGGTGATCATTGGTCTAAAGTAAATGAGCTACATAATTTAGATTTACCTGTTTGGGTTGTATCCGCTGGATATGGACTTATATCCGCTAAGCAAGAAATCTCCTCTTACGATGCCACTTTCAATGGAAATCATGAAAACTCCGTTTCAAAATTTTTTTCTGGTGAAAGCCTTGCAGAAAGAAATATTAGTTGGTGGAATAAAATTAATGCTAAAGAAGCAACTGATCATCAAAAAACGGGACCAATAGAAGAACTTTATATAAAGAATATCTCTGATATATTCTTTATCGTTGTTCCCCCTAATTATTTAAAGGTTCTAGAACCAGAATTACAGAAACTAGCTTCTAGCGGTATTGTTCACAAAGAAAATACATTTATTTTTTCAAGTAAACAAAATTTAAAGCAATCTTTAAAAAGTTTTTACTTCCAAGCAAAAGACAATTTCTGTAAGGATTTGGGGGGAAGTAGAATATCTCTAAATATAAGATTAGCTAGCTATATTATTAAAAGATTAAAGCTTGAAGGAGCAGTAGCTCCTCAGGTGGAAAGTCTATATAATGATTTACTCAAAAATCTGCCTCCCGCAGAAAAATTTAATAGAAAAAGAATGACGGACGAAGAAGTGTACCACTTTATTGGTGAAGAGCTACAAAGCACTAACATCAAGGAGTCATCAGCATCCAAACTTTTAAGAGCTTTAAGAAGTAAGGGAATGGCATGTGAACAAAAGCGATTTAGTAAGTTATATAAAGAATTTATTGAAATAAAATTGAATCAAGAATTAATAGGTAATATTTAGTTTGTCAAAAGTTAAGTTTTTTTTTCCTGACAGTCATGACTTTGTTGATCCTACTTTCGACTTTGAGAAAGAGACACGTAACGAACATCGAGTTATTCAACGAGATGACAAATATGCACATGAACTGTTTAGTAAACCCGTTTACGATGGAATTCTTGTATCTAAAGCAGTAGTTGATGGCCTGAATGGCGTAAAGGGTAGGTATTCTGTCGCACAACGACAACGTTTCTTCCGCGAAGGTATATATCGATTTTTTAGGCTACCTAAATCCTATCAAACAATGGGGGATTGCGGTGCTTTTAGTTACGCTAAAGAATACGAGCCACTATATACCATAGATGAAGTAAATGAGTTCTATTCGAACTCTGGATTTACTCATGGCATATCACTGGATCACATTATATTTGATTTTGAAACACCCAAGAAAAAAGTTACTGGCGATCAATTAATTGAGTGTAAAAGAAGGCAAGATATTACTCTTACACTTGCAGAAGAGTTCTTAAAATCTAATAAAGGACTGCGTTTCACTCCATATGGTGTTGCACATGGATGGAGTCCAGAGTCATATGCGGAATCAGTAAAAACTCTACAAAAAATGGGATATAAAACTATCGCATTAGGAGGCATGATTCCCTTAAAAAGTCCTGAGATCTTATCAGTTCTTAAGCACGTGAATGAAATTAGAAACAACAATACTCAGTTCCACCTTTTGGGCATCAATAGGTTAGACCATATAACCGAATTTTCAAATTTCGGTGTCACTTCGTTTGATAGTACATCTCCTCTTATGAAAGGCTTGAAAGACGATAAATTTAATTATCACACACATGGTGAAGATTATACCTCAATAGGTTTACCTCAGGTTGATGCCAATAACAATATGCGACAACTAGTAAAATCAGGGGTTATAGATCAAAACCAAGCATTTGATCTTGAAAGAGAATGTTTAAATGCTGTCATAGAGTTTGATAAAGGAATTATATCAAAAGATAAAGCTCTGAATTCATTAGTTAAATATGAAAAGATCTATAACCCTAATGCTTCCAGAGTAGACCTGATGGATAAAGTTTTAACCGATAAACCTTGGAAAAAGTGTCCCTGTGATATTTGCCAAGATATTGGAATTCATGTGGTATTAAAAAGAGCAGCAGCCAGAAATAGAAGACGAGGATTTCATAACCTCTATATTGCTTATGAAAGACTCCAAGAAGAATTGAAGAAAATTCAGCAGGATTAACAATGAATCATATTAAAGTACCAGCACTCAAAATAGAACAAGGCCCAGGCAGAGCACTATTTAGCTTTGCGATTAGAGGGAAAGAAATTCAATCCATTGCTTCTATCTCAAGAGTAAAGCGTCATGAAGATGAATTAGTAGGTTATCAAAGACCTGAAGTGTCAAATCACATTGGAGATATTCAGCGCTATTTAGAGTCAGAAAATCCGATGATCCCGAACGCTTTAGTTATAGCATTTAGTAGAGCGGTTAAATTTGTTCCGTCATCTGAGAATAGTAGTTTTGGGGATTTAGTTATCCCTGTAGTAGAAAATGACGATGACAAACCTGGACTAATTGTAGATGGCCAGCAAAGAGCTGCGGCTTTAAGAGCAGCAGAGATTGATACTTTTCAAATGCCTGTAAGTGCATTCATAACTGATGATGCCCAAGAACAGCGTGAACAATTTATATTGGTCAACTCAACTAAGCCTTTACCGAAAGGATTAATTTATGAGTTATTACCATACACTGAAACTAAGCTTTCTGCGGGACTACAAAAAAGAAGATTTCCTGCCAAGTTACTTGATGATTTAAACCACCAACAGTCTTCTCCTTTTTATCAAATAATTCAAACTGCAACGAACCCTACTGGTGTTGTTAAAGATAACTCGATTCTAAAGCTCATTGAAGCTAGCCTCACAGAAGGAGCTTTGTATAACTATAGAGATCCTTCTACTGGTAAAGGTAATGATAAGAAAATGGTAGAGGTTTTATCAAATTATTGGGGTGCTGTAAGAGATGTATTTCCAGACGCTTGGGGGAAAAAACCTAAAGACTCTCGATTGATGCATGGCGCTGGTATGACTGCACTCGGCCACTTAATGGATGCAATTTTTGATAGGTATCATACAGATGAACATGAAGAAACGGTTACTTATGAGCAATTTAAAGCAGATTTAGAAGCGATGAAACCATTTTGCCATTGGACAAATGGCTTTTGGGATTTTGGCTCAGACGATAAAGTGAAGTGGAATGAACTGCAAAATATAGCAAGAGATATTCAAAAACTAACTAATTACTTAATGCGTAAATACAGAATCGAAGTTTGGAGTTAACCGCATGAAAAAACTTGTTGTTATATATTCAGGTGGAATGGATTCCTTTACAGCTTTGCATAAAGCTGTAAAGGAAGGTTTTGACGTATATGCTTTGTCTTTTGACTACGGTCAGAAACATAACAAAGAACTTATTTGTGCGAAAAACGTCTGCACTGAACTTAATGTTCCTCATAAAATTTTAGATATAAAATCAATTTCTAATCTTTTTACGAGTTCATCACTTGTTTCGGACGACATAGATGTTCCTGACGGGCATTATGAAGCAGAAAGTATGAAATCAACTGTCGTACCTAACCGCAATATGATTCTAATATCGCTGGCCATAGGTTACGCTGTAGATATAGAAGCTGAAGGTATTTGGTATGGTGCTCATTCGGGTGATCATTTAATTTATCCAGACTGTAGACCTGAGTTCGTGAAAGTGATGGACCAAGCCTCTAAAGTCGCTAACTTTGAACCTGTTTATGTTCATGCTCCATATTTAGATACCGATAAAATCGGTATTCTTAAAGATGGTATTAAAATGGACTTGGACTATTCAAAAACATGGACATGTTATAAGGGACAAGAAAAAGCATGTGGAACTTGTGGTTCATGTGTTGAAAGATTAGAGGCTTTTGAAAAAAACAACATTACTGATCCTATTTTGTATATAGACCTGGTTAACTAAATTCTATCTTTAATTAATGTTTTTAATTGTCTATCACCTCTACTAACATAGTAAAATTGGATAAGTGGAATACTTAGGTTGATGACAATTAGTTAAATCAATAATATTAATCAAATTACAGGTCAAGTTTTCTACAGGTTGTCAATTAGCAACTAAAACTGATCCACCATTAGCACGCAAAATTGACCCACCCTCTAGTTTTATTTTTTAGTCTTTTTTTGACTTTCTTTAAATCGGTATGAATCGTTTTTCGTTTCAATAATTGAACAGTGATGAGTAACACGATCTAATAATGCCGTTGTCATTTTCGCATCACCAAAAACATTTACCCATTCACCAAAGTCTAAATTAGTAGTTATGATCAAACTCGTTGTTTCATATAGCTTGCTGATCAAGTGAAAGAGCAAAGCACCACCAGATTTAGGAAATGGAATATAGCCAAGCTCATCAATGATGACACAATCAACATGTTGTAATCGTTTGATTAATCGGCCTTGCTTATTTTCCGTCTGCTCATGAATTAATATATTGATCAGATCAACAGCATTATAAAATCGCACTTTTTTCCTGACTTGAATTATTGCGGTTCCAAGTGCTATTGCCGTGTGTGTTTTTCCTGTTCCTGTGCCCCCAGCAAGAATAATATTGTGTGCTTGCTCGGTAAACTGACCAGAGCAATAAGGCTCTATATCAACTTGTTCGATAGCAGAAACGTTAAAGTCGAACGTCGCAAAGTCTTTATGGTGTGGGAATTTAGCGGTAGTCATTTGATAACGAATAGCGCGAATTTCCCTTTCAGTGCTTTCAGCATCAATCAATTGCTGTAAGCAAGTCGTGATTGATGGTGCCTTTTTCATAGCAAGTAAATCACTGGCTGTTTGTGCCATTCCGTGAAGTTTCAGTCCTTTTAATTGGTCTATTAAGACGTTCATACTGACACACCTCCATAGCTCATAAGCTCTTCATATCGTTTACAATTCGCTTGTGGTAACACAGTTAACTTAGGATAACATTGAGTGAGTGGAAGTGGATCAATATCAGGCTCTATCAATCGGTTTATTAAATTAATAATGGCAGCTAACTGTGTGGTTTTTTCCTCAATAGCACATTCACAAGCAATGGTTACCGTTTCAAGGCTATGTGTTTGAATTAGCAATAACAACTCAACAAAATCCTTATCGCCTTTAGGTCGTTTAAGGTAAATGTTTTTAATTGCATTAATGGCGGTTGGTAAACCCCAATGTTTAAAGGGGGCTCCATCACGTAAAGCACCAGGCTTATGTTTGAGCAAAGGAACATAATGCCATGGTTCAAAAATATACTCGGACTTTGCAAAACAGCGAGTATGCTCAGCAACAAGCGTTTGCTGTGCATAAATACAGACTTTACGAGCATAAGCGCGTAATGATAGTAATTGCTTGGCGTAAGCTGACGGTACACTGTAATGGTTGCTATCGTACTGAATGAGACAAGTAGAGGTGGCTTTGTGCATCTTTTCGATATAACCGTCAAATGCTCTGCCTAGTGGCCTTAGTTGAGATTTTTCTTGTGCAAATACTTCATTAATCGTTTGATGTTTACGTTGTGGGTGAGCCTTTTCACCCAATGCTTCACAGTGATTAAATAAATAGGTGTTTAATGCCGCTAAATCATCAAACTTTAATAGTGGTGTGAAAAGTGTTTTACGAATGTAATGTACTTGACGCTCTACTTGGCCTTTTTCCCAACCTGAAGCAGGAGTGCAAGCAATAGGTTTAATAAGATAATGATTAGTTAGTGCTAAAAATCGAGGATGAAATTCACGCTCTTTTCCACGACCAATACGTTTAACCATGGTTCGAGGATTATCAATTAATACGCGTTTTGGTACGCCTTGATAAAACTCAAATGCTTGTATGTAAGCATCAAACAACATCTCTTGCATATTCTCATGCATCGCGATCACCTAATACCATCTAAGCCGA
>TARA_B110000211_G_scaffold229237_1_pt1 | contig 12621 bp, 7 predicted proteins | sample TARA_B110000211 | Tara Oceans TARA_B110000211 (sample SAMEA4397516) | marine metagenome | biome: Polar Biome; feature: [DCM] deep chlorophyll maximum layer (ENVO:01000326); material: water (ENVO:00002006), including particulate matter (ENVO:01000060) such as... | depth 30 m
CAAGCAAACGGGTGAACAAAAAGAAAAAACAGAATGGCACCGTGTAGTAATGTTCGGTAAATTAGCAGAAATCGCTGGCGAATATTTAAAGAAAGGCTCTAAAGTTTATATTGAAGGCGCTTTGCAAACACGTAAATGGCAGAACCAACAAGGCCAAGATCAATATACTACTGAGATTGTAGTTCAAGGCTTTAACGGCACAATGCAAATGCTAGACTCACGTGGCGGTAGCGGTGCTGGCGCAGGCGGCTTTAACCAACAAGCACCTCAACAGTCTGGCGGTTTCCAGCAGCAAGCTGCAGCACCTCAACAAGGTGGTGGATTTAATCAGCAAGCAGCACCACAACAAGCTTATAACAAACCGGCACAACAAAACGGTGGTTATCAACAACCTGCTCAGCAGCAACAAAATTCTCAACAATCTGGTGGTTATCAACAGCAATCTGGTGGATACCAGCAGCAGTCGTCTCAACAGTCAGGCGGTTTTCAACAAAATGCTCCTAAGGTAAACCCACAAGAGCCAACGATTGATTTTGATGATGATATTCCGTTCTAGGCTCCGGGTTGTCTTTTTTGTAAAGACGTTTTAATTGTATTTATGTAAAGCCTCGTATTAACGAGGCTTTTTTTATATATTTAAAAAAACCACCTTGAACATTATAATTAATCTACTATAGTAGGTTAATATGTATTAATAATGTCAAGAGAAGGTCATGGAGTATAAGGCGAAAGCAATTAAGATTGATGACACTGGTGAAAGAGCTATTTTAATAGTAGATGGCTTAGGATTGCCGGTGGATATGCCTAGTAGGTACTTGTTGAGGTTGCGTGATCCTAGAGCAACTAAAACTGTACTTAATCTTGCAAAAAACATTTGTCAGCTATATCGCTGGGCTGATGAGTTAGGTGCTGATATAGAAGAACGTATTAAACTAGGACATATTTTTGGTATAACAGAAATAGATTCTCTAGTGAGATATCTTTCGCTGAATCGTCGGCAGGTTCTGAAACAAGAAACAAACAATCAAGAAAATATTGTTCAGTTTGCCGGTTATGTCTCTGGCGCAATGCTAAAGCAGAAAATTGATGCAGTAAAAAATTACTTCACATGGTTGGGTCAATTAGCTGTTGAAAATAGACTAATAACAGACCCTTATTATGCTGCTATAAGACCAGCGATTAAGGATTTAAATGAGCAACTTGATGCTAGAAAAACAAGTTCAAAAAGTAAGCCTCGTGTAGGCTTAACGGAAATTGAGCAACAACATCTCCTTGATGTTACTCATCCCGACAATTTAAAGAATCCATTTGAATTAAGAACTAGAGCTCGCAATCATTTAATCTTAAAGCTTTTACTGATGTGTGGGGTTAGATTAGGTGAGTTATTAGCACTTAAAGTAGAAAATTGTCATTTGATAGGAGACTCTCCATACCTTTATTTTGGGCATAACATTACTAAAGAAAAAGATCCTCGCCCGATTCCTCCTGATGTAAAAACATTACCACGTAGAATATACATTACTCCCTCGTTAGCAGATGAGGTTGATAGTTATATCATGAATGAGAGAAAATCTCGTGGCAGAGAAGCTAGAAAGGCGGCATCTTATGTATTCTTAAATACATATATTATACCTACTCCAATGTCAGAAGGAGCAATTTACCACATTACTAATCTGCTAAGAGATAAGTTTCCAGACCACCTTGCTAACCTGCACCCTCACCGATTAAGGCATACATTTAATGATAATTTAGTTTTAACTTTTGCCGACAGTATGAAGGAAGAGGAATTCTTGAATTTGCAACGTTGGTTAAATGGTTGGTGTGATACAAGTAGTGAAGGAAGAACTTATACCCATAGATCTCAAGAAATACGTGTTCAGAGGTGCTTAACAACATTACAAAATAATATCATCGAGGGAAATTGGAAAAAGGAAGATATTACTGCTGCTGTTCCATACGATGAAGACGTTCTTTTCTAGAGGACTATCTGAAGAAATTTGACGTATAAACTGCCAAAAGAGATTTTTAACCTTCTGAAACTATCTAGTTTATTGAGTTATTAATATTTATAGGTAAGTAATAAACTTAAAGCTGTTTTAGTCTTATTTGGGGCGTACCTAATAAAATGTAAAGTTTGAGTGAATATAAAAGTTGGATTTATTTAATTAAAAATGGATTCTTCTATGCTTGGTTGCTAAATCGGACACCGAACAATAATTATTATATCTTCCAGTGACTGTTCGGTTTTTTTGATCACCCCTTTGTTTCCTGCCATCGCTTGATCATCATACATTGCAATGGGAGCGACTAAAATCATGCCTCCAAAAGGGGACTTCGACTAACATACTTATATCCCTATAATTGACTCAATCAGATCCTATTCAATTACTAAAACCTATTTGTTGGGTAGGATTGAATTTCATGTATTAAGTTTATAGAAATATATTCAACATAAGCTAAATTGCAAATAGTTACCTTTAATGGAGCAAAAACGAGCGCCTGTACAACGCTCATTTTATTGGCCGGTCTTTTGATCTATTGCATAGTCATATACATTTTAAATTCAAACATTATTTTTCAAATAATAAATACTATTGAACTCTAAGTAAAAGGCTACATTGTGGCCTTTTGCTTTTAAATCAATTAGTTATTGTTATTTTTATTGATAAAGAATAATATTTATATTAGTTTTTATAACTTGTTTTAACTAACCAAAAATTAATTTCTAAAGTTTACAAGATCATGTCGTAAAAAATATTGGTAGTTATCTTGATTATAGGATTGAAAAAACGTCCTTGGAATGTAAGTAGAAAGGTTAAAATGAAAAATAAATTAATCATTAGCAATCCTTTATTGGATTTAAAAATCAAAGAACTTCAACCGTATCAGCAAATATTTACTGAGAACCAAATACAAGGGCGTAGCCGAATAATCGACACATCTAATGAAGAATGGGACATAGGTGAAACAGAAGCTCTTAAGCTAAATTTTTTTCTAGTCGAAACATTAAATGAAGAATTGTTAGACCAATTTAAATATGTAATGGCATGGTTCGTAAAATCGAAGAGTCCGGCTCATTCAATCTCTATATTCAATGAAGTAACAAAGTTTATAAATTCATGCGACTCTTTTGATGATGAATCAGAAGAAGACTTAGCCGATGCATTAGCAGATGAAGTTCTATATTACTTTGTTAATAACCGTAAGCAGCATGATGAGAAATCCCTAAACTGTATACGGTTATGGTATCAGAAAGGTACTAAGTTGAAATTACCGATGTTTCAAAAGTCAGTTACTAATGCTCTTGATGAATTGAAGCTAAAAGGCAATGTGAAGGGACTTGATATTCTCGTAAATATTAAAGGTAAAAGTCCACTTAACTCAAATCAACTTGATGATCTTCGTCAGTTATTACAGGCATACGGAAGTAAACTTCAAGTTGGAGAAACAAATTATTGGCGTTTAGTTGCAACATGGATTTTTATTACATTAGGTGTTCGTCCTTTGCAATTACGGTTGTTGATGACGATTGATTTAGCCGTAAATATAGATAAAGAGACAGGGCGAAAGACTTACATTTTAAATGTACCATCAGTAAAGAAAAGATATAAGTTACCAAGGAGTCAATTTAGAACAAGACCTATACCCGCTTTTTTAGGGGAAATGTTGCAAAAGTTGAAAGATTATAATCTTCAATGGATAGCTGAAAATAATTATCCTATTGAATCAAGTGAAATTCCCCTATTCATGCCTACTACAGGACATACTACAAGAAAGAAAAATTCTAGAAGCTCTACGTTTATTAACATATATAGTTCTGTTCCAATCACTAAAGCACCTTCTTTACTTCTTAAGCAAATTAATGAATATCAAGTTGAATCTGAAAGGGAGACTTTTAATCATAAGTTAACTCCGCGCCGTCTCAGGAAAACTTTCGCGACTCATGCCGCTGCTTGCGGAACACCTGCAATGCTTCTTATGGAACTATTAGATCATGAAGATATGCAGCATGTGATGATTTATTATAAATTAGGAGCTAATTTTGCTAATAAAATTGACAAAGTTTACCGTGAACAGTTTGGTACTGTGTTTGATTATTTTAAAGGGAAAATTACTTTACAGGAATTGAATGATGCTAATAAAAATGAACAAGTCTTTGGTCCTGCTGGCCTACGTCGTTTAGTGGGCATTGGCTTTTGTGGTAAAGATAAATTATGTCGATTAGCCCCCCCCTATTCATGTTATACATGCCGTAAATTTGAAGCTTGTAATGATAAGAAGCTTCATGAAAGTGTACTTGATGCCATGCTTAATGATGTTATACAGCTATTTGGTGAGACTGCAGCACCAGAAAAGTATGAAGTGGACCATATAAAAGCTTGCCGTTCTCTGATTCAACAGTTGGGAGGAGTGAATGAGTGATATTATAGATAAGTCTTTATTAGGCTCAGACTCTAACAACCTACCCAAGAAAAAATCGCGTGTAAAAAGACGTAGTCAAGATGTTATAACATTGTTCACCCCATTGGATAATTGCAAAGAAAACTTAGCAACATACGTTAAAAGTGCAAAGAAAATTCATCGTCCAATGTTTGATTATGGTGTTAAGTGGGAAGACTATACATGGAATATTCGTGGGTTTGAGTCAACGACAAGATTAAGAGACGTAACTCATGATGCCAACATAATATTTACGCAAAGCAATGGATTAAAACCTCGAAAAAAAGTCGCTAAGGATGACGAAATACCCTTTATGGAACCGTTTTTATCTTTTGCTAAGGCTTATATTACTCATAGTCACAAAGTTAAGCCCAAAACTCATGACACTCATATGGTGACAATGAGGGCATTGCGGTATGTCTATGAAGTATTACCAGATAAAAGTAATCCATGTATAAATGATGTTCTGCCTGAGCATTTTGATTTAGCCCTTCGTATTGCTATAAAAAGAGAGAAAAGTTCTACTCTATACGTAACTGGGGGTAAGCTAGAAGAGCTGGCTAAAAAACTTGATACATATAAATTAACCAGAGGACTGATAGACTGGACTAGTCCGATTCCACGGGACTATAAACACGGTGGTTCAGATCATAATCGAGGTGGAAAAAAAGCTAAAAAAGAAAGAGCAAAGAAACTCCCCAAAACAGAAATTTTATTATTTCTTTCCGCTATGTGGGCAAATTATGATGAAATTGAAGAGCGAGACAAAGCGCTAGTCTGTATGGCTGTTATATTAATGATATGTGGTTTTCGTATGGATGAATTTGTAGGATTAGACCTTAACTGTATACCAAGCCGTGAAGAATATGAGGCACAGGATTTTGAGCTTGATCCTGAGTTAGGTTCATATACACGTATTCTTCGCATCAGAGCTTTAGCGAAAAAAAAGTATCATTGGGAAGATAAAATAGTCCCAGCATGTGCTGTTGATATTATTTTTGAAGCAGTTGAAAGGTTGAAAGCTTTAAGTGAGCCACATCGCCGTACAGCTCAAATGTTTCTTGAGGAAGGGAAGTGGTGGGTATTTTCCTCTTATGATGACGATGAATATCTTTCGGCTAAGGAAGTGCAAGCCATTTTAGGTTTCTCTGGACACTCTACTTCCAATGTGATCAGTACTTTAAAGCGCTATGGTGTTGAAAAAGATCCTGATTCGCCTCCTAGACATACGCGGTTTAGAGTTGGGGATATACATGAGGGGTTTAGCGATCACTATTCTGAACGTATAGGACCTATTAAGAATGGCTTCGGGCATGGTGAATTAATAATACCAATATGGGAATTTCTAAGTTTACGTTTTCAAGATCAATATACCCCTAAAGAAAAACTCAATGTTTTTGCACAACCTTTAACGGGCACTCAAGTTCAAGATTTTTTTAGAGGAAGAGATTATAAATCAAGAGTTAGTGGTGAGGAAAATCGTATGCTTAGTGTTTTTGAACGATATGAATTTCTTGAATTAAGTGATGTGGATGACTCTGTTAGAACCCACCAGTTTAGACACTTGCTAAATACTTTGATGCAAGAATCAGATATGTTCTCTCAAGAGGATATTGCTAAAAATTTTTTACGGAAAAATGCTCAAGATAATAAAGCTTATAATCATAAAATTGAACCCTCTAAATATGAAGAGCGTACAAAACACTTCCAAAATAATGTACTAAGTAAGCTCAATATTGATGCTGAAAAGGCTAAAAATGTTATACAGATGTTTCCACTGTTATCTCATGAAGATCTGCAAAAAGATTTGGATGAATCAGGCTCTTACCATTTTACGGGTATTGGTAGATGTAGACATGATTATACTCAAGGCCAATGTGGTATGCACTATATGTGCTTACGGAACTGTATTAATTATAAACGTAAAAAAGGTGAACCCATTGAAATTAAGGAGTTAACAGTGAGGCTTAATACAACTCAAAAACAAATGGACCTTGCTAAAGAAGACGCTAATGATGACTTTGAGGGGGCAAATAACTGGTATTTAAATCATAAAGAGCTAGTTAACGGCTGTATTGCCGCATTAGCAATTGAAAATGATGACAACATTCAAATAGGTGAAATAGTTCAGATATTTCCTAATGGTATAGATCAGTGTGAGGAAGCTGAAAATGAATAGATATATAACTGCTGACGATGAGTCTGATATTTTAAAATATTTGGAAGAGTGGGAAACAGGGCGTTATGGGAAAAAACTTACTTGGAGTATATTGAATAAATCCTTCGGTTTTTCACGTCAAGCTTTGAGTGGAAATGCAAATATCAAAAATGCTTATATCAAAGCCAAAGATACGTTAAAAGAAGCAAATACTGAAATTGATGTTTTAAGTGATATATCAAAAGAAAATAAGCAACTTAAAAAGCAACTCTTAATAGCAAATGAAAAAATACATGAATATGAGCAGAAGTATATTCGATGGCAAGTGAATGCAATGGCTAAAGGGATCAGTGTAGAAGCGCTTAATAAAAAGGTTGATCCATCGATTAAGGAAGAGCTTCGTAAGCGAACTCAAGAGGATTGATAATGGCCACATCAATTGAAATAGAATCACTGAAAGAACGTATTCGAAACATGCCAGCGAGCAAGAAGAAAGGTGATGCGATATTTGATTTATTAGAAATGTGGTTTCCTTTGCAGCAAAAAGATGACTGGTTAGCCTTGATTAATGAGAAAACAGGGAAATTAAATCAGCGTGAAATTGCAGCAGAACTTTGTGCGACAGACAACATTTGGAAAAGAGAACGATTTAGAGGGGTACTAGCTCAAATGAATTCTCTAGTTAAAGATAATGGTTATATTGAAGTTGTTTGTCCTGAGATAAAGGAGCAAGAAGGCGAAATAACTACTCTTAAAGCTGAAGCCTTTGGCGAAGGAAATCCATTAAAAGATTTGGCAGATATGCGGCTCAAAACAAAACTTCAACAAACAGAAGGGAATTTATACCAGGCTAATATACGAATTAAAAAGCTAGAAAATGAACTAAAAAAATACACAGATTTATCAGAATTAAATAGAGCTATTCAACAGTTAATGAAACCAAGAAAGTAGTGGTGGCTAACATGCTTAATTCTTCAACGCTAACGACATTATCTGAATTTTCAGGCTTACTTCGAATCGTGCGAGTCGATCATTACTCTAATGGAAGTTTTAAAGCCACATGCACTGCTGTAGATGAAGTTGGAAACATACTAGATCGCAATGGCCTATACTACCTCCACTCTACTCTTCACGTTTTTGAACGCTTTGTTGATGAAGGGCAGATTTGGAATATAGTAAAGGGTCATTGTAATAAAAGTGAATTAATAACAGCAAATGGCTATATTCGCATTGCTAATGCTATTGAACCTATACAAGTAATTTTATTAAGACCGGCAGGTAAACATTTGATCTGGCACTTTACACATTCTGATTGGTATCCTGGGATTGGAAAGAATAAAGCAACTAGCCTTATCAATACGTTAAGTAACAATAATGGCCATGAATCTCTTTATTCTGCACTAGATAATAAAGACAAAGATGCTTTGTCTTTAGCACCTCAAATAACTACTTGGGATGCGGATGTCTTAATTAGTGGGTGGGTTAAGCATGGTAGTACTGATACGCTAAAATGGTTCGAAGAAAAAAACATTCCTCTATCGTTAGCAAAAAAAGTATTCGACTTTCATGGTGAAAACACTATAAAAGCAGTTGAAGAAGATCCTTATCGTTTAGCTTCATTCAATATGTCATGGGCTGCCGTCGATGAACTTGCTTTAGTCACCTTTAATGTAGAGCGTACTGATAATCGACGGCTGCAAGCTGCTGTTACTGAGGCTCTTTGGGGGGCTTTTAATGATGGAGGGCACACTAAAATAGCAGCCTGTCATTTTGTACCGATGATGGTGGGCTTATTGGGTGAGGACGTTAGCGAGTGGGTCAAAGCCCACATAACAATGATTGACGAATCTCGTGGCATTATTCGTGATAATTATATTCACATGTACGAGGCTGCTGTAATGGAAGTTATAGTTGCAAATCGTATCGCCGATTTAGCCAGTAAAGAGTATGAAGCACCAATATCAGTTGAAAAAATTGAATCAATTGTTAAAGCATTTGAAGTCATGCAGAAGTTTACTTTAACGGATCAGCAAAAAAGGGCTATTTCAACCTCAGTTTCAAATCGTTTTTCTATTATTACTGGTGGTGCAGGTGTCGGAAAAACGACAGTGTTAAAGGCTTTGTATGCACTATATGATGCAGCAGGCTTTACTCGTATTCAACTTGCCCTTTCTGGCAGGGCAGCACAACGTATGTATGAAGCAACCCTAGAAGATGCAAGTACAATCGCTGGGTTCCTATACCACTTTAATTGGGATGACTTAAATTTAGAACAGCAACAAAAAACGGTACTAATTATTGATGAAACGTCAATGGTTGATATTCACAGCATGTATCGAATAGTAGATAAAACCCCTGCACATGTTCATTTAATTTTGATAGGAGATCCTTATCAGTTAGCACCTGTTGGAGCAGGGCTTGTTCTACATGAATTAGTCGAAAAAAAATATCTTCCAATATCTAAATTATCTGTTGTGAAACGGCAAGGGAATCACAGCTCAATACCTAAAGTGGCCGAAAGCATAAGAAATGGACAAGTTCCTAAGGTTTATGGTGACAATGTTGAGTTTCATAATGTTGATAAAAGCCATCTGGCAGATAAAGCTATATTGGAGTACGTGAAATTTCCAAAAGAATCTCAAATCCTATGTGCTACCAACAAGCTTGTTTCTGAAGTTAATAAGAAAGCTCAAGCACTATTAAATCCTAATGAAGCTGAAGTTATTTATAGTTTGGAGGGGTTGAAATATCGAACAAATCTTCGTCTCAGAGATCCTGTTATCTGTACATCAAATATCTATCGAGAAGAATATGATCTTAGGAATGGCTCGATGGGAGTAATTGTAGAAGTCTATAATACACCTAAGTCCTTTGATATCCGAAAAAATGTAAAGTCTAAGATCTTTGTTACCATTGCCACATATGGAAAAATTCGCTGGGATGATGGAACTGACAGCGGTTATATTACTGAATTGCCTTTAGAGATTATCCAGAGTATACAACTTGCTTATGGGATTACCGTTCACAAATCACAGGGAAGCCAGTTTCCTCGTATTATATTTGCAGCAACGAAAGCTGCCAACCTTGATCGAACTCTTGTTTATACTGCTATCACTCGTGCTAGTGAACATGTGGTAGTTATGGGTGACGTAGTTAATGTAAACCAAGCCATTATTGATCAGCCAAGCTCATCTAATCGAAATGTTGGTTTAGGTGACTTTCTGGATGATGTAATGGGCTATGACACGTAGCTTTTGGTTGTAAAAAATAGCACTCTCAAAAATAGATTTAGGTTACGCGAAGTGGGTTCTGAATTCTTGTTGTGAGTTAGCAACTTATGTTGAATATAAATAACTGTAGTAGCTCGTATTTTATCTTACACTTTTCGATTTTTGATATGACCTAACCGTACAGTTGAATAGGTCAACAAAGATACGAAGACGGACGTTAACCTTGGCTTAACTAACGACAAGTGATTCGACAAAGCTGTCATTAACATCAGTTATTACTTTATGATTTTTTAGAGTAAATGATGAAGGTAAAGCTAACGTGCCTTAAGCCTAATTTACAGCTTTCTACTTCCCTTTTAGCAACCATTTACCTAAAAATAGAATTAGGAATAGAAAACTATTTTATTGAGTTGCTAACTTTTTGATCTTAAAGCAAACTAACTTCACATATATAAAATAAACGACATTTATCTTATTCATTATATTATTAGGGAACAATTTTGAGCATATTTAAGATATTAGAAAAGAGCATAGAAACAAGTTCTGAAAATTTTTCAGAATATCTTTCAGATAAAAAAGGAAGTTTATTGACTGGATCGGAATTTATGCTATTCGCACTTTCTAAAATATTTAAAGATCAGAGTATTGAAGAAATCGAGAATGGTATTGTTGATTCTTCATATAAATCTGAAAAGTATGACTATGGCATTGACGCAATATATATAACAGGTTCGAATGAATTTATTGAGCAACCTGAAGACCTTCAAGAATTTAATGAAGACACAAAATTTCAGGTACATATATTTCAATTCAAAAGAGGAACAGGTATATCTCAAGCTGACATGCTCAAATTTAAAAATGGGATTAATAAGGTGTTTATAAATGAGTCTTTAGACGAAGAAGATAATTTATATTTTTATAATCGTATGAACGTGTTAGATGAAATAAAAACTTCAATATTTAGTGACTTTCCAAGCGAGAATATATCTGTTCATTGTTATATTGCATTTGGAGGAATGGCCTCAAATATTACTAAGGATAAAATAGTTTCAGAAGAAATTGACAGTATAATTGAAGATTTGAACAGTAATGGTTATACAAACTCAACTTTCGAAATTTTTGATTGCGAAGCTTTGATTAAAGATCCATCTCATTTTCAAAAAATTGTTGATATTGTTGAATATGAAAAAACCTTTAAATATATAACTGATACAGATCAGAAACAGATACTAAATGGATATATTAGCATAATAAAAGGAAATGAAATTGCGGAATTAGTTCGTAAACACCAAACTTCATTATTTGAAGCTAATATACGTGATTACTTTAAAAGAAGTGATTTAAATTCAAAAATTATTGAAACTAGTTCAAATGATGAAGAGTCTAAATATTTTTGGAGCTTTAATAATGGGCTAACTATGACTTGTAGCAAGGTTGAAGAATTGCCAAGTAATAAATATAAGTTACATAACCTTCAAATAGTAAACGGTTGTCAAACATCTAATGCCATCTATCAAGCTGTTAAAAATAGAGAGTTGGTTGTTGAACTTCAAAAAAGGAAAGATAGTGGAGAGCACTTAACATCTAAAGAACAAGATCAATTAAGCAAGTTACTTCCCTTGCAATTTAATGCTAACACCTCTGTTCTGGTAAAGATTATTGAAACTAAAAGTGAGGACTTAGTTTATCGAATAACAGAAACTACAAATTCACAAACACCAATAAAAGCGTTCTCATTGAAAGCTAATGATGATGTCCAAAAATTAATTGAACAATTTTTGGACAGCTATGGTGTTTCTTATGAGCGAAGAGTTAATGAATTAAGAAACAAAGGTAGAAAGAATATTTATTCTATTCAAAAATTGTTTCAATTATATACATCTCAAATATTGTTAAAACCATCTCAGGCTAAAACAATACCCAAACAATTATTTACCACAACATATGATGATGTATTTCCGGCACCAAACGTTAAAAGCCTGAATTTCTTACTTTACTATTTTCCAATACTAATAGATTTGAATGTAAATTTAAAAATCAAAGAGTTGAGTAAATCAACTGCAATAGATTCCTATAAAAAAACATTATTTTCACATGGGAAATTTCATCTTGGTTGTCTTATGTTAAGTTCAATTCTGCTCAAAAATTATGGTGAAAAAGGTATAATTGAAAATGAGACTAGGATAAAAACTGAGTTAGAAAGTAATGCTGACTCTCATTTTATTAATGCATTAGAAAATCTTGAGAAGATCATTAAGGCAATGGTTGGGAATAAAAAGGAGTCTATCGCAGGAGCTTCACGAATGACTGATTTAGACAATAGAGTTGCAAAGTTTGTTAGTAACAGAAAAAGCACCTAATAATATGCTTGATTTATATTGTTTCTACTTCCTAATCTGACATATTCGAAAGGATAATTTGAATTACTGTTGCTGAAGACTGATTCAGGCTCTGAGCTGTCGTTAGTAATTTAATAGCTAACGTCAGCTTTTGTGGCTAGTTACCGACTTTATCGATTGTACGATTAGATCAGAACCAATATTCAAAATTGTCAGATTAGATATGAGCTACTACAAATTAAACCGATACAAATCGGTTAATCGCATTGAAACAACACCGATATTGTTTGTGTCTTAAATACTAAAGCCAGTGTAAATGGTGCTCTCAGCCCGATCTAAAATGTGTTTTAAATCAACTCATGTTGAGTAATCATCAACAATAAAAATCGGTTAATCGCATTGAAACAATACCGATATTATTTGTGTCTTAAATACTAAAGCCAGTGTAAATAGT
>TARA_B110000211_G_scaffold21581_1_pt1 | contig 12594 bp, 10 predicted proteins | sample TARA_B110000211 | Tara Oceans TARA_B110000211 (sample SAMEA4397516) | marine metagenome | biome: Polar Biome; feature: [DCM] deep chlorophyll maximum layer (ENVO:01000326); material: water (ENVO:00002006), including particulate matter (ENVO:01000060) such as... | depth 30 m
ACTCTTGGGTGAGGAAATCGTTGATGAACTCGACGAAGTCGATGACATGCGAGAACTTGCACGTGAACAAGCAGAGCTAAGTGAGCATGTTTGAATCGAAGGTTTCGAGCCAATCAAGTAGATGGCTTTCCCTCTCATCATTTGTTTGCGACCCTGAATGTGTAAGGCTTTCAATCAGATGGTGCGTCAAGAGGTCGCTCTCAGACATCATCTCAACCGTTGCATCATAATGTTCACGTCCAAGTCGAGAATCAGTCATGGCTTGAAGGCATAAGGTCGGTACCTGTGGCATACCCCATTGAGGGATGTCGAATTGTTCGAGATCATGAGATGTGATTGAAGGGTGCATTGCTTTTACATCGCGAAAGACTCTAGTCAAATGGAATGCTTGCAAGAAAGATGGAATTTTCAACTTCCCTCGTATTTCGTCAAGAATTCTTGAATACAGCATCAGTGGTGATTCCAAAATTAATCCACTTAATGGTAAACCATATGGCGTATTGTCAGAATCAGAGGCAAGGCGGGTACAAATATAGCCGCCCATGCTATGGCCGTAAAAGAAGATCTGAGATACATGATTTGAATCAATAATCGTATCGAGACGCATGATATGGTGCTCCATATGTTTGGTAGCTGTAACAGCATTCCATCTCGGTATGCTTGTTGATTGACCATGGCCTGGCAACTCGCAAATGACAACATGCCAACCCTTCGCTACAAACCATTCTGCACGCCCAAGAACTGACGCTGAACTGCCCCTCCATCCATGAATGAATACAATGAGGGGGGCGGAGTGGTCTTGTTTGAACGACAGCATGTGTGTAGTGATTGATTCAAAAGTTCTCAAATGAGACTCCCATTCGGATAAATCGATCGAACTTTTTGGTGCTCCTGGGGCGATGAAAAGAGCACTTGTCATAAATTCCATATATGCATTATACAAGCAACAAATGACCAGTGCAATCCAAACCGCTACTGGAATTATAAATTGGTTGAGGAGCGCGAAAATGCCGATGAAAGTTGCCAATATCCAAAAGAACGTACGTATCCACTTTGAAGTCGAAAATGACATAGAATCACCAAGTAAAATCACTTAGCTTTCTTCTTGTCTTTCTTTTCTTTTTTGTCTTCAATAGATTCACTTTCATCTTTCGACGGTTCATCTTTTTCAGAAACCAATGCTGCTTCCTTTGATTCTGCATCAGATATAAGTTTGGCAGCCTTCTTAGCCGATTTGTCTTCTTGGCGTTGTGTGAAACGGTCACCGTAAGATGCCATGCCTTCGAGCTTACCAATGAATCCAGTTGAAACTTCACCTTCAGCAGGTACGTGCTTGACAAGGAATGCCCCGAACAATGAGTCGTAAAGACCTTGATTCGATTCACTTCCCTTCTTCATCGAAGAATTAACGAAGTAGAGGATGATGAACGTAACTCCAAGTATGGACCAAACTGATGCCCATATCTGTTCGCTTCCTTTCGTAGAAAAGATGGAACCAGCGAAAATCATCAAGAAGATGATCCCCAAGAGTGCAAGAATTCCTGTTGAGTTCACAAAGAGTGCATGCAAAAAGTTAGGTTTATTGCCAGCAGATGTAATGTTCTTGGTACGGGACACGAAATTACCGAGTGTTCGTCCTGACATGATTGGTACAATAATCAAGTTCAGTGTTAATGCAGCAAGAGCTATTATCGCGAAAATGGTTGTGAAAGCATCAAGGATTGTGACCGAGAATAGAAATCCGAAGATAGGGCCAAGATTTACCACGAAGTTTGTTAATCCAGCAATGCGGCGTGCATTTGGAGAAGCGATTTCAAAGTCTCCAGGAAGTCCTTCTGGTGTGGCTCGGACTTTCTTAGGCTTGACTGCCTTTGCAGTAACTCCTTCCTGTGCAGGTCTTGCCTTTGCTACGGCTTTGGCAACAGGTCTTGCCTTTGCTACGGCTTTGGCAACAGGTACGGCCTTAGCCACAGCCTTTGCGACTGGCTTTTTAGTTGATTTTGAACCAACATCACTTGCTTTATCGAGTAATCCCATTATTTCACTTCCTTCAATTAATTTCAACTATCATCTGACTGATAGAGTGTTGCGACTGTACTGTAGACTTCGAAGTTGGAGGATTCAACGAAAGCATTGATTGAATCTTCACTCATGTTTCCGAGTTGGCCATCGACGATCGCCACGAATTGTTTACGCAAGTCATCTCCAGCAGATGCTGCATCGCTGGCTACTTCCTGGTATATTTCGAACTCTTCGCTTGCGATGAAAGCCGAAACGACTTCTTCCGAAAGGTCAGAGCCAAGGAGATCGTCTACAATTGCTACGAAAGAGACAAACAGTGCATCAGCGTCACCAGCGAGTTCTGGACTTGCTGCTTCTTCAGCCACTGTTGGTTCAGATTCTTCTTCTATCATAGCCATGACTAACTTACGTTCAGACATGAGTCCTTCGAGAACGGGTCGGAGTTCTGCAAGAAGTTCTGCATCTCCGGAAGATTTGGCAGCCTGGTATTCAGGTTTGAGTGTGCGGAGTTCATTTTCGAGAGAAGAAAGTTGAGACTGCAAGTCGTCTGATTCTTCATCATCAAGTAATTCAACAACAGGTGCGTCACGGATTTCAGAAACCTTAGAATCGTGCTCTTTTTTGCGGAGAACAATAATTTCGCGGTCGAGTGAATGTCCGAAACGATCTGAATATCGGTCAAGTAAAGATCCAGTTTCGCCTTTAGCTAACCGGTCAATGTGCCCATAGATTTGTTGAAGCGGTTTGTCTGAACGCTTAGCCCACATCGTCCCATACTCATCGGATGATGGTTTGGCAGCAGGAAGTGGAAGAGGTGTTGGAGCAGCAGGGAGCGGCATAGGTGCAGCGGGGAGTGGTAAAGGTGCACCAGGTACTGGAAGTGGTGATGGAAGTCCTGCAAGTGAAGGCAAAGGCATGCCCGGCATTGGAGGGAGTGGCAAACCCGGCGCAGGGAGGTTTTGAGCATTCTTTTTCTTGCCTTTGCGTAGACCCATGTGGTTCACCTCTAAACCGTTGGATGCGGGTGGAGTCTTGAACCTTACCTTCGTCTTTGCACAAGATTATGGTAATTCAAAGCATTCTGAGAATTAGGAAACGACTTTCGCCCAACCTTTCAAAATAAGGAATGTCGCTCCGGCTTCATGGATTTCAAACCTGTCTCCAGATTGTTTATCAAACACTTTATCTCCAAACTTACAGATCGAGTCGTCAACAATCATTTCGACTTCCATTTTATCTTGAGTATTGAGAACCACTGCTTCATGCAATGCCGAATAAGGGTTCGAGCCATCGGGGTCAAGGCGACTAAGTGGGAATTCACTGACCCGCATTCCAGTCTTGCCATGAAGAGATGTTGGCCAACGGATTTGTCTTCTGACATCGATGGTTACGACTTCATCAGTTTCACCAGCTGAACCTAGAACTACAGACGAATCTGTTTTCAACAAATCAAGAAATAACCCTTCGTATTTTTCTAAGACTCCGAAACTTCCATTCCGCAGACGTTCAGCACGAGCATCGTGATTGACGACATCGGCTAATTTTTGAATTGAACCCTTGCCCTTTGTCGTCGTTCGACCTTCACGCTGTGATTGACTCAGCAGTCCTAGATGAAGCGCATTGATTTCCGCAGTGAATCCTTGTTCTTTACGAGATATCGTGCGCAACTTTTCGATCATATCGCCCATACCATCTCGTATACGACGGGTCCAACCTTCCGACGTCAGGTCATGATAACGGGCAAGGCCACCTTTGACATCGACGCCTTCACCACGGATATAGGATACGATTTCACGGCGAGCCTCGGAATCGAGGTGGAATAAAGCAGGGTCGCGATAGTGTAGATGGAATCCACGATGACCTGAAAAGGTGACTTGCAAATATTTTTCATCAAATCCAAATTCCGGTTCAAGGAAATCATTCCAAAGAGACCAAGCTTGTTCTTGAATGACCTCAAGCATTCCCGGGAAGTCTTTGTCAGTCACCCCTGGGAGGTGATCACCATCCAAATCAAAAATGAGATCGGCACCACGCCAGATTTTGTCAGACATCTTGAGTTCAAATGGACGGTCCCAATACGCCGTTGAATAAAAACAAGAATGCATTGAACGTTCAGTGATGAATTGGCGTACTGAATTCATGTCACTGAATCCCTTGTGACGTATTGGAGGTGAACCACCAAATGGAATGAACATCCATTCTCTTGTTTTTAATCGTGGTGGAGTCCAAAATTCTGAGCTTCGGTAGTACGCACCAAATCGGTGTGCGAATCTTGCCCAACCTGTCGCCATGGAATACCCCAACAAGACGTAAGAGGTGAGGGTTATTGAATACACGCCGAAATTACTCGGTCATCCAGAAGCGTTCTTCAGCCTCTCCAACAGTAGTCGCAGTGTCTGCACCAGTTGCTTCGACATAATGTTCCCAGCACATGTAGTACTTTCCGACAACCATTGCATTGCCAAATGTGAGGCGGATGCCACAGTTTTCACACCTTGGTCCGATTTCGCCGTTTGGTGCTTGTGCGAGCGTAATATGTTCGTGTGGCATAGAATCCCTCTCATTACTACGCAGAAGCATGGAGTCTTTGAACTTGAGGTTTCAAAAGACTCATCTTTCTACTTCTTCCGATTCTGACACACACCCCGATATAGAAATCGGGAGCAAGTTCACATGATTCACTAGGTGCTGGATCGGCAGAGCCATAATGACTCATACTTGACATTCGTTGCCATGTTGAAATATGACTCATTCATTTGAACCGATAAAGGACATCGATTCAGTATCGAAGTCGGATTGAATCAAGCCAAGTTCTTGGCCCTCACGGATAAAACGACGGACCGATGCTCGGCCTTCTGCTTCGTAATCGATTGTTCGGTCATTGACATACATCCCTACAAATTCGCGGTTGGTTTCATCATCGATTCCTCTGCCCCATTGTTTAGCAAATTCTAATGCTTCATCGGGTGATTGAAGTGCAAATTCGATACTCATTTTCGTGTATTTTGTAATATCTTCCATAACTTGTTGACCGAGATCTCGTCGAACAACATTGCCACCCAATGGCATAGGCCAGCCATCGGTACGTTCATTCCACCAAACTCCCAAATCAAGATGAACCTCGAGGTTATCATCGACATAGGTCAATTGCCCTTCGTGGATAATCAATCCACTTTTGTATGTGCCATCAAGAATTCGAGGGATGATTTCATCGAAAGGAACCACTGCTATATCGCAATCGCCCCAAGAAAGACGCAAGCCGAGATACGCACTTGTTTTCAGACCGGGAACAGCAATCGTCGATGAACGAACTTCATCCAGAGAGGCTCCTGGGAGTGAAACAACCATTGGTCCATATCCTTCACCCATCGAAGCACCGCAATTCATCAAAGCGTAATCTTTGGAGATTTCAGGGAAGGCATGAATAGAAACTGCTGAAACTTCAAGTTCAGATCTCATAGCACGATGATTGAGTGTTTCAATATCTTGCAATTCGTGAGTGAAATTGTAGCCTGGTGTAGGGAATGCTCCAGTTGTCATGGCATGAAACATAAATGCATCATCAGGGTCGGGGGAATGCCCGATTCGAACTATCTTATTGCCGTCTTCATCGAGGGGTAACTGTGCCACCATGATGCTCCCACATTGGGGACCTTGATGAACCAACCGCCAACAACAGATAGAGAAGAGAGGAAGTGTGCGCCAAGTTTTCAAGTGTAGCCACCCAAGAGAGTATGGGGCGGAGGGCATGTTGGCGGGACTTTCCAAATTCCAAACCCGAATATGCCTCCTCATGACCCTTATATTCATCATTCCATCTGGAGCGGGTCAATATTCAGATATAGCCTATATGGATGCTACGATTACACCCAACGCAAGCGATTCAAGGACAGTCGATATGAATTCAAATGGAACATATCTTGCAAGTGGCTATGCGGGAATAGTAGCAATACATGATGTTGATTCTCTTGAAATTATCATGTCATTCACTGTTGAAAATAATGTATTGGATGTCGAATTCTCTCCCGATGGACTATGGTTGGCATTTTCCCGCTCAGGTTCTTCTGCAGACACGGATACGATTCAAATTATTGATGTGCATGCTCAACAAATTACTTCCAAACAGCATGGGTCAAATTCTCAGCCTGATATGATAAAGTGGTCACCCGATGGGAGTTTCTTAGCGGTTCCCAACAGTAATAACGGAGTTGATATCTTACGTTTCTCTGATATGGGTGTTGAGATGGCGCTTAATGGTGAACACAATGCACGCGTGACCTGCATCGCATATTCATCACTCGGAAGTTATATATTGACAGGCGATGAATCGGGAAGACTCGTGATGTGGACGTCACAAGGTAATCCAACCGAGAAGGAGTGGAATCTTTATTCAGGCCTCAAAGCATGTGATTTTGACTCTGATGATGATCGTTTTGCAGCTTTGACGGAATCTGGAGTATTGAGCACTTGGTCGTTTTCAGGGGGATCGTTAACAGAAGTATCACTCGATGAAGGCGCTATGTTCCATTGGTCTTCCGATGACAGTGTAATTCACGTACTAGAAAGTGGGCCATCGCCGCGAATTCTCACCGTTGACTCTGTAAACTTAGAAGAATCAACCTCCGTATACCTTGCACACCAAGCACTCGACTTCACATTGAGAGAAAATAATTTTGGAACACGCGAGATCGCTTTCGTAGCCACTGATACCGGGCATATCGCGGTCTATGGTACAATGAAACTTGCCGAAGGTTATGGAGGGCAGGGGGCTGATTTAGATGGTGATAAGATTCCTGATACTTCCGATGATGATGATGATGGTGATTCCATACCAGATTCCATAGATAATCGGTGCGGATCTGTAGTACAGTCATGCAGTAAGACACCAAATATTGAAACGATTAGGAGTGTTGACATCACAGTAAATTCAACTGCTTTCATTATCGAAGATACCTTCACATTAGACGCTGAAACATCATCTGAATTGAGGAACCTTTCACGGCGATCGATAATCGCAGATGTACGGCTGAGCCAAGAAGAGGCGGATTTTTTGGCGCAAACAATTTGCAGTAACATGAACAATAACCACTACATAAGTTCATGGGAAGAGGTGATCTTACTTTCCTCGGGACAGGTTCAAGATGGGTATATGCAATGTGAAATTGATAGAGGGATGGTGGCAACTGCCCAGAACGATCAGAACACACATGTTGCAGTGACCTATGTCCTCACCTTCAATTTAAGTGAAACAGTGACATATCCCTATGAATTTACATTGAAATCACAACCCTCTTCGACCGACGCCTCTCTCGCGCAACACGCAGAAATGCATCCAATTGATATCACCGCTCGAGGCTCGAACTCTGAAACAGAATATTGGTCCCCTTGGTGGATTATCCAAGGTGAACTTTCATTCACATTGGAGGAAGAAATAGAGCCTGAACTGAGTGTTTCAGAAAAAATATCGGAGATCCTCATTTCTTACCCAATACTGTTTGTCCCGATACTGGGACTTCTCGTAGCTGGTATTCTTTTTATCATTCGAATACAGAATTCAATTGATATTGATTTTGATGATGAACACCATCCAAACGGGAAAGAAGAGGTAGGATATGAATCCGAAGAGCCTTATGAAGAACCTGTTGTGGCAGATGAACCAGTTATTCAAGCACCTGCCAAACCCAGGAGAAAGGCCAAACAATCACCCCTTGGAACAGATGGCCCGATTACTAAAGTAAAACGGAAGCGGCTTGATAGCGTCGTATCGGAACCAAAAATAGTTTCGAGAAAGAAAACGGTATCAAAGAAGAAAGTTGTTTCCAAACCGAAAACGGAAGAAGTAGTGAAAACACGAAGAGTTGTGACCTATTCTGCTGAGGAAGAGTAATACCGACCTGTGTAATCATTCAGTGGAATCTACCACGCAAATTCTGCACCATTGTCCAATCCACATGCTTCGATGAGGAATTCATTCAATCCGGACAGATGTTCTTGGTCCATTCGATTGAAGACCTCTCCAAAATATCGGTCGAGACGTTCATAATCAAGGTCGGAACGAGAAAGTGCCCACTGGATGACCTTTTCACGCCGCTCAATATTCTGTTCAAACATACGGAGATTTTCAGTGAGCATTCCTTGGGCAATTCGGAGGGATTCAAGTGGCGTATCCTTGCGCGCTGCAAAGACACCGAATACCATTGGCTTTTGAGTGAACTCCAGCCAATCAGTGCCAAGGTCAAGTTGTACGGAAGCAGGATTATTTTTGGCTTCTTCAAGCGCCCTGTCACCGATAAGTAATGCCCCATCACATTTTGCAAGCATACTTACGAGATCAGGGCCCATGAGTTCGAGATGAGGATTGAGGTTTCTTTTCGCTAGAAGATATTTGAGGAGTTGCACAGAAGTTGCTGAATCGGTAGGGAGTGCAATTGATTTCATGCTTTCAAGTGGTACATTTCCAAAAACCAAAACACTACCAACCTCACCACGACTACAAATTCCAATTTCCGGTAAGAGGATGAGTTCATCAGAATGGCGTGCGTAATCAGCAGCAGGAATCGGTGCTAAGATGCAATCCTTCCGCAAAAGATGGCCTGTGAGCCAGGCAGGAGGTGCTGCGAGGACTTCCCATTGTTTGTCAAGGCCGTAAAACAAAGGGTCGCAATTTAGAAATGCAACTCTGCCAATTGTTTTCATCCAAAGTGCATCCTTCATACAATCAACTCAAATATTCGCCATTTTCAATATTGTACGCGGTTTTACAACTGGAGGGGTGAAGATTTCAAACGTTTCATAGGTCGTATTACGTTGAACTGGTATACAGCCTGCATCGGATATGAGACGAGCCAAACGTATTCGGTCATGATCCAAAGGCGTAGTTGAACCTGCGAGATGCATAATCGATTCTTTCTGAACTGTGCCGTCGATATCATCTGCCCCATATTGGAGAGCAAGTTCTGCCAATTCATCTCCGATGTTCATCCGATATGCTTTGATGTGAGGGATTGAGTCGAGCATGAGACGAGAAATTGCGATGGTGCGTAGTATTTCACTCCCCGTAGCCAATTGAGCCTCTGGCAAGCGTGAATGGTCTGGTAGGTATGGGTAAGGTACGAAACACTGGAAGCCATGCGTGTCATCGTTAAGTTCGCGTAGTTGAATCATATGCATCAAACGTTGTTCGAGTGTCTCAACGGTTCCGAAAAGCATGGTGCAATTCGTTGGAATATTCAATTCATGTGCGGTACGATGAATTTCCAGATATTCGGATGAACTTTCTTTACCATTACAAATAACGGCGCGTACACCATCATCAAGAATTTCTGCACCACCACCGGGCAATGAGCCGAGACCAGCATCTTTCAATCTTTGGAGCGTCTCTTTGAATGTAATATTTGACAACTGAGAAACGTGCTTTATTTCAACAGCAGTTAATGCTTTGATCGCAATATGAGGGAACCGTTGTCTTGAAGCCTTGAAAAGTGATTCATAATGCTCAACATCCCAGTCAGGGTGAAGTCCACCAACAGAATGAACTTCATCGACTACATCTGCATATTGCGCCAAATCTTCGAGATAAGCTTCGACATCGAGTGAGTATGCGTCTTCAGCACGTTTTGAGCGTCGGAAAGCACAGAATTTGCATGCCAGAACACACACGTTTGTTTGATTGACATGGACATTTGAATTAAAAAATGCGTAAGAATCAAATCGTGCAGTTCTGACACAGTTGGAAAGCCGTCCAACTTCGGAAAGATTCGGGTGAGAATACAATTGAAGACCGTCGCTAAGCGTGAGGCGTTGACCATTTGCTACTTTCTGTACGATTGGTTGAATCTGTTGGCTCCAGGTCGATAAGTCACCAACTAATCCCGGAAGATTTTGTTTCCATTCGATGTTTGAACCAGCATCGAGGGTAGAAGATTCCCACGCTGACATGGCTCAACCTGTAGCGCTTCATTCTTCAAGATGTGGTTGTTCCCGTAAGGAAGTTGACAACGATCATTGAACTGCAAAATAACGTGAATTTACAATGAACTTTCTAAACTCATCAACGATGAAGACACCTGAGGCAACCAAAGTAATCACAAACCAATCACTTGCTTCCAAACTCATGGTTGAAAGGAGGTTACCAATTTGGACATCCATAATTGGAATAGTATAATTTGAAAGTTGTACGAAGAAGAGAAGTAAACTCAGAGATATAATTAATGCATAATTTATGGCTTTATTCGAAAACATTCCAAGTTTGAAAACACTCTCAGTACTCGACCTACAATTGATGACATTGAACAGTTGATACAGGATAAAGACTGAAAATGTCATGGTTTGCGCATAAGCAAATTTAGAGTTTGCATACTCTTCTGACGCAGCGGTATCACCTGCTCTGCACGCATCCATATCATAGCCATTAAATGTTTCAAGATCGGTGAGAGGAGCAGTTTCACAGAGTTCCCCATCGATTCCTCCTCCTGCAAGGAAGAAGACCAAGAGAGTCCCTGTGACCATGACTGCTCCTAGCCAAAAGATAAGAACAATATCGCTGAAATTAGGAAGGCCTTCGTCCACAGGACGTGGCGGGCGGGACATGACATCACCATGTTTCTTTTCAACACCAAGGGCAACTGCTGGTGGCCCGTCCATCAATATATTGATTACTAAAATTTGGGTAGCGGTAAGAGGTAGATTCCAACCAAATACAAAAGTTGAGATGATGATGAGAGCGACAGCTGCCACGTTTGTCGAAACTTGATAGCGAACGAAATTCCGTATGTTTTGGTAAATTTTACGTCCTTCTTCAATGGCATGAACAATATTTGCAAAATTATCATCTTGTAATACCATGTCGGCGGCATCCTTTGCTACATCAGTTCCAGAGATCCCCATTGCGATACCAATGTTTGCGCGTGAAAGGGCTGGGGCATCGTTTACACCATCACCAGTCATTGCAACAATTTCACCACGTGCTTGAAGACCTGAGACAATACGCATCTTTTGTTCTGGAGTAACTCTCGAAAAAATACTTGCTTGAGAAGCAGCTTCACTGATGGCATCATCGTCAAGTGTCGCAAGGACACTACCGTTGATTGGAGCGATTCCTCCTTCAGTGATGTTCAGTTCTCGACCAATTGCTTCAGCGGTATATTGTTGGTCACCTGTAATCATTTTGACTCGAATACCTGCTTGTTGACAAATGGCTATTGCATCTTTCACTTCGGCACGAGGTGGGTCCATAATTCCAACAAGACCAAGGAAAATGAAGCCAGATTCAACGACTTCCACATCATGGATATCTTCATCGTCATCTAATTTGCGTGCACAAAGTGCCAGAACACGCATTGCTTGGCTCGCCATATCCTTGTTGACTTGTGAAGCGGCTTCGATATCAGCCCGTTCGATAGGGACTATTTCACCATCATGGATTTTCCATTCAGCAAGTGATACATATCCACCTGCTCCACCTTTGGAAAAGACCCAACGTTCTCCTTCGTATTCATGAATGACAGACATACGCTTTCGAGTTGTGTCAAAAAAGAACTCATGTACTCTTGAATGGCGTTGTGCAAACTTACGGACGTCACCGTTTATTTTCCAACCTAAGACTGCACATGCCGAATCGGTGGGATTGCCAATGGCTTGCCATTGAGATTCAACTTTCGAAATCTGTGAATTGTGGCATAGGCTCAAACAAGCTGCTGACAGTCGAAATGCGAGGTCACTCTGCAGTTCTTCCATTCTAGAATCAGATACTTCGACGCCTTCGTACGATAGTTTGCCCTTGGGTTTGAATCCTTCACCCGATACTGTAAATGTTCCATCAGTGGTCGTGAATTGGCGAACTGTCATCTGGTTCTTGGTAAGTGTACCCGTTTTGTCTGAACAAATAACTGTGGTTGAGCCTAAGGTTTCAACAGCTTTCATTCGACGGATGATGGCCTTGTGACGCGCCATGTTACGCATCCCAAGAGCGAGGGTAATCACGAGGATAATAGGTAACCCCTCTGGAACAATAGCCACAAATATTGCAATGGCGACAATGAATTGCTCAACCGCTACATCACGAAGACCAATGGTATCAATTGCAGGATCACCATACGCGATGAGGACCTTGATGGATACCAAGAGCGTCGCCACGATTAAAGCGATAAATCCGAGGAAACGACCGAGAGATTCTAATTTCAATTCAAGAGGAGTTTTGGGTGATTCCGAACCGACAATATTGCTTGCAATACGTCCGAGTTCGGTCGACATTCCAGTTTCAACTACAATTCCAATTGCACGTCCAGTTGAAACACATGTACCCATGTACGCCATATTGTTACGATCTGCAAGAAGTGTTGATGAAGGAAGTGCATTTGTTGATTTGAGTATACTGTTCGATTCTCCAGTCAATGAAGATTCATCTACTTTACATTGATACGATTCTACAACTCGAATATCAGCAGGAACATTGAGTCCTTCATCGAGTTTAACAATATCTCCAGGGACTAAATCCGGCGTTGGTATTGACCATTCGACACCTTCTCTAATAACGACACAGGTCGATACAGACATCTGTTTGAGTGCATCCAT